>Ga0334889_1001078_pt1 | contig 38003 bp, 33 predicted proteins | sample GraSluR1_MG_2_FD_207222 | JGI IMG/M metagenome (GOLD analysis project Ga0334889, IMG submission 207222) | Sludge microbial communities from methane-producing bioreactor in Wageningen University, Netherlands - Granular Sludge_8_08-R1 | ecosystem: Engineered > Bioreactor > Anaerobic > Unclassified...
TTTCGGTGATCTCCAACGCCTGCTCCCCCGTGTCCGGTTGCGAAACGAGCAGGTTGTCGATGTCGACCCCGAGTTTGCGGGCGTAGCCCGGATCGAGCGCATGCTCGGCGTCGATGAACGCAGCCACGCCGCCGGCTTTCTGCGCATTGGCGACGGTGCTCAAGGCCACGGTCGTCTTGCCGCTGCCCTCCGGTCCGTAGACTTCGACGACGCGTCCGCGCGGCAAACCGCCGACCCCCAGGGCGATGTCCAGCGCGAGGCTGCCCGTGGAGATCGAGTCGGTCTCGTCGTAGACCTTGTTCTCGCCCAGCAGCATGATCGCGCCCTTGCCGAACTGCTTCTCGATCTGGGCGCGGGTCAGCTCCAGGGTCTTGCTCTTCTCGTCGTTCTTCTGCGCCATGGGTGGTTCTCCTGTCGGTCTCGTGGCCTCGGTGCCGGTGCGGATCGCGCGACCCGCACCGCAAGATAGCACGTTTGCGGCGGGCAAGGCAAGGACTTTCGTATTTTTTTCGCCTGCGGCGACTCTGGGCGTCAACCGCCCAAGGGCAAGGCCGCCTCTCGGCGGTGACGGGGTCCCTGCGGCTGCAATTCGCTCGACACGAGTTGCGCCTCGGTCACGGTGAACGGTTCGCCGGCGCGCGGCTCGAACCGGCGCAGCCGGGTCTGTTCCTGCGCGGTCAACGGCCGCTTGATGCGGGCCAACGTCAGATGCGGCAGCATCGGTTTATGGTCCTGCGGACCGTCCGGCCAGATCGAATCCACCGCGGCGCGAATGTCGCGCGCCAAAAGCCGCAGCGGATCGCCGCCCTCCATTTGCAGGAAAAGGACCCGCGGCCGCTGCAGGTCGGGAAATCCACCCACCTGACCCGGCCGCACGGCGAATGGCGCATGGCGCGCCGCCGCGTGACGGAGGGCTTCGACCAGCCCGGGCAACCGCGCGACGGGCCAGTCCGCCAGAAACATCAACGTCAGATGCCAGTTCTCGGCCGTGGTCCAGGCCACCGGCACCTGCGCGCGCAAGTCGTCCAGTCGGGTGTCCAGGTCGCGGCAGAGTTGTCGCGGCGGGTTGACAGCGACGAATAGCCTCATGACGGCCGACTCCAACTCAAGCCTGCGGCTGGGAACACCGGCACACCGGTCAGCGCCCGCCGCAGACTATCGAGCGCGCCGGCGACCGCTAGTTGCCGGTTTCGTTCGCGGTCGCCCGGATAGCGGCAACAGCCCGACCAGACAGCGTCCGGCCCGGCCAGGGCGAGCCAGGTGGTGCCGACCGGTTTCTGCGCCGTGCCACCGCCGGGTCCGGCGATCCCGGTCACGGCGAGCGCATAGTCGGCGCCGAGCCGCCGGCGGACGCCGACGGCCATTTCCTCGGCCACACGGCCGCTGACCGCGCCCGCCGCCGCCAACGTGCCGGAATCGACGCCCGCGATTTCGCATTTGACCGCGTCGGCATAGCTGACAACCCCGCCGAGGAAGTAGCCGCTGCTGCCCGGCTCGGCGGTGATCGCCGCGCCGAGGCGGCCGCCGGTGCAGCTCTCGGCCACCGCGAGCGTCTTGCCTTGAGCGAGCATCAGCTCCTGGACCACCCGCGGCAGCGACATCATCTGCCGGCCATAGACCGCGTCGCCCAGCAGCGCATCGATCTCTTGGGCGGCGGCCGCCAGCTCGGGTTGCTGCGCGGCGCCGCCGCGCACGAACAGATCAACGCCCCATTCGACGAGCCAGTACGACCACTGCAGATCCGCATGGCGTTCGCGGACCGGTTCGATCAAGCTCGCCAGCGCCATCTCGGCGAGTTGCGCCGTGCGCCAGAGCACCGTGCGTCTGGCCGGCGGCAGCGCGCCGAATCGTTCGCACTCCGCCAGCACCGCCGGCAGCAGCGCCTCGAGTTCCTGCGGTACGCCGGGCAGCACGATCAAACGCCGGTCGCGCAACCGGCCGACCAGCCCCGGGGCCGAGCCGACCGGATTGGCGATCGCTGTCATCCCGGCCGGGACCAGCGCCTGCGGATCGCCGCCGGCCAGGGCGGACAGAACGGGCAGCCCCCGCCGGCGGCGGCGTTCCGCCAGCGCCGCGGCGATATCCTCGCGGTGCTCCAACGCGACGCCCGCCCACGCCGCCAACCCGGCGCGGGTCACGTCGTCGGCCGTCGAGCCGAGACCGCCACAGAGAAAGACGAGATCTTCGGGCGCGGTGCGCTCGAGGGCCGCCGCGATGGCGTCGATACGGTCGGCGATCACCAGGATGTCGCGCACCGGGATCGCGAACGGGGCCAGGGCCCGCTCGATCCGCGTGGCGTTGGTGTCGGAGGAGCGGCCCAGCAGCAGCTCGTCGCCGACGGAGATGATCCGCGCCGCGATCGCCTCCGGCGTGTTCATGTCCACCAGCCCAACAGACGAGCCGCCGCCACCGTCGCGTGCGTCGCCAGCGCCGCCAGCACGCCCGCACCGAGATCGTCGGCCATGATGCCCACACCGCCCGGCAAGCGTTCGAGCTTGCGCACGCCGCCGGGTTTCCAGATGTCGAAGACGCGGAACCAGAAGAAACCAGCCAGCCAGCCCGGCCAGCCGGCCGCCAGGCCCAGGTACGTCACCTGCATGCCCGCAACTTCGTCGATCACGCAGCGGCGCGGATCGGGCCCGTGCTCGCGCTCGAGCGCGCCGGCGACGGCAATGCCCACCACGGTGACGGCGACCAACGCGATCAGCTGCACCCAGAGCGCGATCGGACCGAGCCAGTTCCACAGGCCCCACCACAACAGAGCGTAGGCGAAGCTGCCGGCGGTCGCCGGCGCGATGGGAGCGTAACCGGTGCCGAAGAAGGTGCCGATCAAGTGCACGAGTGCGCGGCGCATGCTTGTCCTTTCGCCGGTACGACCGGGCGCAAGATAGACGGGCTCAACGGTCCGGTCAATCGGCGACGACGCCGCGCCGGCGACCGGGTCGGGTCATTCGCCCCGCTGGCGGCCCGCGATCGCGGCCAAAAGGCGCAGGATCCGATCGACGCCGATGCCCACGAGGCCCATCACCACGAGGTAGACGAGCATGGGCGGGTACTGGACCAGGAACCGGAAATCGAGCAGCCGAAAACCCATGCCGCTGTGAACGCCCAACATCTCGGCCGCCACAACCGTGCCCCAACCCAACGCCCATGCCACCCGCAGCAGGGTCAAGAGCGCCGGCAGCGCCAGCGGCAGCATCACGCGCGCGAACAGGCGCCACCCGCCGGCGCCCAGCACGCGCGCCTCGTCGACGAAGTCCCGGTCGATCTGCGCAAAGGCATCGCGAGCCGCCACCAGACACGGGAAGAACAATGCCACGACGAGGATGAAAAAGACCGGCGCCTCGCCCAGGCCGAACCAGAAGATGGCGAACGGCAGCCAGGCCAGCGGCGGGATCGCGCGCACGAAGTTCACCACCGGCAGGAACAACCGGTACAGGATCGGCCGCGCCCACAGCAAGTAGCCGACCAGGCACGCCCCAGACCACGCCGTCAGGCAGGCCGCCAGCGTCCGCAGCAGGGACAGGCCGAGGTCCACCGCCAGCAGCGGCCACGACATCCGCAGGTCCGCCCAGGCGGCCGGCCCCAAATCCAACGACCAAGCCAACGCGAGCAACAAGCCGCCGAGCAGGAGGTAGCCGCCCAGGCTAGCGGCGCGCCAGCGGCAAGTAGACATCGCTCGTGTCCGGTACAACGTCCAAGTACCCCAGATCGCGCATCACGGAGGCGGCGCGCAGCTGGAACGCGCGTCCGCTCGCCTCGCGGCCCAACCCGAAGCGCAATCTGGCGAGCGCCGCGTCGGCCACGTGAGGCGGCAGGTTGTAGAGATCGACCGCGGCAGCCGCGGCGCGGGCCTGCCAATCTTCCGTCTCGACCTGCGCCGTCGCCGCGGCCAGCGCTTGGCGCAGCCGGGACAGCGCCGCCTCTTTCTTGCGGGCCGCCGGCTCGTAGACCACGAGATCGCAGCACGGATGGCCGGGATGATCCTCGCCGTACCAGTGCACGACGTGGAACTGCTCGCCCAGCGTGAGGATCGGCGGCACGTAGAAACTGAGAGCATCGACGTCGCCCGCCCGCAAAGCGGCCACCATCTCGGCGGGCCCGCGCAAAGGCACCAGTTCGGCGCTCAATCCGCGATCGTCGAGGGCCATGACTGCCAGGACCTCGATCGTCGAGGCCCGCAGCACCCCGATGCGCTTGCCGTCCAGATCGTCGAGGCTGGCGATGTTGCGCCGGGCGACGATGCCGTCGCTTTCACGCTCGAGGAAGCTGACGATCCGCACGGGCAGGCCGCGGGAAACCGCTGTCCAGGCATAGGTGAACGGCAGGATCGCCGCGTCGAGCCGCCCGGCCGCGAGCGCTTCGCTGGTCTCCCAGCCGCTCGTAAAATAGCGGATCTCGATGCCGGCGAGGTCGGGATCGTCCGCCAACCTGGCCAGCTGGTACGGCAAGTGGTCGAGCGACGGCCTGATGAGTCCCAGCACCAAGTTCTGATTGTTGTCGCCGGAACACCCGACGGCGAACGCCAGCACCATCACGCCCGCCGCCCAGTACTTCGACCAGCGGCCACTTCCCATCATGCAGCCCCCTTTGCGAGGAGATCACAATACCGCACCGAGACCATTTCTCAAGCACGGCTTGGGGGTGCCGCGGAGATTTCGCTCGGCGAACCGAGTAAACGATCGCGGCCGGGCCGAGACGCCGCCGCGAAGCGTGGACGTTCGGCCCGGCCCTGAACGATCGGTCGGTTCGCTCAGACTCCCGCCGGTTGGGTCTGCAATTGCCGCAGAACCTGCTTGGCCACGCACTTGAGCGTGTCGAAGACACCGTCGCCCTTGTAGGCGATCGCTTCGAACCAGTCGAAGCCCTCGGGGTTGAGTTCCTCGTTGAGCTCGGCCACCGGCAGCGCGTCCGGCAGATCCCGTTTGTTCCACTGCATCACGAAGGGAATCTTGCCCAGCTCGAGGTTGTACTCCTTGAGGTTCTCGTGCAGGTTGTAGAGCGACTCGACGTTGGCGTCGAAGCGCGCCTCGCTCGAATCGCCCACGAAGACCACGCCATCGCAGCCGCGCAGGATCAGCTTGCGGCTGGCGTTGTAATAGACCTGGCCCGGCACCGTGTACAGATGGAAGCGGGTCTTGAAACCCTTGACTTCGCCGAGTTCGAGGGGCAGGAAGTCGAAGAACAGCGTCCGGTCCATCTCCGTCGCCAGCGTCACCAGCTTGCCCTTGGTTTCGGGCGCCAGCTTGTCGTAGATGTACTGGATGTTGCTCGTCTTGCCCCCCAGACCGGGACCGTAGTACACGATCTTGCAGTTGATCTCGCGGGAGGAGTAGTTGATCAGCGACACGTCTCTCGTCCCTTCCCCGACCGGCGCCGGCCGGCCGCGACTCAGTCGGCGAACAGGTTGTCGATCTCCTGCTCCACCCCTTCGGAGAATTCCTGGTCGAAGGGGTCGTATTCTTCGTTGCGGTATTGCAGCTTGTCGAAGAGACCCTCGATGATCACGTTCAGTTCCTCGACGGTACGGCGCACGCGCAGCCGGACCAGTCCCAGGGTCGTGCTCTTGTCGAACACGACGGCCAGGACCACGCCGCGCGCGATCTTGCCGAGATACATACTGTCGCGAGCGCCCTGATGATAAAGGGTCGAGAAGTCATCTTCCCCGATGAGCTTGGCCAGGGCGAAGTTGGCCTCGAAATCGGCCGCGCACAGCGAGGCGAAACTCTGGGTATCGAAATCCGGGCTGTCGCCGACCTGGGCAATCATCTGGCCGGTGCGATCGACCAGCAACACGTGCTTGGCCTGGGCGCTCTGGACGAGCGCCTCCAAAGCGTTGGTAATCGCCCAGTAGTCCTCCTCGAAGATGGCCCACTCAGCTCTAACCATGGATCCACTCCCAGCCGTGACCCGGCCTCGTACGGTTGTCCGACAGGCGTTCAAGGAGGTTATCGACGCGGACGGCGGCCGCTTGAGCCCGCAAGCTCGCCGCGCGGATCAAGCGCGATCGACGCCCTGGCGATGCAGGAACGCCCGTTGCAGAGTCGCCTCGTCGGTATAGGCCAACGCGCCGCCGACGGGAATCCCCGTCGCCAGGCGGGTCAAACGCAACTCGCGGCCCGCCAACAACCGCTGCAGATAGAGGGCCGTCGTCTCACCCTCGACGCTGGTGTCGAGGGCCAGAATCACCTCGCGCACCTGATCGGTGTCCAGCCGCTCCAGAAAGCGGTCGAAGGGCAGATCCTCTGCTCGCACACCATCGAGCGGCGACAGCAGGCGGCCGAGCACGAAGTACCGGCCCCGGTAGAACCCCGCCTTCTCGAACGGCAGGATGTCGACCGGGCTGGCGACCACGCAGAGCAGCCCCGGATCGCGCGCCTCGCTCGTGCAGATCGCGCAGGGGTCGGCCTCGGTGATGGCGCCGCAACGGCGGCAGCGGGTCACCTGCCGGAGCGCGTTGTCGATGGCCGCCGTCAGCCGCGCGGCGTGTTCGCCGCCGGCCAGAAGGTGCAGGGCGATCCGAGTGGCCGACTTGCGCCCCAGCCCGGGTAGCACCTGCAGATGGCGGACGAGCTGCTCCAGCGCCGGCGACTGGAATTCGCCGCCGGACGTGGCGTACGCGCCGCCTGTCGTCCCGCTCGCGCCGCCTGTCGTCCCGCGGGGCATATCACATCCCTGGCAGCTTCAGGCCGGGAATGTTCATCCCGCCCATGGCGCCGCCCATTTCCGCCTCGATCAGCGCGTCGACCTGGCGGCCGGCTTCATTCACGGCCGCCAGGATGAGGTCCTGCAGGAACTCGACGTCGTCCGGATCGACCGTCGCCGGGTTGATGCGCAGGCTGACCAGTTCATGCTTGCCGTTCATGACCGCAGTGACCTGACCGCCCGCGACCTCGGCGGTGACGGTCTTGCCGGCTAGCTCGGCCTGCGTCTGCTGCATCTTGGCCTGCATCTGTTGGGCTTGTTTCAAGAGCTTCTGAATGTCCATGCTTCCTCCGGCCAGCGGTAGCCGCCGCTTGTGCGGCAGCGAGTCACGGCTGCGGCGGTCGCCGCTTCCCGCGCGGTGAACGGTCTTCGGCGGACGCGGCGGCAGGCGCAGCAGCAGGCGCAGCCGCCGAGCCGGCATCCGGTGCGGCTGCCGAGGCCGGCGCCGGCGCGTCCGCGCGCTCCGTCTCGGCGCCAGGGACCGGCGTCGATGGGGCGGTTTCCGGCAAACCGGGCTTCGCCTCCCAGCGTTCGCGTTCCATCTCCGGCAAGGGCGTGCCCCGTACCATATCGACCAGCCGCCCGAGTTCGGGATCGCTGGCGCACTGTTGCGCCAATTGCTCCTGCTGCGTCGGCGCGACGCGGCGCCGGACCGTTTCGCGTTGCTCGCCGGCGGCGCCCGTGCCGGCGTCGGCGACCGCCATCACGAGTTCGAGCTTGAGCCGCCGGCCAAAGCAGGTCGCCAGGTGGGGTTCGAGTTCCGCGCGCCTGGCCTCGACGCGTTGGAGCATGAACGCATGGTCGGCCGGGAACGCCACCGTCAAGACGCCGTCTTGCGACCGGATCGCGGGCAGGCCGTCCATCAAACATGCCGCCAGTCCCGGGTTGTGCTGCATGACCGCTTGCACGAAATCGGTCCAGCCGTCGACCAGGTCGGCGCTGGCACGGGCCGGCGCGGTCTGGTCACGGGCCGGTGCGGCGCTCGGGCGAGTTGCGGCGTCGCCGGCGCGGTCAGCGCGTCCGTGATCGGCACGCGGCGCGCTTGGCCGCTGTCCCTCGCCGCCGCCGCGTTGCGGCGCCGCCGGTCCGGCGCCGGCCAGCAGCCCGTGCAGCCTCTCCACCAGTTCGGCCAGCAAGATCCGTCGTTCCCAACGGCAGAATTCGACCACGGCGGCTTCTAAAAGAATACGGGGTTGGGTGCTGCGATGGATGCGGTCGTAGTGCAGACCGGCGCGGTCGAGCATGGCCAACAGGTCCTGCTCGCCGAAATGATCCAGGTTCGGCTGCAACCGCTCGATCTGCTCCGCCGTCCAGTCGACGGCATCTCTTAGACCGGGGTCGATCTTCAAGAGGAGCAGGTTGCGGAAATGCGTGAGCAGGCCGCGCGCGAAGACCACCAGGTCCTGGCCCTCGGCGGCCAGGCGGTCGACCAGTTGCAGCGCGCGCGCCGGATCGGCCGCCCGCATCGCGTCGCTCAACTCGATATAGGCTTCGGAGCGGATCAAGCCGAATAGGTTGCTCAGCACGTCTTCGTTGACCGTGCCCTCGCCGCCGGCGATGGCCTGGTCCAGCAGGCTCAGGCCATCGCGCATGCTGCCCTCGGCCAGGGCTGCCAGCACGCGCAATCCCTCCGCGTCGATGGTCACGTCTTCCGCGGCGCAGATCTCGCGCATGCGTTCGATCAGCTGCGTCCGCGACAACAGCCGGAAATCGAAGCGCTGGCACCGCGACAAGATGGTGCGCGGGATCTTGGTCGGCTCGGTCGTCGCGAAGAAGAAGAAGACGCGGCTCGGCGGTTCCTCGAGGATCTTCAAGAGCGCGTTGAAGGCGCCCTTGGAGAGCATGTGCACTTCATCGATGATGAAGACCCGGCTCGCGCCGCCGGTTGGCGCCAGGCGTGCCATGTCGCGCAGTTCGCGCACGTTGTCGACGCCGGTGTTGCTGGCGGCGTCGATCTCCAGCACGTCCATGAAGGTGCCGGCGGCGATGGCACGGCACGTGGCGCAGGCGCCGCACGGTTCGCCGTCGTGGGGTTCGGTGCAGTTCAGAGCCTTGGCGAGCAGCCGCGCGACCGTGGTCTTGCCGCAGCCGCGCGGACCGCTGAAGAGATAAGCGTGGCTCAGCTTGCCGTGGCGCAGCGCCGCCCGCAGGGTGCCGGTGACGTGCTCCTGGCCGACGACTTGCGCGAACGTCTCGGGCCGATATTTGCGGGCGATCGCGTGATATAGCATGCCGTGCGGCTCCGGAGGCGCTGAGGGCGATCCCGGCGCAAACCGCCCCGGGAACAAGAGGGCCAGGCTGACGACGCACTCGCCGGAGTAAGCGTACCGTTGCTGCCTTCCGGCCCTGGCGGAGTTGGCGCTCCAGCGTCACGCCGGGCCTGGCCCAACGCGGTCCCGCGAGGATTCCCGGGAAACGTTGGTGGAGATGATGGGAATCGAACCCACGACCTCCTCGTTGCGAACGAGGCGCTCTCCCAACTGAGCTACATCCCCACCCGGAACTATTGCGATGTAAGTTAGCACCGAGGTCGCTCGGCGCACAACGACCGCTTGCGCGGTCGATCGGATCCTGGCGGAGAGGCAGGGATTCGAACCCTGGGAACTCTTGCGAGTTCAACGGTTTTCGAGACCGCCCCGTTCAACCGCTCCGGCACCTCTCCGCATCGTCGAGCCCGCTGGCGGCGGCTGGCGGAGAGGGTGGGATTCGAACCCACGGTACCCGGAGGCACACACGATTTCCAATCGTGCCGATTCAACCGCTCTCGCACCTCTCCGCCGCGCGGAGCGCGCAATATAGCACCACCCCGCCGGCAAATCAACGTGCCGCCGGCGGTCGTTCCGCGCGGATCAACCTTGGGCGTCGCGGCGTCGCCGTTGGAAGAACGACTGCAGCAGTTCGCTGCACTGCGGCGCCAGGATGCCGCCGACCACCTCGACCGCCTGGCGATAGGGATTGCCCTGCAACAGGCGGGCGCACGAGACGACCGCGCCGGCCCGCGGGTCGACCGCGCCGAAGACCAGGGTCTGGATGCGCGCCAGCAGCAGCGCGCCGGCGCACATCGTGCAGGGTTCGAGGGTAACATAGAGCGTCGCGCCGTCGAGCCGCCATGACTGGGCGCGGTCGCTGGCCGCGCCCAGGGCCAGAATTTCCGCGTGGGCCGTTGCATCCTGCAGTTGTTCGACCTGGTTGCGGCCGCGGCCGAGGATCTGACCGTCGCGCACGACGACCGCGCCGACCGGCACCTCGCCGGCCGCGGCCGCCAGTTCCGCCTCGCGCAACGCCTCGCGCAGCCAATGCTCGTGGCTGCGGAATCCGTCCAGCAAGTTCTCGCTCACAAGCGTTCCTGTCGGGCGCCACCGGCGAACGATCGGCTCACGGCAGCACCCCTGACACCTGCGCGATGTTGCCCTGCAGGTCCCAGACCCGGACCCGCACGGTCCACGGCCGCCCTACCGCCTCGGCCCAGGCGCGCGGGTAGGCGACCACCGCCGCGAAAACTTCGCGCGCGCTGTCGCAGATCCCGTCGACCGGATCGAGACGCTGGATCGAGCCGTCCGGCAGGATCACTTCGGCGCCGGCCAGGTTGCCGAAGGCGTCGCTGGCGCGCAGCGCCAGCGCGAACCCGTCGGCGTGCCCGCGCAGTTCCCAGCCGGTCAGCTCGGGCGGCGTGTTGTCGACCGGAATCCGCCGCAGGATCCGCTCGGCGGTCAAGGCCTGCGGCTCGGGATTGTCGAGCCGGTCGCTCGCCACCAGCCGCAGCTCGTAGTATCCGTCCGCCAGCGACGCAGTATCCCACGTCAACACCTGATCGCGAAGCGGCCCTTCCAGCGGCAGCCACACGGACTGTCCCTCGCGGCGATAAAGCAGGCGGTACTGCAAGCGGTCCTCGTTGGGATCGCGCGCGTGCCAACTCACCGTGCGCAGCGGGCGCAGCGCCGCCGCGCGTTCGCGATCGATCCGGCGGTCCTCGCGGCGCTGCGTGCTGTACTCGATCTGCAGGCCGCTTTCGAAATGCTGAGTGACGTTCTCGCTCGATGCCATCATGCCGCCCCGCAGCATCTCCCCGGCCGGCTGCAGCTCCAGGAGCGTGATCTGCGGCGCCAGATTGGGCGCCAGCGCGCTCACCGTGACCGCGTCGAGCCGGCTGCCCGCCGGCAGCACGACCCGCCACTGCAGGCAACGGGCGGCCGGCAGCTTGCCGAGATCCAGGTCGCGGCCGCGACCCAGGTCCGCCCAGGCGGACCACGTACCGTCCGGACGCGGCGTCATCCCCGTGCGCACCGCAAAGCGAGGCTCCTGGCCGCCGGCTGCCCCTTGCCAGGTGAGGCGCCCCCAGCGCACCGGCGCGCGGCCGTCCAGCGGCGCGCCGAGCGCCACGGCATCGTCCTTGCCGGCTTGCGCCAGGCGGGTCAAGCGGCCCGGATGAGCCTGGACGGCCAGGACATCGTCGGGATCGTTGTTCTTGCCGACGACCACGAGATCCAGGACGTCGCCCCCCTCCCAGGCCGCCAGCTCGCGGCGGCCGTTGGGCATGGTCAGCCCATAGAGCCGGGCCGGTCCGCTGTTCTCGCGCCCGCCGGCCGCGAGCCAGCCGTGGTCGTCGCTCCAGGCCACGCTGGTCAAACCGTGTTCGCTGCTCCAGACGCGCTCGGGCGCTGCGCCGTCCAGCCGGTAGAGCGCCACGCGCACCGGCTGGATGTCCGCTTCCGCGGTGACCATGATGTCGAAGGGATTGAGCGACAGTTCCCGGCCGCCGCCTTGGCCGCCTTGCGCCGGCTGCGCCTGACAGCCGAGCGCGTACCAGCCGTCCGGACCGCGCAACACCTGCCGGCCTTCGTCCTGTTCCATGGCCACCAGGACGTCATGGGCGCCGCTGCGCGGATCGACCCGGAACACGCGGCCCGGAGCCTGGGTCGCAACCAGGAGCAGGCCGTCGTCCCTGATCGCAAGATCGAGGGCGTTATCGGCCGGCAGCTCGGCCACCAGCGACAGCTCGCCGCCGCCGCGCCCGACACGGTAGACAGCCGCCGGGTTGCCGGTCGCCAGGAAGATCGTCCCGTCGGCCGCGCGCTCGAGATCCCAGACGAAGCCGCCGGGCACGGTCCCGCGCAGCGCGGCCTGGCCGCGGCTGTCGATCACGAACACCTGGCCGCCGGGCCCGCAGCCCGCCCACACGTCGGTCCCGTCGACCAGCAGGCTGAAGACCTCTTCGGCCGGCAGGTCGGCCAACAGGGACGCCTGGCCGCGGCGGTCCACGCGCCAGACGTGTCCTTGGTGACCGCTGCCCACGAACACCGCACCGTCGGCGCCCCGCGTGGCGCTCCAGAAGACCAGGTTGCTATCGGCGAGAATCGTCGTCGCGGCCAGACCGGGCACCAGGCTGCCGTCCGGATCGAGCGCGGCCCCCTGCAGTTCGCCCTCGCCGAAGGGAACCTTGGCCGGGCTGTCCCAGAACATGGGCCCGGCGGCGGACGCCACCAAGGGCAACACGATTCCCGCTAGCAAGCATGAACGTAAGCAAGCCAGGACACGGATCATGGACGGACTCCCTCGGCGCGAGGATTGGGCGCCAGGCGGACCTCGATGTCCCGCACGGCGTCGCCCTGCAAGAGCACCGGCAGCGAACGCGAAGCGCGTAGCAGATAGCCGGCCATGGTCGGGCGGACGCTGCCCGGCGGACCGGAGGCCAGCGTGTTGCGGACCGACGGCGGCAGACCGGCCAGTTCGCGGCCGCCGGCTGTGAACCCCGGTTCGGCCGCGATCAGTGCCACCGTCAGATCGTCCGGCGAGCGGGGTCGATTCAGCAACTCGATGGTCGCCGCCAGGCTGTGGTCTTCGAAGAGACCCGACGCGCGCAGGGCGTCCAGGCGAAAGAATTCGCGCGCGCTGGCGGCGCCCAGCCGCAGGAATCCGGGCAGCAGGCTGTCGGGCGCCCGCAGCTCGAAGCGTTCGCGCCAGCGAGGTCCGTGCCGCTCGGCCAGTTCGACCTCCACGGTGAACCGCTCGCCCGGCTCCACCCGTGCCGGCGCGTAGAGCGCCACGATCTGCGCTGCGCGCAGCGGTTTCTGTACGTGCAAGTGGGCGCGCAGCGCGGTCAGCGTGAGCGGTTCGTGGCGATTGTTCATCAACATCTGCAACGGCGTCTGCCAATCGCTCTGCAGCGCGTTGACGCCGCCGGGGCCGCCGGTCGCGCCGGCGAGCGTGACCGGCGGCAACGCGCGCCCGTCCTGGCCGCGGAGATCGACCTCCAGGCGGTAGCGAACGAGCTGCAGGCTGCGGTCGTCGCCCTCGGCGAGCAATGCGTTGTAGAGGCACCAGAAGATGAGCTGCGGCGTCAGCTCCGGTTGTAGGGCGACCTGGAAATCGTAGACGCGGCTGCCGGCCGGCAACTGCACCGTCACCGTGACCGGCACCGTCGGGGCGGTCTCGCCCAGCACGCCGGCCAGCCCGGCGCGCAGGTCGTGGGTGATGCGTCCGACGGCCGGCCCGACCGAGCCCAGTTTGAAGCTCAGCTCGCGACTGGGAAAGAGCGTGACGACCGAAGCAGCCGCGAGCGGCAGATCGACCGGCCCCAGTTGCAGGAACGGATGCGCCATCAGGACCACGCGGTCGCCATCGACCAGGCTGACCGTGCCCAACGCGCCGAACTGGCCGTCGCCGGCCACCAGGGAAACGGCGCACGCCGAACCAGCCGCCAGCGCGAGCGGAGCGGCGGCACTGCCCGCGGGCGACGCGTCGGCCGCAGCGGCAGACCTACCGCCCGCAGGCAACGCGTAAAAACCCAGCTCCAACGGGGCGAGTTGACCGGACGCCTGCGGCGCGCCGCGGGACGGTCGTCCCGCGAGGATCCGTTCCGCGAGTTCCTCGGGGCTGGGCCAGGGTTGATCCGCGAACGCACGCTCGGCCGCCGGCACCGGCGCGGCCACAACCGTTGCTTGCAGGCCGGGCAGCAACTTCGCCGCGAGCGGACTCGTCGGCTCGGCGTCGAGCAGTGCAAATGTCGCGGCCGTCTCAGTCAGGCCGCCAGGCGCCGCACCGGCGGCGCGCGCCGGCGGCGACCGCGGCCGGTCGCGCACCGCGTCCAGCTCCGCGGCGGGCGTCAGGCCGGCGATCGGCCTGAGCGCTCCCGGCCAGCCGAAGGCCACCGCGCCGAGCAACCGCCCGTCGTCGAGGTAGACCGGACTGCCGCTCATGCCGCGCGCCACCGCGGTCCGTTCGAGGTCGTGCCCGGCGAGTTCGACCAGGATGATGTCGCCGCCGGCCCTGGCGCCCTGTTGCACCCCGAGCACGGTCACGGCGAAGGTGTCGGGCCGGCTGCCGCGAAAGACCGTCAGTCCGTAGCCGATCTGGCCGGGTCGGACTTCGGCGAGCGGCACCCGCGGACGCGCAGCGCCCGGCTCCGGGCCGGCTGTGGCGGGCGCGGGGCACGACACCGCAAGCAGACCTGCGGCCGCGACGAGTACCAAGGCGGCGCGCCGGGCCGCGCGCAGGTGGACGCGCCGCGTCCAAACGCGGCGGCAAGGACGAACCAAGTTCGACAACGTTGGTCCACGCGAATTGGCGGTCACCATGACTCCCGTCGACAGAGATCCCGGCCGACAGTAGGGATGCCGCAGGCAAATGGCAAGCTGATCGCAGGCACCTCGGTCGCGGGATCAGGCGCCGCCGCCGGCGTGCAGCGCCAGCGCGCGGCGGAACTCGCGTTCGACCTCGGCGCCGAACGCGGCGATCACCACCTGGCGGACCGAGCGGCAGCCGGCCAGACCTTGCACGAGGGCCGCGGCGGCGACAGCGGCCGCGGCGGCGATCGGGTAACCGTAGACACCGCAGCTGATCGCCGGGAACGCGATCGATTGAACGGCCTGCGCGTCGGCGAGTTCCAGGCAGCGGCGGTAGCAAGAGGCCAACAGTGCAGCCTCGCCGTGTCCGCCGCCGCGCCAGATCGGACCCACCGTGTGGATCACGTAGCGGGCGGGGAGCCGATAGCCGGCGGTAACCTTGGCGTCGCCGGTCGGGCATCCGCCGAGCGCGCGGCATTCGGCGAGCAGCTCGGGCCCGGCCGCGCGGTGGATGGCGCCGTCGACGCCCCCGCCGCCGAGCAGCGTCTCGTTGGCCGCGTTGACGATGGCGTCGACCGCCATGGTCGTGATGTCGCCGGCCACGACGACGATCTCGCGATCAAGCATGAGCGGCACCTCGGGGCTCACCCGCCGGCAACGGCGCTGACCGGCCGGTTCGTCAGGTAAAATCTGGGCTGCCGGATCAGCGACTAGTGAAAGAGCGCCTTGACAGAGCTCCAGGTCATGTTTTCGGTCGCTTTGCCCAGGTCCATTTCGTTCCCGGCAGCCTTCGCCCTGACGGCATATCCGCCCAGCGTCATGTCCGATATTCCCAAGATTTCGTAGAAGGTCACTTCGCCAGTGGACACCGGGAACACGTAGAAATTCGCCCCACCCTGAACACGAAGGATGAGGTCCCGGCCTGAGATGAAGAATTTGATATCGACCATGTAGTACCGCAGCCTGCTGTCACTGCAGGCGCCGAAATTGGGATCATTGGGGGGTGTCGGCTGCCAAAGGCCCTGCGGTTCTAGTTGATCGAAGCTGATATGAGAAATGACGTAACTGTTGTTGCCCGCCAGGCCGTTGAACATCTGATCGGCGACGGCCATCTCGGTGACATACGGCCAGGGTTCTGCAGGAGCTGTTGGGATCCAGAAAAACTCCTGACTGAGCAGGCTGCCATATGCGTCCAGCTTTCGCGCGGCATAGGCAGCGCGAAAGGATGCAATGGCGTCGTCTGCGGTAGCATGCAGCGTGTATGCTCCGGTAAAGGTGACAAGCGAGTCGCCGCTGAGGATCTGCTGTTCGGCGTCGGGCGTCTGGTATCCCCGAAGCGGCACCCAGGTCACGGAATACTCACCTGGTGTAAGCTCAGCCAAAATCTCGGCTCCCGAGCCGCTACGGGTATAGCCGCCTGGACCGGTCAAGGTCCATGCGGCGGCCAGATCTTCCGGCTCCGGTGTAATGTGCACGGTCCCAGTTTCTGAACCGGAACTGGCGGCCGGTGCCACGGGGTCATCGACATTGCTGCAACCGCCGGTAATCAACGCGAAAACAACCAGCAGCACGGGCAGGCTCGTTGATCTGGACATGGTAAGAACTTCCCCCTGGGCATGATTGCCGACATTTTATACGGCACTGCAGGCCAGACGGCCAATACCATACGATGAGATGATACCGCATCGCCATTAGTCAATCAAGTTGGCAGGCCACGGCAGCCCGCGGAGCAGCGCGCGACTGATCGGCGGCCAGGGCAATCAGAGCAAAAAAAGGCAGCCGGTCGCTCGTAGGAACGGCTGCCTTATGGTTCAGGTGGTACGCCCAGGAGGATTCGAACCCCCAACCTTCTGGTCCGTAGCCAGATGCTCTATCCAGTTGAGCTATGGGCGCACCATATTCGCGATGTATCTGGCGGAGAGGGAGGGATTCGAACCCTCGGTGAGTGTTACCCCACCCACGCTTAGCAGGCGTGTGCCTTCAGCCACTCGGCCACCTCTCCGAGATCTTGGCGGAGGGCGGGGGACTCGAACCCCCATGGGCTCATCACCCGGCGGTTTTCAAGACCGCTGCCTTACCTGTTAGGCTAGCCCTCCGGGAACGCGTCCCGGGCACAGCCTGCCCGCCCTGCCGGGAAGATCGTACTTTTGGCCGTGTGTGGCCACAAGCCGTCACGGCGAACGCGCACGATACTACCTACCCCCTAGTCTGTCAAGCAGGGCCCCGAATCGCCCTGGACGGTCCTTCCGCCTGGCAACCCGCGTTCTCGCTGCAGCGCGGCCGGAATAATCCGGGTCAATGGCGGCGTTCCGTGCTAGCATCCCGCCTTCAACAACGGCTGGCGAGCCACCCGACCAGGCAGGAGATCACCGACCGATGACCCAATCCCCCGCGATCTCGCCGCACGCCGGACGCACGCTCACCGTGCGCATCCTGATCGGCATGAGCCTCGGTATCCTGGCGGGCGTGGTTTTGAACCTGATCGCGCCGGCCAGCCACGCGCCCGGCGAGCCACCGGCCGTACCCGACCATTGGCTTCACCATTGGTTGACCGACGGGGTTTTCTGGTTGGCCGGACAGGCGTTCCTGCGCCTCTTGCAGGTGATCGTCATCCCGCTGGTATTGATCTCGTTGATCTGCGGCACCGCGGCCATGGAAGACGTCGTCAAGGTCGGCCGGGTCGGCGGCAAGACGCTGGTCCTCTACCTGGCGACCACCGCCATGGCGATCACCCTGGCGATCTCGCTCGCCCTGTTGGTCAAGCCGGGCGCCGGTTTCCCGCTGGTCGCCGACGTCGCGTTCGAGGCCGCGCCGGCGCCGCCGCTGCGCGAGGTCCTGCTCGATATCGTCCCGGCCAACGTGTTCGCCGCGATGGCCCAGGGTCAGATGCTGCCGATCATCGTCTTCGCGATCTTCTTCGGCCTGGCCCTGACCATGGCCGGCGAGCCCGGCCGGCGTCTGCTCGCAGTGCTGCAGGACGCGAACACCGTCGTGCTGAAGCTCGTGTGGATCGTGATGCTGCTGGCGCCGTACGGGGTTTTTGCGCTGATCGCCCGCACGTTCGCCACGCAGGGTTTCGGGGCGTTCGCGCCGCTCATGCGGTACTTCGGCCTGGTGCTCTTGACGCTCGCCATCCACGCGCTGGTCGTCTACCCACTGCTCTTGAAGACGCTGGCGAAGCTCGATCCGCGGCGGTTCCTGGCGAAGATGCGCGAGGTGCAGCTCTTCGCCTTCTCGACCGCCTCGAGCAACGCGACCATTCCGGTCACGTTCCGCGTGGTCGTCGATAAACTGGGCGTCAAGAGCTCGATCGCGGCGTTCTCGGTGCCGCTCGGCGCGACGGTCAACATGGACGGCACGGCCATCATGCAGGGCGTGGCCACCGTGTTCATCGCCCAGGTCTACGGCATCGAACTCTCGGCCGGCCAGCTTTTGACCGTGGTCTTGACCGCCACGCTCGCCTCGATCGGCACCGCCGGCGTGCCCGCGGTCGGCTTGATCATGCTGGCGTTGGTGCTGCAACAGGCCGGGTTGCCGGTCGCCGGGGTGGGTCTGATCCTCGGCATCGACCGGATCCTGGACATGGCCCGCTCGGCCGTGAACGTCACCGGCGACTGCATGGTCGCCTGCGTGGTCGCCAGGAGCGAGAACGAACTCGACCGCGAGGTTTTCGACTCGCGCGGGGTGGATTGACCGCGCTCAGCACCGCGGGCGCGGCTACTTGCCCCCGCGGAGGCGGTCGAGCAGACCGCCGGCCCCTTTCTTGGCCTCGTCCTGCAGTTTCCGCAGTTGCTCCTGCCCCTCGGCTTTGAGCTTGTCCTGCATAGCGTCGGACTGGAGCAGCGCGGCCGGATCGAGGTTCAGGTTGACGGCGGGACGGCGCGCGTCGCCGGTGAGCGAGAAATCGAGGCTGATGCGTCCATCCTTGTCGCGCAGGCCGTCGGCCAGGAACGTCAGGTCGCCCAGGTTCGGGGTGAAGCCGGCCGGCAGGCGCACGTTCAGGTCGAGGTTCAACGTGCCGTCCAGGCCGATCCAGCCGCCACCTAGCCAGTCGGTGTCGCGCCCGGCGATCCGCAGCCCCTGCACCTGGACCTTGCCGTCCTCGATCTTGAACTGCTGGTAGGCCTGGTTGTAGCGGACCTCCAGCAGGTCCTGCCGTTGGCCGAGATACTGGCTCACGCCGCTGAGTTGCTCCCGCAGGTCGATCACGCCGTGGTCGCCCTGAAGATCTCCGGCCAGTCGCAACGAGTTGAGGATGGCCTGCGGATCGGCCAGGTCGCAGGCGCCCTTGGCCGTGGCGGACAGGGCGCCGGTCCAGATCGCGGCCACGACCGGCAGGTACGGCGACAGCATCAGCCCGGCCGGCGCATCCTGCACGCGCACGTCCCAACTGGCCCGGCCGCGCGGATCGACCGCGTAGTCGACCTGCGCGGTGCCGGTCACGCGGCCGGCGCCGAGCTGCGCCGAGAAATCCGGCACGTCGATGACGCGCTCGCGCAGGCGCCCCGCAAGCTGAATGTTGGTGTACGGCGAGCGCAAAAAGACCATCTCCTGGACCGTCGCCTGCAAGTCGACCGCGAGTTCCGGCGGGATCAGCTCGCCAGGATGCGGCTGACCGGCAGTGCCGGCAGCCCAGGCTGTCCCGACTCCGAGCAGACCCAAGCTCGCCCCAGCTTGCGGCCCCGCCGCGGCACGGGCCTCGGCCAGCGCCGCCAACGCATCCAGATCCAGCCGCGTCAACTGCACGCGCGCCTGGATCGCCTGGTCTTCGCCGGCGGCCGGGACGATCTCCGCTTCGGCCCGCCCCCGCAGGGCGGGATGCGCCACGTCGCCGATGGTCACGCGGGTCTTGCCGCTGGCAGCCCGCAGATCGCTCGCCAGTTCGACCGCGTCCAGGCGCACCGGCTCGCCGAGTTGGGGCGCCGTCACGGTGATCGGCCCGCCCCCGGCGGTCAAGGTCGCCTGTCCGGCCAGGCCTTGCCGCCAAGCGGCGGTCCACGCCTGGGGGTCGGCCAGCGAAGGCGGCGCCGTCAAGGCGGCCGTCAACGCGATTTGCAGGGTGCCCGCAAGATCCGGCGGCGGCGGCGCCTCTGCGGCCGCAGCTGGCAGCCAGGGCGCGAGTTGGTCCAGGATCCGCGCCAGGTCCACGGAGCCGCTCAGGTTCACCGCGAGCGGTCCAGACGCAGGCGGCGGCGCGAAGCTCGCCGAGCCGCTGAGCGCCAGGGCTTGACCGCCGTCTAACGCCAACGTGGTGACCGTGACCTGGGCGGCTGTGCCATGGCCGCCGGCGGTTGCCCGCCAGCCGGGGAGGGTCAACTCGCGCACTGCGAACTCGACCCGGTCGGCCGCCGGCGGTACGCTGAGCTCGGCGCGCAGGTGCAGATCCGCGAGCGGCGGCACGGGCTTCTCGCCGAATCCGGCAAGCGTCAGCTCGGCGACGCGCATGTCCAGCGCCAAGGACGCCGCCTCGGGAACCGGATCGGCCGGCAGGTCCGCGCCGTCCAGCCGCTGCAGCCGTTGCAGAAGAACGCCGAGTTGCGGCGCGGTCATCTCCTGTTGCCAGCCGCGCAACACGACCTCACGGCCGGTGTCGGCTTCCCGCCAGATGATTTCGCCGTCGCGAACCTGAACCGCGGCCAGCACGAGGCCGAAGTCGGCGGCCGCCGCGGGCGGCGCGGTAGCCGCGGCACCCTCGGTCGGCTCGGCGTCCGGTTCGACCGGCGGGCGGGTCAACAATTCGAGCCTCGGTCCCATGAGTTTGATCTCGCCGAATTCGAGCTGCCGGCGCAAAAGCGGCCACAGCGCGAGGTCCACTTCCAGGCGCTCCAGCTCGACCGCGCCGGTCAGCAGCGATCCGGGGTCTTGCCCGGCGCCGCGCAACCCGTCGGCGCTGACGTGCACGCTGCTGCGTCCCAGCACCAGACGCAGTCGCGGCAGGATGCGCAACGAGACCGGACCGAGCGACGCGTCGCCGCCGGTCGCGGCGCGGACCTGCTGCTCGGCCACGCTGCGCAGGTGTTCGCGCGGCACCAGAAACGGCGCCAGCGCCACGATCACCAGCAGAAGAACGATCACCCCGCCAAGGATTCCCAGCACCACCGTGCGACGCCGTCTGGCCATACCGCTTACGCCTCCGCGTTGGCACAGGTCGCGGCGGCGGACGGCACTAGCCGGCCCGCGCCGAGGACCCGATCTCCCTCATACAATGTCAGACCTTGGCCGGGCGCCGCGCCATAGACCGGCTCCGCCAGGTCCACGGTCAGGGTGTCCGCGCTCTGGTGCCACGCGGCCACCCGCGCGCCGGCATGCCGGTGTCGGACGCGCACCTGGCAGTCGCCGGTCCCGGCGGCGGGGCCTTCCGCCGGCAGACCCGCCACCGCCGGTTGGAACCGGTCGCACACGAGTCGCCGCACGCCGAGCTCCGCCAGGGTGCCGACCACGAGCCGGTTGTCCGCCGGCTCGAGCGCCAGGACATAGAGCGGTTCGGTATGCGCGACGTTCAACCCGCGCCGCTGACCGACGGTATAGTGGATCAAGCCGCGATGGGTTCCCAGGACGCGGCCGCCACGGTCGACGATCGGCCCCGGACGCCCGGCTTGCGACGCGGCGAACAGCACGCTGCGGTCGCCGTCGGGGACGAAACAGATCTCCTGGCTCTCGGGTTTATACGCCACCGCCAAGCCGAGCGCGTGGGCGGCGGCGCGAACGTCCCGCTTGGTCGCCCAACCCAGCGGGAAGACCACCCGCGGCCATACCGACCGCGAGACCTGCGACAAGAAGTACGACTGGTCCTTTTCCGGATCCACGCCGCGCAGAAGCTCGGCGTCGCCGTCGCCGAGCGAACGCACCCTCGCGTAATGCCCTGTCGCCACGAATCGGCATCCCTGTTGGTCGGCCAGACGCAACAGCTCAGGGAAGCGCACGCGGCTGTTGCAGGCCAGGCAGGGGTTGGGCGTGCGGGCGGCGGCGTAGTCGTCGACGAACGGGACGATGACCTGGGCCTGGAAACGGATCGAGACATCGTGGACCCAGTGCCGCGCGCCGAAGCGGTCGGCCAGACGGCGGGCATCGGCGATCGCCTCGAGGCTGCAACAGGAGCGCTCGCCGGCCGTGCCCGCGGCCGCAGCCTCGCCGTAGCAGAAATTTTTGAAGGTGACGGCCAGCACGTCGCAGCCCAGCGCGTGCAGGATGGCCAAGCTCAGCGCACTGTCCACGCCGCCGCTGAGCGCGAGCAGAACGCCGGTGCCTGGCGGGACCCGCCGGCGCAACTCATCGTGGATCGGTAGCGGCGTGTGCATGGCCACATGATAACACCGCGGCGCGCCGGCGTCTTCAACCTGGATCATTCATCCCGGTTACTGAGACCGCCCGGCCCGGGAGGCTTCGCCGGCCATCAGGTCCTGGATGATCTTGATGTTGGCGCGCGACCGCTCGCCGATATCTCCCTGCGGATCATACTTGACCGCCAGTTCGAACTCGGTGAGCGCCTCCCGGTAGATGCGCATGGTCGCGAAGAGAATTGCCAGATTGTAGCGTGCGAGCGCGCTGCGCGGGTTATACTCGAGAGCCGTGAGGAATTCTTTCTTCGCCAGCTCCAGGTTGTTCTCCCGTTTGTGCAGCGTACCCAAATTGCAGCGGGCCTTTTCGTCCTGGGGCCGCAGCTCCAGTGCCCGTTCGTAATTGGCGCGCGCCTTGCCGATGCGCAAATCGCGCTCGGCGCGGACGGCCGGCATATCGGCGCGATCATCCCACAGCGCCCCGAGGTTGACGTACGCCTCCACGAACGTCGAGTCGGCCGCCAGCGCGGCGTTCAACCAGACCTCGGCCGAATCCAGCAAGGCCTGCGCCCGCGCATCGTTCCAACCGCGGCTTTGCGCCGTATCGTTGGCCATGGCGTAGTAGATGTTGCCGACTTCGTACTTGGCGTACGTGGACTGCGGCAGGGAACCGCGCGACAACCTCGTGAACGAATCCAGCGCCGCCGCCGCGGGCAAGGCCCGATAGCCGGCCGAGAACTGGTCGAGCTCGCTCAACGGTTGTTTCTGGTTTTCTTTGTTGCAGGCCGCAAGCAGCATCATTGCCGATAAACAGCCCGTGGTGAGCAGGAGGATCGAGCGACGCAAAGCAGTCACATCCTTTGGCTGAGATCCGCACATTGTTCCCACCGACTTGGACTACAATACTAAGCGTTCCAGGCCGTTAATGGAAAGACCGAGACGCAAGGAATTGCTACGCCAACCGTTGTCGCGCTCGCTGCCGATCCAGACGTACGACAGCGACAGATCGAGCGTTCCCAGGCGGTTCCGGAACGGAAAGCCCGTTCCCATGCTGATCGCGTGCTCGCGCACCGGCGCGCCGCCGATCGTGTGCGCCCACTGGCGCTGCTGGTAGCCGAACCGCCACGGTTTCTGGTAACCGCGGCCATGGGCGCGGAAGACGAGCGGGCGCTCGAAGCCGGCCGCCACCGTCCACTCGTCGCGCAGGTCAGGCTCCCAATCGGGACGACCGGTAAAACGCTCATAGGGCATGAGCTGCAGATCGGCGCCGAAACGCCAGGTACGGGGCAGGTTCAGCAACAAGCCCGCCCGGTACTCCGGCGGCATCGCGCCCGTGAAGCGGTCGGTCGCCCGCTCGGCGACGCCGCCGAGCGCGACGGTCCGCTGCATGGTCAGGTCGTAGCCGGTGGAAACCGCTGCCCCCAGTTGCAACGCGCGCCAGCCGTCCCAGAGCAGGGCGAGCGTGAAATTGTTGCCGGTCATTCGATCCTTCTGCTCGCGCACGTTGGCCAAGTAGTAGTTGCCGAGCGGCTCGGTATATGTCTCGGTGATGACATCCTGGATCGTGCCGCGCACGAAGTTGAAGGCGCCGCTCAGTGCCAGGCCGCTAGTCGCCCGCCAAGACAACCCCAACGGAATCGTGTAGAGCGTGCCGTCGCGGCGATAATCCTGCCACCCGAGCACCGGTTCTCCGAAGTGCTCCAGCTCGATGGGGTCGACGGTTTCGAATTGCATCGAACGCTTGAGGCAGAGGCCGCCATGCAGAACCACCTGCCGCGAGCGTAACGGCACGCCCAGACGGATCTCCGGCAAGTAGGCGCGCCGCGTGGTCCGCTCCAGGCCGCCGCCGCTCGTCGTGGTCGCTTCGCTGTACCCGTTGAAGAACAGCCCCAGAAAGTTGAGATCGGCCAGCGCCGCGGGATTCCTGGTCCCGGGGGTCAGGGTGTCGCGATCGGCCATTCCCCAACCGCCGCGGCCCATGTCCCGCGCATCGCCGTGATCGATATTCTGCCCCAGCGCTTGCAGGGCGAACGGCGTCTGGGCGGCCGCGCCCGTCGCGCCGACTGCAGCTACCAGCAGCAAACCGACGAGCCGCCGCGGCCAGGCAGGAACTGCGGGACCGCCAAAGACCGCACCGCGGACGCCGCTCATGGCTGATCCTTTCCGCCGGTCACTTCGTCAAGCCGGGTGTAGGAGATCTCCAGCCGCGGTCGCAGCTCCGGCTCGGCCAGCGCACCGTGAAAGACCCACTTTGTGAACCAGAAATCGGGCTTGGGATCACTGCGCCACCCGGGGAAGATCGATTCCCCCGCGGCGAGCAGGAAACCGCGCGTGCCGGCGTAGGCGCTGTTCACGTAGCGCTGCACAGATTCCGTGACGTTCAGGGACAGTTCGTGCTCGGTCAGATGTTCCGGCTCCCAGGTACCGTTGCCGAACAAGAGGTAGATCTCCGGTTCGATGTCGGCGAGGTTGACGGTCGTGCGCCCCGGCGGCGCGAAGTCGAGCCGGATTTCCGAGCAGGTGATGACATTGCGGTGGCCGAGGCTGCGCGAGGTGTCGTTGACCACGACCAGATTGGCGCGGTTGATCCGCACGTTGGCCGGCAGACCCGACAGGTCGAACTGCACCACCGGGTAACTGCGCACGTGGGTGCGCAGCATGATCCCCTCGCCGGGGTCGGTGCAGGGATCCTCGAGCTCGTGCCACGTCGAGACATCGGCGGCGGGGCCGATAAGCAGCGAGCGGCGGGACGAGGGCCAGGACGGCGGCTGCGGTTCCAACCGCAGTTCCAGCGCGGCGCCCAGCGTCGTCGCGGCGGACAACACCGGCAGCGTACTGCCGCCATGGCGCATTTCCTTGCTCGCGAAACCGAGCAACCCCGGTTCGCTGGCCCAGCCTTCGCGGATGATCAGCCCCACGTGCGCGCGATTCGCGATCCACGTCTCGAACCGTGTTTTGATGCAGTTGACGCGAATAGTGCCCGCGTTCACGGCCGGTTCGGTCGGCCGCGGATTGAGCGGACTCGCTTCGAACGCCGGTTCCGGACCCGGGTAGGCCAGCGAATCGAAGGGAGCGAAGAGCGCGTGGATATCGTAGTACTTCCGGGCCCCGAGCCACTCCTTCACCAAGGGAGTATAGTCGGTATCTTCTGGATCGGGCGGCGTCGATCCGCGGTACGGCTCGTACCACGAAAGCAGATAGAGCAAGATATTGACTTCGGCGATCTTGGTCTGCCCTTCAGCGTCCGGCAGCAGGTACGGCAACAAGTAGGCCGAATCCGGGTGATCGAACACCGAGAAATCGTAGTTGACCAGAATGGACGAGGCATCCCGGCCGGTGCTGCCCAGGTACAGCACCTCGGTGCCGTCGAGCGGCGCCGTGGGCTCGACGATGTCCAACACCCCCAGGTGGGACATCTGATCGCGGGTCAATGCGCGCAGAACCGTGTCGATCGCCGTCTGCCCGAGGCCCGCGCCGACTGGGTTGGGATCTTCGCTGGTACAGCCGCCCCAGGCGGCGAACGCCGCGAGCGCCGCCAACCAAAGGACTACGGTATAGAGTGCGCGTCGCCGCCAATGTCCAGGCATCCCGCGAACCTCCGCCTCCCGACCGCATCGCTCCGGGAACGAATCATCCGGTCGGCTGGGGTGTGCAACCGCCATGCGCGGCGGCCGGCAGCGCTGACAACACGCTCGCCCGGCCGCGAGTTCCGCCGGGTTAACCCGGATGATTCATGAAGGACCGCCGCGAGAAAGTGGAAAATGCTCGCCAGGACGCGGGCTCGCAAGGATCGGCGAGGGAGGCGTACCCAAGGCGGTACGTTGACCGAGGCGATCCGAGAACGCGCGTCCTGGCAAGCATTTGACCTTTCGCAGCCGGTCCTTCACGAATCATCCGGGTTACGGCACCGCTTGCGGCCGGGCCGCCAGGCTGACCCGCCGATAGCCGCTCTCCTTGATCAAGTCGATGAGCGCCACGACCGCGCCGTGCTCGGCGTGTTCGTCGGCGCGCAGCACGATCCGATCCTCGCCCGTCGCCGCCTGCAACCGGCGCAAATTCTGGCGCAGCTGCTCGCGCCCGACCACCTCACTATCCAGATAGATCCGGCCGTCGCGCGTCAGGTAGACGACAGTCGGCGCGACCGCGACGTCTTCCGCCACGGACGAACGCGGCAACGTGAGCTCGATGGCAGGTTGGTCCCGGAACGTGCTCGATACCATGAAGAAAATCAGCAGCAGGAACATCACATCGATCAGGGACGTGATGTTGATCATGATTCCGCGCCCTTGCCTGGAGGGCAGGAATTGCATGACTAGACCGCTCCTGCGCCGAGGCGCTGCCTGCGCGACCGCAGCGTATCGAGCATGCGCGTCGCGTAGACCTCGAGTTCGAAGACGATGCCCTGCGCCCGACTCTCGAGCCAGTTGTATCCCACCAGCGCCGGAATGCCGACGATCAGGCCCGCCGCGGTCGTGACCATGGCTTCACTGATACCGCTGGAAAGGACCTCGGGATTGCCCAGTCCTGCCTGCGAGACGACGGCAAAGACGCGAATCATCCCGACCACGGTGCCGAGCAGACCCAGCAGCGGCGCCACCGCCGCAATGGTCTCGAGCACTCGCAGGTTCCGCAAGAGCCGCACGCCTTCCTGGCGGCCCGTTTCCTGCAGGACGTCGCGCGTGATCTCCCACGCATTGTCCGCGTTGTCCAAGCCGGCCCGCACCAGGTTGGCGAAAGGCCCAGGGTGCCGGTCACAGACGGCGTAGGCCACCGAGAAATCGCTGGCGCGCGGCAGGGTCTCCACCGTGCTGACCAACTCGGGAACGACGATGCGGCCGTGCCGCAACACGAACAGGCGCTCGAAGAACACCGCCAGCCCCACCAGCGAACACAACGCGATGGGGATCATCAAGTAACGTCCCGCGAGGATCAAGTCCCACATCTGGCCACGTTCCCTCTGTAGCGGCGACCCCGCGGAATTGTCCAAGTCCCGCGCAGATCCGCCAATGGTCTGACAATCAGCCGTGGTCCGTCAAGCAGCCGGCGATATCAAGATCAGCCAAGAAAAAACCGGCGCTCCCGATCGCCGGCGACGTGCAGGGAGTTCACCGCTTCCATGCAGGATAGTGCAGCCCTAAAAGGATCACAAGGTGATCTTCGGGGAAGTCCGGCGGCAGCGGCGCATAGGGAGCGAACGCCTGCAGGGCCGCCACCGAGGCGGTGTGCAGGGATTCGTGCCCTTGGCGTTCCAACACGTCCAGGCGGCTGGGGCGACCGTCGCGCTCGACGACCAGGCGAATGCGCGTGTATCCGTCGATGATCCCGAGCCGATATGCATAGGGAGCGATCCAGGACCGGTGCAGGTCGCTGGCGAAGCGCCGCATCCAGGGGGCGAAATTCCATTCGTACGTGTTCAGCGAGAAGTCGCCGTCCAGGTTGACGTTGGTGCCGACACGACTTTGCTCGAGCTGCCGAAAATCGAAGCCTCGATCGCCGGGCGCTTGCTGGCGTCCCTCCTTGAGCAACGACGGCACCTGTTGCTCAGCGACCCAATCTTCGAAATCGGCGCGCTGCGTTCCGTCACTGGTCCGGTCCGCGGCCGCCGGCACTTCGGGATCGGCGCGATCCGCGATGGCTTGCTCGCCGTGCGGCGACACCTCGGCGCCTGGCGGCGGCGCCAGATCCTGCCGCGAACGTTCCGCCGGCCGCGGCGACGGCGACTGCGGTAAAAAGGTCGGCGCTTCGACCGTCACGCCCTCAGCGCCGGCCAGGTTCTCCGGATCGACCGCGACCTGCGGGAACTCCCCGTCGCGCTCGGTCCCCGGCTGGTCGCCGGCCTGCCCGCCCGGCAAGCGGTCGGCGGCTCGGCTGTCTCGCATCGCAAGGAAATCGGCGCGGTCCGGGCGTTCGGCGGCCAGGCGATCGGGAATCTCGGTATATTGACGCGGCTGGTCCGCGGTCTGATCGGCGGACGGTGCGGGGTCCGGTACCAAGATCAGTTCGACGGTCGGTTCGGCGGCCCGAGCCGACGGCGTCCAGGTGGGCAGGAACTCGATCTGCCAGGTCAGAACGGCCAGAACGCCGTGCAAAACCAGCGAGAGGCAGAAGGCTGCCCGCAGAAGCTTGCGATCGGTCACAATCGAACCTTGATCCAGTCTGCTCAGGACGCGACCATAGACCAGGCCCGGCCTCTGGTTACGGGCCGGACGCCCAGCTTGAATCTACCGTGTCCAGGCCACAAGGCAAGTCTGGCTCGCGGCGACCGGCCGGCCGTGACGCCGGCGCCGCGCCCGACCCAAAGAGAACGCATGACCACACCGAAACCAGCGACGCGACGGGATTGGCAGGAACTGGCGCGCCGCCTGCCCGCAGCCGCCGGCGGTGTGCTCGTCCGCTGTCCCCTGTCCGAGCTGACGACCCTGCGCATCGGCGGCCCTGCCGGTCTGGTTTGCCCGGTGCAGAACGTCGACGCGGCGCAAAGGTTCCTGGAGCTGTCCGACCAGCACCGTTTGCCGTGGACCTGCCTCGGCGGCGGCAGCAACATCCTGGCCGACGACAGCGGCTATGACGGGCTTGTCTTGTGGGTGCAGACGCGAGGGTTCGAAGTGCGGCAGGACGCCGTACGGGTCGGCGCCGGATGGGATTTCGACGCTCTCATCGTCGAAACTCTGCGCCTCGGATTGACAGGCCTGGAGTTCGCGTCGGGAATCCCGGGCACCGTCGGCGGCGCTCTCGTGGGCAACGCCGGCTGTTATGGACACGAAGTCGGCGAGTTCCTCGCCGAGGCCACGGTGCTGCGGGCGGACGGGCGCCAGGCGGTGCTGGGCCCCGAGGATTTTGCGTTCTCCTATCGAAACTCCGCACTCAAAGACCGTGGCGACGTCGTCCTGGAACTCGTGTTGGCGCTGACGCGCGGCGACGCGGCGGCCGCGGGGCAACGCCGGGCCGAGCATCTCGCAGACCGCCGCCGCAAGCACCCATGGCGCCAACCGAGTGCAGGCAGTTATTTCAAGAACCTCCCGCCGCGCGAGCCGGGCGGACGCCGGCGATCCGCCGGCGAGCTCCTGGAGGCCGCTGGCGCGAAAGCCATGCGCGAGGGAGGCGCCGCGGTGTTCTCCCGCCATGCCAACATCATCGTCAATACCGGCGGCGCGAGTTCGTGCGACGTCCTGCGCCTGGCCGCGCGCATGAAAGAAGCGGTACGCGAGAGGTTCAACGAGACACTGGAAGAGGAGGTCCGCTATCTCGCGACGCCGGGCGCAAGCCGCGATCCTGCCTGAAATTAAGTTCCAGTTGACACTCCCGGCCGCGAACCTGATTTTAAGTACGGAGCAGCGACAGCCGCGAGCCACCGGTATGCGCTCCGTTGCCCCTGGTCTTCGCGTTGATGCCAAAAAACCGGGTCAGTTCCGACGGGAGCACGTCCATGGCCAAGCAGTTCGTCTTTTTTTGCAGCGTTGCCATCCTCCTGATCAGTGGTCTCGCGTCGGCCCAGAACCAACCGGAAGAAAAGGTCTTCAATCTCGTCGTCGGCGAGAGCGTTACCGAAGAGGTCGCCGAGGACGCTGCGCCCGTCGAAGCCTATATCCCCGCCATCGAACCCGGTTCTTGGGATCTGACGCTGACCCTTGGCTATTTCCTCATGGAGAAACGGCTGTTGCAATACGACAAGATCGTCTACAAGACGACGAACGAGCATCTTTATTACGGCGATGTCGAGCTTGTCAGCCAGTCGGCCTTCAACCCGATCCTGCGCCTGGGGTATCACCTGACCGCTTGGCTGGGCCTGGAAACTCAGCTCGGCATGACCTTCTCCGAGATGCGCGGCTCGATCGCCAACCCTCACCGGGTCGCTCCGATCGGAGACAACGCCCCGGAAGAGCTGGAGACGATCGGCGTTTACGACCCGCAGAATCGTTCGACGCTGGTGTTTTTAGGCAACCTCAACGGCGTCTTGTATCCGTTCAATCTGGACGGCGACGGCCGCGGGCGCTTCCATCCCTACATCACCGGCGGTCTGGGCTACGCCTACTACAACCTCGACACCGATTACATCGATGATCCGGCAACCAGCATCAATATCAACGCTGGCCTTGGCGTCAACTTCATTGCCGACAAGCTGATCACGTTGCGCGGCGAGATCCTCTACCACCGCCATACCATCGAGTTCGAGCCGGCCGCTGTCTTCGACAGCCGTGACGACGGCACGGTTCTCATTCCTGTCTATCGTTTCGACGATTTCGGCAATTATCGTCGGGTCGAATCTTACCGCAAAACCACCATGAGCGGATTGACCTGGCAAGTCGGCTTCGCGGTCAATTTCTGATCCTGCGGGCGGCGCGGCCGCGCTTCGCTTCGCCGGGCGCCGGCTATCGACGGTCCTGCCGGCTGCGGTCCGTTGCTCACGCATCGTCCTGACCAAGGGCTTCGTATCGGTATTGGACCGCCTCCTGCACATCGGCGGCGATGACCTCGCGGCGCCCGTCCAGCGCCGCGATGGTCCGCGCGACACGGCATGCCCGCAGCACGCCGCGAATGGACAGTCCCAGCGGCACCCGACTGCGTTCGAGCACGTCGACAGCCGCTTGATCCAGACCGTGGCCGCGAATGCGCCGGGCGAGCGGCCAGGCGGCAGGCGGCGGGCGGAATTCGCCGAGCAAACGCCGCGCCTCATGCAGACAGGCCTGGGCCGAACCGCCGGCCGGATCCTGTCCGACCGGCGCTAGCAACGGCGCGGACTGGCCGTCCCCCATTTCCACGGTAAGATCGAATCGATCGCGCAAAGGCCCGGACAACCTGGCGCGATACCGAGCGCGATCGGTCGCGGCGCACGTGCACGCGCGGACGCGGCTGCCCACGAATCCACAACGGCAGGCGTTGGCTGTCGCCACGAGCTGGAACGAGGCTGGAAACGCGCAGTGGCCCGCATTGCGCGCGATGCGCACGACCCCCTCGGTCAACGGCTCGCGCAAGGCGTCGAGCGTTTGGCTGCCGAATTCTGGCAGCTCGTCGAGTAGTAGGATCCCGCGATGGGCCAACGTCACTTCACCGGGCCGCAGGCGCGCGCCGCCGCCCAGCAAGCCGGCCGTGGTGATCGTATGATGCGGCGCGCGCAGCGGCGGCCGCCGGACCAAACCCGCGGTGGTCAAAAGGCCGGCGGCGCTGTGGATGCGCGTGACCGCCAATGCTTCCTCCGGCGTCAGTTCCGGCAGAAGATGCCAGAGCAAGTGCGCCAGCCGGGTCTTCCCCGCGCCAGGCGGTCCAAGCAGCAGGAGATGATGGCGGCCGGCAGCAGCCACAATCGCGGCGCGGCAGGCCAACGGTTGCTGCGCCAGATGGCCGAGCTGCAGCGGTCGCAGCCGGGCCGGCGTCTCGAGGTCCCGATGGCGGCCGTCGGTCCGGCCGCGGTCTTCGCGCTCCGGACGCTCGGCCGCCGGCGCGGTTCCGCGCAGGTACCAGTCGACCGCCTCTCGCAGCGATCGCACGGCCACGACCTCGATTCCCGGCACCAGGCGCGCTTCCCAGGCCTGTCCGGCGGGAACGGCGACCGTCGTGCCGCCGCGCGACCGCACATCCAGGACGATCGGCAACAATCCCCGCACCGGACGCACCTCGCCGAACAACGAGAGTTCGCCCAGCAGCACCCCCCGTTCCGGACCGGGGACGGTCTCGCCGAGCCGCGCGCGCTCGGCCGCGACGACCGCCACCGCGATGGCCAGGTCGTGGCCGGAACCCTCCTTGCGCACGTCGGCCGGCGCCAGATTCACCGTCACGCGGCCCGCCGGCAGTCGATAGCCGCTGTTGCGCACGGCCGCCAGCACCCGCTCGCGGCTCTCGCGTACGGCGGTGTTCGGCAAGCCCACCAGATGGAACGCGGGCAGACCTCGACAGAGATCCACCTCGACGTTGACCTGACAGCCATCGATACCCTGCAGCCCACCAGTGCGGACAACGGTGCCCATGCACCACCTCCGCCGCCGGACAGGCAATCACCGGACCCGCACCGGCAAGCCGAGCGGCGCCGCAGCAGCAGCCGGCCGGCGCCAAGAGAACGCGATGCGGGTGTCGACGGTTGTTGACGGCACCGGGCATGGTTGTCGCCGCGGCCGCGGATCCCGCCGGTACCGCAGCGCGGCGCACAATAGCGCGCGGGGCCCCTGCGTTGAGGGACCCCGCGCGCGATTCACTGCGAGTCGATACCGGCCGACGGGCCGCCAGTCGTCGCTACGAACACCAGACGCTTCGGCGCGGTCCTCGCAAGCCGCTGACTATCCGGAGTGCCGCGAACCCGGCAGGTGCGACATCATTCCGCCTGCAGGCGGCAGACTACAGATCCTGGGGGCGCACCGTCTTGCGGCCATTGGCCAGCGCGCGCTTCTCCGCGGTCTTGATCAGTTCGCGAACCTTGGCGTCCAGGGCATCATAAAACTCGCCGCTGACGTTGCATTCCTTGACGGCTTCCTTGGTCTTGCTCTTGCTGATAATCAGATCTGCCATGAGGGGTCCTCCCTAGCGCTTGGGTCTTCGTGGCGCGCCTGCGGCCCGGTCGGGCAAACAGCCGCTGCAGGGCTCCGTCTCGCAAATCAAGCCGCTGTCGGCATGATAGCAGCCTTTCGCGTGCCGGCACACAATCGTCTCGACATGCTACACTGTCAAGCATAAGTTTGGCCTTACGCAATCCCGCGCAACCCGTCGCTGGGGCCTTTCCGGCCCGCTTTCAGGGGGTTTTTCGTGATGAGCACCAACCGGGTCCTGGCGTACTTGGCCGAACACCAGCAACGCCATCTCGAGCAGTTATGCGACTGGCTGCGCATCCCGTCGATCAGTTCGGTCGCCGAGCACCGCGACGACGTGCGGCGAGCCGCCGCGTTTGCCGCCGACGAATTGCGCGACCTCGGCCTGGCGACCGAGATCATCGAGACCGGCGGCCACCCGCTGGTCTACGCCGAGAGCGAACAACGGCCCGACCGCAAGACGCTTCTGTTCTATGGCCACTACGATGTCCAACCGGTCGTTCCGCTCGATTTGTGGCAACAGCCGCCGTTCGAGCCTCTTCTGCGCGACGGCAGGATCTACGCGCGCGGCGCCAGCGACGACAAAGGCCAAGTCTATTGCCATCTGAAGGCGGTGGAGGCGTACGTCAGGCAGAACTTGCCCCTGCCGGTCAATGTCAAGTTCATCATCGAGGGCGAAGAGGAATGCGGCGGGCATGGTCTCGAGCGATTCACCGACGCCAACCGCAAGCGGCTCGCCTGCGACGCGGTCGTGATCAGCGATACGACCTTGTACAACGCCGAAACACCGGCTGTCTGTTACTCGCTGAAAGGCCTCAGTTACTTCGAGATCCGGTTGCGCGGGCCGGCAGCCGACCTGCATTCGGGCAGCTTCGGCGGCACGGTCCAGAATCCCGGCAACGCCATCTGCGAGATCGTGGCTCAATTGAAAGATGGCGACGGTCGCTGCCGCGTGCCCGGATTCTACGATGACGTCCTGGATCTTGACGCCGCCGAACGCGCCGCGTTCGCCGCGCTGAACTACACCGATGACGTGCTCCGCGAGGAAACCGGCGCGCCCGGTCCCTTCGGTGAGCGCGGCTACACCACGCTCGAGCGCATGTGGGCCCGGCCGACCTGCGACGTCAACGGACTGAGCAGCGGCTACGGCGGCGAGGGCGCTAAGACGATCATCCCGGCGACCGCGGTGGCCAAAGTCTCGATGCGCCTGGTGCCGAAGCAACGACCCGCCGCGATCGCCGCGGCCTTCCAACGCTACGTCGAGTCGATCTGCCCGCCGGGCGTGCAGTGCGAGGTCGTGAATCTGCACAACGCCGACCCGGTGCTGATCGAGCGCGACGCGCCGCTGATGCAAGCGGGGTTGCGCGCACTGGCCGCCGGGTTCGAGGCGCAGCCGGTCTTCATTCGCGAGGGCGGATCGATTCCCATCGTCGGCACGTTCCAGCGGTGTCTGCAGGTGCCGGTGCTGCTGCTGGGGTATGGGTTGTCCACCGACAATATCCATAGTCCCAATGAGAAACTCGAGATCCGCAACTTCGCCTGCGGCTGCCGGACCTCTGCGCTGCTTTTCAAGGAGACCGCAGCCCCGGTTTGACAGGACCCGAACTTGCGGGTAGTTTTCCGCGCTCGGGCGTCCCCTTCGTCTAGTGGTCAGGACACCGCCCTTTCACGGCGGCGACACGGGTTCGAACCCCGTAGGGGACGCCAGCGGCGCCAACCTCCCGCGGCCGGACCTGAGCCCAGGCCGACAGCGCGGCCTCGCCAGCGCCGACTCCACATCCGTCAGGACACCATGATCGACGACCGCCGCAGCCTGCAGGGAGTCCTCTACGGTCTCGCCGCCTACGTCTGGTGGGGCCTGAGCCCCCTCTATTTCAAGGCGCTGACGCATGTGCCGCCGCCGGAAGTGCTCGTCCACCGGATTCTGTGGTCGCTGCTCTTGCTCGTCGTTCTGCTGGCCCGGCGCGGCGAACTGGCCGCCGTCTGGCGAGCCGCGCACGAGCGGCGCGTGCTGTTGATCCTGGCGGCAACGACGCTGCTGGTGGGCTTGAACTGGTTCATCTACATCTGGGCTGTCGCCAACCAGCGGGTGCTGGAGGCGAGCCTCGGCTACTTCATCAATCCGCTGATGAATGTCGCGCTCGGCATGCTGCTGCTGCGCGAACGCTTGCGGCCGCTGCAATGGGCAAGCCTGGGATTGGCCGGCGCCGGGGTCGCGCTGCTGGCCGTGCGGCTGGGCAGTTTGCCGCTGGTGTCGTTGGTTCTTGCCGTCAGCTTCTCGCTGTACGGGCTCTTGCGCAAGGTAGCGCCGATCGGGGGCATGGCCGGCTTGGCGATCGAAACCGCGCTGCTGGCGCCGGCCGCCGGCGTCGCTCTGACGGTCTGGGCCATCGACCAGCGGCTCGTCTTCGGCCATGGGAGCCGCAGCGGCGATCTGCTGCTGGCCGCCAGCGGCCTGGTGACGGCGTTGCCCTTGGTGTGGTTCGCCAACGCCGCGCGCCGTTTGCGTTACGCGACCCTCGGCTTCCTGCAATATGCAGCGCCGACGCTCCAGTTTCTGCTGGCCGTTGTGGTCTACGGCGAGCCGTTCAATCGCACGCAACTCATGAGCTTCAGCTTGATATGGTGCGCGCTGGGTCTGTTCAGCATCGATGTCTGGCGTCAAAGCGCCGGCCGCCGGAGCACGCACTCGCCGCGCGCGTCATAGCCAACCGCGACGCTTGAGCCAGGCCAGCATGCCGCCGACGGCGCCGAGGCAGATCAACCAGAACAGCGGATAGCTCCACTTCCAACCCAACTCCGGCATGTACTTGAAGTTCATGCCATAGACGCCGACCAGGAACGTCAACGGGATGAACAACGTGCCGATGATCGTCAGAACCTTGATGACCTCGTTCATCCGATTGCTGACGCTGGAGAGGTAGAGGTCTTGCAGGCCGGTCAGAATGTCGCGATACGTCTCCACCGCTTCGGCCGCCTGAATGATGTGGTCGTACAGGTCCCGATAGAAGAGGCGAACGCTTTTGGGCACCAGCTTCGACTCGCCGCGTTCGAGCGCGCCCACCACCTCGCGCAGGGGCCAGACGGCGCGGCGCAGGTGGATCATCTCGCGTTTGAGCGCGTGGACCGCGGCCAGTTGCTCGGCGTCCGGCTTGGCGAGCAGCCGTTCCTCGATTTGTTCGATCCGCAGTCCCATCTGCTCGATCACCACGAAGTAGCTGTCGACCACCGCATCGAGCAACGCATAAGCCAGGTAGGCCGAACCGCCGCCGCGCAAGCGGCCCTTTCCCTGCCGCAGCCGGTGGCGAACGCCGTCGAAGACGTCGCCGGGCACTTCCTGAAAGGTGAGCACCCAATCCGGACCGACCACCAGGCTGACCTGTTCGGAAAGGCAGCGGCCGGTTGGCTCGTCGAACGTGATCATCTGGCAGACGGTGTACAGGTAGTCCTCGTAGTCCTCGAGCTTGGGACGCTGGTGCGGGCTGACGATGTCCTCCTGCACCAGGGGGTGCAGTCCGAAGCGATCGCCGAGACGCTGCAGGTTGGCCGTGTCGTGCAAGCCGTCGACGTTCAGCCAGCGGCAGCCGCCGGCGATCGTGCCGTCGAGGAACGGATCGATACTCGCGAGTTCGCGCTCGGTGAACTGGTCCGGCGAATACGCCATGGCTTGCAGGCGCGTGCGGTCGATCCGCGGCGGTCCGAGGAACTCGACTGTCCCGGGCGCGGCGCCGAGCTTTCCCCTGCGCTGGCGAAACAACTGCGGCATCGTCCGACCTCGCTCGCTGTCGTCGTTGCGGCGCGGCTGGACGGCGCGGCGGCGCCGCCCGCTGCGGCATTCTGGAACGCGGCGCCGGCTGCGTCAACGGACGATCGCCGGCGGCGGTCGCCGCCGGTCCCGCCGACAAGATCCGAGCCTTGGCGACAGAGCTTAGCCGCGCGGCAACGCGTCGATCTTGGCGGCCAGGACGAAATCGGCTTCGCTCAGACCGTCGATCTTGTGCGTCCAGATCTCGACTTCGACGCGACCCCAAGTGAAACTGATGCTCGGATGGTGCGCTTCGGCTTCGGCCACGGCGCCGATCCGGTTCACGAATTGCAAGGCCGACTGGAAATCTGGAAAGCGAAACACCCGCCGCAGGTGATGGTCCAGGATGGCCTCCCACTCCGGGACCTGGTCCAGCAAGGCCTTGATCTGAGGTCTGGTCAGCGGCGGCGTGCTCCCGCTGCAAGGAATACACCGCTTGCCGGCGAGGTCGGTCATCGTGCTGCCTTTCGAGCGTTGCCGCCTGGAACGTTCGTGCCGGGGTCGCGGGTTAAACTAGCGCCGTCCCGCCGGCCCGCAAGCATCGCCGCCGGAGACGATCTCATTTAGTCACGGGCACGGTCTCGAACATGAACTCGCCGTACATCGCCGCTTCGCGGCTCTTCAGATCGGCGTAGGCTCGGGCCCGGGCGATCGCGGTGAATATGCCGTCGAGGTCGTTGTAGGTCAGGCGTTCCTGTTGGACCAGCCACCACAGGCGCGCGGTCACCGCACTGTCGGGCATGGCCAAGACGAGTTCGACCGCCGCGCGCGAACCCAACAGGGCGAGCAGGGGCGCCGGCAGCAGCGTATCGGACACGCTCGGCGCTGGTCGCTGGTCCACGATCAGCCGACCACGCCAGGCCGCTTCCCACCAGTCGGGATCCCGTTGCCAGAGCCGCTCCAGCGCGGCCGGCGAGTCCGACTCGTCCGGAGCGGCCGCGATCGGCGGCGGCGGCCGCACCGGCGGCACATCGAGCACGACGAAATCGGCCGCCCGCTCGCGCGCCGGCAACGCCCGCAGCGACTGGAGTGACCAGAGCGCGCGCCACCACGGCGCCGGCACCAGCAACAAGAGCAGCAGCGCCAGAAGGGCACCGCTGCAGCTGGCCGGCCAGACCCACGCTGGCCGGCGGGAAACCGAAAGAGCCGGCATGCGCAGACAAACGGACGGCCGCGAAACAGGTTCCCGGCCCGGCGTCCCTTGCGAACGCACCGGTCAGTCGAGGTAGGCGAGCCGACCGTTGCGCAACGGCTCCGGCGCACCGTCCACGACGAGCGCGAGATCGCCGGCGAGCGCCAAAACCCGGCCGGTCGCCAGCGGCGGCGGCAACTGAGCGAGGTCAGCCGCATCCGGCAGCCCCTCCGCCCAGACGCCGACGCGCCGCCCGATATCGCCGCAGCTTTGCCGGTAGGCCGCGATCACCGGTTCGGGGCCTTCCCGCGCAAGTTGCGCCACCCGCGCTCCCAACGCAGCCAGCAGCGCCAAGGTGAGGCCGCCGACGGTGACCTGGCTTCCCGCCGCGTGCGCATGCAGGCAGGTCACCCGCGGCACGAACACGGTGGGTGCCACCTCCGGCGTCACCGCGACGTTCACGCCGATACCGAAGGTCAGGGCCAGCACACGCGAGCCGCGTGTCTGCGCCGCTGCGAGCACGCCCGCCACCTTGGCACCGGCGAGCAGCACGTCATTGACCCATTTCAAGCGTGGCTCGAGATCCGGCGCGCATTGCACCAGCGCATCGCAGACCGCCACCGCCGCCGTCGCCGGCAACGCCGCTGCACTGCGCGCGAGGTCCAGGTCGACCGGCAGGCAGCAGCTCAGGTGCAGGTTGCCGCGCGGAGCCGACCACGGCCGGCCGCGATTGCCGTGGAAGTTACGGCCGGCCAAGGCGATGGCGGCGATCGGCCCGGGCAACGCGGCCGGCCGGCGCGCGACCGCCGCCAGCGCATCGTACTGCGAGGCGTCGGTCTCGGCCGCCACGGCCAGGGCCAACCAACCGGCCGGCGCGCGGCCCGCCGCCATCGCGGCGGTGTTCAGCGATCGAGCGCGCGGGAACAGCTCCCGCAGCAGAATGACGGCTTCATCCTCGGCGGGGGTCAACCCGAGCTTGACGCGGCGGGCCTCCACGAGTGAGGCTAG
>Ga0334889_1001079_pt1 | contig 37959 bp, 31 predicted proteins | sample GraSluR1_MG_2_FD_207222 | JGI IMG/M metagenome (GOLD analysis project Ga0334889, IMG submission 207222) | Sludge microbial communities from methane-producing bioreactor in Wageningen University, Netherlands - Granular Sludge_8_08-R1 | ecosystem: Engineered > Bioreactor > Anaerobic > Unclassified...
TGGCTCCCCCGCTACTATCCGCAACCACGAAGGCGGCCGCCGCGATCCGCGCCCAGCGGGACGCGGATTCAGCCACGGACGAAGCCGATGCCGGCCTCGTTCCGCCGGAGCAGGGCTGACCCGAGGACATCTGATGACGGAGTCGCCCCGGGCGTCACAGACCCCTGGCGCATCGTCTCACCAAGATCCAGACGCCCAACCTTGGGCCGCTGATGCTCGGCATGTGCGACCATCACCCTTGGACAATGGACCCTCACGTCCAAGCAGCGGCCCCACCACCCAACTCCGACTCAACGCATGCTCATCACAACTGCGAGCACCAGAATCTGGCCCTACCGGTGCTGGAATGCGGATTCCCTTATGATCTGAGTCGAACCCCCCACTTCTCAGGCGGAATCAATGGTCCAGAGCTCGCGCGCGTACTTCATCTGCCACAAGTCGAGCGACGCAGAGCTGGCGTCCAGCATTGCCAGAGCTCTTGACGCGGCGGGACAATCCACCTGGATTTCCAGTCGGGACATCCCGCTTGGCGCGCACTACCCGGAAGAGATCACGCGAGCCATCAGGAACTGCGATGTCGTGTTGCTGGTGGGCACGGGAGCCGCGCTCAACTCGGCACAGGTGGAAAACGAGATAACGCTGGCGGATCGGTTCCGACGTCAGGTGATTCCTCTCCTCTTGGACGATTCAGTGCTCCCGCCATCACTGGAGTACTTGCTCGCCGCGGCCCAATACCTCATAACGAACCCAACGGACGTTGTCGACGACCTGCTGAACCGGCTTGGCCTGAAACGTCCGCGGACCCGCTATGGCTACTGGAACCGCGAGGTAGTCGATATTCCCCAGCGCGGCAGCATGACGTTGCGCCGATGGGGCGATGGGTACAGCCACCCCGTGTTGCTCATACATGGACTGGGCTGCGATGCAGACGATTGGAACGCGACCGCCCAGCTCACCTCAATGAGAGGCAGACCTCTGACTTTCATCGCCCCAGATCTGCCTCAGCATATGGCCTGGAACCAGCGTGACCCGATCTCGCTCCCCCGCGTGGGAGCATTGCTCGGCGAAATGATGGCTCAGCTCGGGTACGAGCGGTACTCGGTTGTGGGGCATTCGCTCGGTGGGCTGATCGGCCTACACCTAACAAGTATCGATCAGCGGGTACAACGGTGTGTAGTCGGCGGAGTCACCGTGGACAACTGGAACTCCCGGGAGTACGTGATTAGCCTCCCACGATCCGGCACTGCAAACAACCCAGGAGACGCCTCATTGCTTGAATTCCTGGCGTCACGCGGCCACCAGCTAGAGGGACTGGCCAGGCTTTGTGAGGGACGCCTGCCAGCGATCGCGGCCCTGAAGCGAATAACCGGGCGCGTCAGAATCATCACCACGAACGATGACTTGGCTGGAGCTAGGATCTTCGCAGAGCAGGCAGGTTTCAAGGATCCGATGATCCTCAAGGGAACACACGTCTCCAGCTTCATCGAAGGCACCTTCTTGGCTGCGGCGCTGGACTATCTGTCCCCAGCAACGGCTCCGCGCACCGACAGCACCCAACAGCGGCTCATCGTTGTTTCTGGCCTGCCTGGCGCGGGAAAGACAACACTGGCGATAGCGCTCAGAGACCGACTCGGGTTGGACTTCCTGAGCAGGGACGGCATCCGGCACGAACTCGCTGACAACCCGTCCTACGATCTCGACGAATCGGAGCGAGTCGGCACCCTGATGTCCGAACGGATCAACACCGGGATCGCACAGGGACGCAGCATAGTGGCTGAAGCGACCGCAGTGCAGCCTGCGGTCCGCAGGCAGATGCGTGAAGCGCTTCAGCACGCGAGGTCCGTGGGCGTCGACGCTCATGCCTTGTGGCTGCGCGCTGAAGAACAGAGATCCACAGAACGTCTACGGGCACGCGATACCGAGCCACGGCCTCCGGAGGACCAATCCGAAGCGAATGAGAGCATCTACGAGGTGATGCGCTCGCGCGCGCGGCCCGGCTGGGTTGGAGTCCCATGTGACGTGACTGACCTGGACCACACGGCGATCTTGAGCTGCATCGAAGAGGTCACCAGTGGAGTGATTACTGACGTCGAACTGCCGAGTCAATTTCTAATGCATGCCATCCTCGCCGACGGCGCAATGCTCGCCGCTCAGTCTGGACTGCTACCCAAGGGCGATTGGGTAAGCAGACTGCTTGAGATGATCCGGCATGACGCCATGACTGGCGTGTTTTCCCGCTGGGGAACCAGCACTCTCTTGGACAGCAGCTCAAATTGTGCAATGGTCTTGCCGGGGGTTCTCGCCGACCTGTTGCTACCGAGCGGGCTTCAGGGCGAAGTGGACAATGTCAACGCAGGATTGGCCCACTGCTATGCCTACCTCTTCTCCAACATCCAGACGCCCCACGGCCTGAAGCGGGACCGTTGGGTTGACGGGCGCCTCGCGCGAGTTCTCGGAGTGCGCGATGACTGGCTGACGCCCCTTCCTCGCCAGGGTTCTCTGTTGTCGAACCTAACCGCAGCACTCGATGCGTACCTGGTGGGCCAAGAGTTGGAGTGGCTTGATCGAACCGGCGTCTCCGCCATGCGGCTCATCGAATCCGACCCGGTCGCTGATTTGAACGCAGTCACCTGGATCTTAAGTAGACATGGGCACGATGGGCACGCCCTGGTTCACACCGCTACCACCGGGGGCAGCACCCGATATATCACTGCATTTCCCGTTCGCGCGCCGATGGTCGACAAGTTGATTGCCGAGGCAAAGCGGACAGACCCGCTTACGCCCAGATTCAATGCAGTATTGCCAGCGATATCAAGCGAGCCGGCGCACCGCACCTGGGAATCGTCCTTTCCGTTGCAGCTGTGATGACAATCCGCCAGAACAAGCGTCCGTCTTGGTCGGCGCGACTGCGAACACGGGTTGAGCCGCTGGTGCTCGGCGTGCGCGACCAGCACCCTTGATCGATGGGTCCTCGGCGAGCCTCCACGCGAGCTTCGCTCGCGGTGCCATTCTAATGATCGAGAGCGCGGCGCTGGACCAGAAGTTCGTCGAGCAGAGCGTTCAGGCGCTGCGGGGACCCAGATGTCCGCTCGCGCGCCAGGGACGTTTCGATGGACGCCATGGCGCGCTGGCGATCTTCGCGGTCGCCCGTCCGGTTTGCCATACCGCTGCTCGCCATCGCCATCAGATACAGGGCATCGCCCCTCAGGTCGTCGAATGAGTACTCCTCGACAAGCCCATTCAGTCGGTGGGCTTCGGCCATCGCCCGCTCCCAATCCTGCATGTCGACTCCAGCACGGCTCAGGAGCAGCAAGGACTGTGCCTGTTCTTCCGGCATTCCGAGATCCTCGAACGCTACGAGAGCTGTGGCTCCCCACCGGCGAGCATTCTCGAGATCGCCATCCTCCAAATGATGCTCGGAGATCAATTGCGCCGTCTTGCCTCCCTCTTTGCGCAATCCGCTTTCGAGACGGAAGGCGTACTGCCGCTCAAGTAGTCGAACCGCTTCTTCACGATCGGTCTCCGGTAGCTCGAGAAGGAGCGCCACAGCGTTGTCCATGACGTCGGTCGACGGTACGCGCATCAGGCCGAGCTTCGCCTCCGTTGGCAGATCGCGCGAAACGACATCGGCGGCCAATGCATGTGCTTTGTCTGTCTGATCCAGGTTGGCCAAGGCCACCGCAATCGTGAGGTCTGCCATTGCCAGGCACAGCTGGAGCCCCGCTTTCTCAGACAGCGCCCTCGCGGCTCGCGCCTGCTCCATGGACTCGTCATACTTGCCGTCTTCAAGGAGCGTTTCTGCAGACTCCAGAAGGCTGTACAGCTGCACCGCGGTCCGGGTTGGCATCGTTTCGCGCCGCCTCGCCGGCCGGCCCGGGCGCAGGTCATCCGGCAGAACCAACTGAAAAAGACTCTCCGCGGTGCAAGCCGGCGATCCGAGCAGCGTTCGTGCCCGCACCATCATCTCAGAATCCTGCTCACCGGCGCCCTGCGGTGGTTCCCCAAGCCAGTCAAGAATCTGAGGACGATCGACACCCGCAGCAAGATCGGCCGCCGCTCGGGCAACCCTGATTCGATCCGCTTCTTCCTGCGAGTTCTCCCCTGTCAGTGCGTCGTCCAGCAGTGAACGCGCACGTTGGTGGTCGGCGCGGTCTTGAACAAGAAAGCGCGCCTGCATCACGGGGTCTTCTGTGAGAGCGAACATCGTCGTCAGTGCCTCACGAGACTCGAACTCGCCGGCACTCCTGAGGGTGCTCAAGAAGTGCATTTCCGCCAAGACAAATGCCGCCCAATCACGCCCGCATGAGACGTAGTGGACGAGGTCGCCCTCGGCTGTGTAGCCCAGGGCCGGGATCGATTGCAGGGCCTTGGGGTCCTTCACCAACGCATCGCCGGGACGATCAGTCGCTGCAGCGATCCGTTCGTATCGCTGTTGTGTCTTGTCCGGCGTGTCCGGCGGCAACAAGAGCAGCGTCTTCCCGAGAACACCCATGTGCGCAAGTCGTGAGATCTCCCAGCCCAGGCCCTCGCTCACACCCGCAACGAGGATGATGGCTCGGCACCGCACGGCCGTCTGCTGCACGGCGGCCTGCCACGTCTCGTCCGTCCAGTAGGTGCGCTTCGCCCCGAGGGCCGGCCTGGGCTCGCCCGGTCTCCCGATCGCGACGACGTGAGCGGCACTACCGAACGTCCAAGATTCGAGCAACTCTTCGAATCGGGCCCGTTGCGGAATGAAAGGTGCATACCAGCCGAGTGATCCCAAAGGTGCGTAGACGAGCGCTGTGTCATCGTCGAATGACCTCAGATAGAGGATCGTCGCATCCGTCGTCGATTCAGCGAACTCAACGTTTCCTCGTCGACACAACCAGCTTTCGATCACGCGCGCTGGCACATGCGCACGATCGATGATGATCACTCCCCCAGCCGCACAAATCAGACCGAGCGCCACCCGACCCTGTTCAGCGGCTGTCGCACCTACCCAGATCACACCGAGCCCCGCGCAAAGCCCAGTCGTCTTCACGATCAGACCCAGCAGCAATCCCGGCTTCATGTCCGCGTATCGCCATTGCTCAGCCTCAGGATTCCTCAGATATGTCGTGTACTCGCCGAGGTAACTCGCGCAAACGATACAAACCAACACGATCACCGAGGGCACCCACCACGACCAGCCGAACACGAATGCGAGGGCGGTCAAGCCCATCGCGAAGATCAACTGGACGGAGGCGCCCCAGGCGATTCCCTTGGACCGCAATGCATCGCTCTGCTGAAGAGCGTCAATCCCTTGCACGCGTCCACCGAGTTTCTCGAACTTTGCGAACCATCTCAGAACTTCTGTCTCCTGAGGTTCGAAGATGCGGCGCTCACGCATACCGCGGTCCAGATACGAACGCGTCCACACCAGACCTACCAAGAGGAACCCGGCAAGGACAAACACGGACAACCCGATAACCTGCATCTGTTCCCCCAGCGATCCACGCGTCCAATCCGGATGATCGGATGCCCATTGGTTGGACGTCAGCCCAGGTATGAGATGAGACCCGCCGTCGTGACAACCTGCGCAGACAGAACGAATCAGTCACCCCCCGCAACTGACTTCGATGTCGGGATTACCCCACGCACCGTTCCGCCTGCAGCTTAAGTCATCCGGGCCGGGGCCGCCTGATCTGGTCAGGAAGCGCGTTCAAGCTTTGGCGCCTCCGAGAAGCTCACTGGCGAACGGGCCGATCGGATTGGCCAAGGGCGAAACCAATCGCCGGCCAATGACTTGCCGTATCCAGGTGCGGTCCGCCGCAGGCTCATGGCCCAATCGAGGCGCCACCACGTAGTCACGGTGATAGACATCGACGGCGAAATCCTGGAGGGCACCGATTGTCGTCTCACCGCGATAGACGCCGTCTCGCAGTTCCAAAACCAGGTGGGCGGCCGGGAGCCCGACATCGTCAGGTTCCCCGTCAGTCGGGTAGAGACGGGCGCCCAGCCCCTCGCGGATTGGCTCGTCTCCGGCGAGCACTTCGACAACCACTCGCCGGCCATCGGGCTCTGACTCGCCGACGGTGACCATGACGTTGCCCTCGCAGTCGGCCACCATACGGGGATTCACCTGCAGCCAGTCGACATCTGTCACCACGGTCTTCACAACCGCGCCGCCGAAGCCGTGGGCCCCTGCCACCAGGGCGAGGTCTGGCGTCGTCAGCGCCGTCCCGATCGTCCGCACTTCCGCAAGCGACTGCGCGGGTGGCTCCTGAGAACGGCGCCGCCAATGCGCCGCCAATGTGGGCCATCCCGGCTGGCCCGGATCGCCGTCCTCCAGCACGGCCCGTGTCGCAGCCCAGACAAGCTGGGTCGCCGTCTCCAAATCAGCTCCTGCTAATTGGTCAAGCGATGTGAGCGCCCGTCCGACCGCCTCCGCGCCATGATCGAGCAGTCCGATGACAGAGTCGTCGTCTGGCAGGCAGGGCTCGGCCTGCCAGGCGGCAGCGCCGATCTCGGCGCGCAGGAGCGCCTCATCCAGATCGGTGATTCCGAACGTCGGGCTCGCGGATGGCCACCAGCGGAACAGCCAGGATGCCATACCGAGTCGCCGGAGCGGCCGAGCGAGATCCCCCCAAGCGATATCGACCATTACCTCTGAGCCGGGCTGTGCCTCCAATACCACGAGTGCGATTGACTCGCCGAAGACTCCCGCCAGCCACCACGCCGCCTGGTCCGGATCGAAAACCCACGCACCGAGCTCACAATCGGGGTGGGCAGCATCCATCACCACCACCCCGCCCGCCACCGGAGTCATTGCGGTGCGAACCTCATCGGTCGGCAGCTGTGACCAGTGGGCCGGGCAGATGGTGGTGACATGGTCGGATCGGGTGACGCGCACCGGGTCGGTTCGGCCGTTCATTGTGTGAACCTCTTCTGGTGTCGAGCTCCACTCAGATGGGCACGCAGATACCGATGAACGGTACCGACATCATCCACTCGGGTAAGGGCCGCGTCAGTACGCGTGATGCCCACCCGATCAACGGCAGCACGCCATAGGTCGGCGAGCTCAGCAGGATTGTCACTCCGGGCGATCTGCAGCGCCAGACTCGTCGGCCCGTTGGTGATGACGGTTGTGATCTGGGTGAGCAAGAGCTCCTCGAGTGCGGCCGGGTCGCGGGCAACTGGACCCTGTCCGAGCGGTGGTTGCGCCAGCGCGGTCCCAACTAGTCTGGCCCATCGTTCCCAGCCATACTTCAGCAAATGGGTCGCTTCCACCGCGGTGATCGGGCCGCGATGCGAATAGGTATGCACGGTCGGCCACAGCCGTTTCATAAAGCTGCGTAGCGGATCTTGCATCAGCTGGTCGCCCAGACTCGGTGCCAAATCGTGGACGGCGATCGCATCACTTCTGGTCTCGGCATCGGCGGCCGTTGAAGTGACTGTTCTGCCCCGGTTCGGGTCGTCGACAATGATCCAATCACGTCCCGGCCGCTCAATCGTGCCGCGTGCCAGACCGCGAATCTGATTCCACATGGCACGCATCATGAGGACATACCGCACCTTGACGCGCTCGGCTTCGTCCGCGCTGCCCGGATCTGCCAGCACCTCGGCGACCCGGGCCTTATCTGGTAACCAGACCACACCCGCATCAAGATCGAACCGATGGTGGGCGACCAGCCAGTAGCCGAGCAGCATCACCGCCCGTGCCTCATCGGATCGCAATCCCAGACTCGAGGTCGCGCACGCGATCTCGTCGCTGACCAGATCATCCATCAGAATCTTCTTGCCCACACGCTTGGCCTCTCTCGTCCGCCCCGACAACCATGCGGATAGTGGCCGGTCGAGGGGTTGCAGGTCTTGGCTGGGACCCGATGCTGGCGGACAGGTTAGCATCGGCCGATCGCTCAGGCCGAGGTCTTGTTCCCAGCCGCGCAACTCGTGGGTGCGCACCCACTCGACTGCCCGCAGCCACTGGTCATCCTCGATCCGATTGTGGAAGTAGGTGAGTTCTTCCGGCTTGTGCAAAGCACTCGCGCTTCGCACAGGCGGTTGCGATGGCCAAGCTTTCAACAGCCGACATTCCTGCTCCGCAAGCGCATCGGCGGACTCGACAAGACCTGATCTGTCGCCTCCACCGCCTGCCGCACCGTATTCCCGGACGAGGTCATCCACCGTCGCCTGATCGGTCACGGCGTCCTGCCAGAGGCGTTTGACCAGCATCGAGTTCGTTTCGGCGTCCCCACGGGGCCCGAGCTGGAACCGCAGCCGGGCGTCCTGCACCTGTTCGAAAAGCCGTCGGCAGGCATCGAGCTCTGCGCCGCGCGCACGCACGACAGCGGCGAGTTGGGTCGCTTCGGCGCTGCTCACCGTCTTCGTCCGCGCCCGTCCGATGAGGGCGGCCGGCGCGGCCTCCCCCAAGACCACTCTCAGTACACCGTGGTCGCGCAGTTTGCCGATCGGCTGACCGCATCTAGTCATGAGTGTGCTGTCGCGCACAGCCTGGGGCGCTTCCTTCCACGCCAGTAACCAGGCGTTCCCGAAGCTGACCCGAGCCATAGCAGAATCCTAGGCAAAGCTCCCGAGTGGCGGCGCTTCGGCTCTTGGTCCGATTCCACCGCCTCCTTGCCTGGGTCAGTCCGACAGCACCGCCCAGATCAGGCCGACGACGACGATCACGCACAGCATGATCAGCAGCAGCATCACGACGATCGCGAGCGCCGTCGGAACAGCGAGCAGGACGCAGGACCATTGCGCGATCTGGGCGACGCGCGCCAGCGTCCCCGACAGCCGCTTGAATCCTCCCGACCCGGCGGCGATCACGAGAATGACTGCAGCGGCCAGGGCCAGCAGAACTGGCTGCAGACCCGCCACCGGCCAGGTGATGACGGAGCCGATCCACCCAACAGATCCCGCAGACTCGAGGTATGACAAGGTCAGTCCAGTATTGACGGCCATCACGACGAGCCCGCCGACGGCAACGGCGAACAACGTAATCCGGGCGGGACGAGCCAGCTCGGTTTCGGCACCGGACTCTGCGATCGCCTGCAGGGACCCGGCAGCGGCTCGTTGGGGCACAAGCCAGCCGGGACGATCAGGTGTAGGCCCCTCCCCCATCTGAGTGCGCAAGTCGTCAAGGAAGTCGTTCATCGAGTTCTCCCTCTAGAAGCCAGCGTGCGAGACTCCGTCATCCTGATCAACGACGGCGACCAACTCGGCCAGACTCAGTTCGGGTCCGGTCAGAACGGCATCCAGCGGCTCACCGCAGACCGGGCAGTCCGGAGCTGAGTGAACCTTCGGCCAGATGCTCTGCGGGTGCGACTGATGCGCCATGGTCTCGAAGACCTCATCGAAGAACTGCCAGCGCGGCGTGGTCGCAATAATCCCCAGGGTACGACCTTCCCCCAGCAGCCGGCCCAATGGCCGACCCGCGGGGCTGTCGGGGCCGGCGAGCAGACCGATCGCCAGCAACGAGCCGACCGAGGTCACCAGATTGATGGACGCGCCAAGTCCGGACTCGGCGACGAGCTGGCCGTCCACACCGTAGTTGGTGTCGGGGCGCTCGGAGGTCGACAACGTCGAGGTGCCGATGCAGCAGGCCCAGCATGGTGTGCGGAGCTCCGGCAGGACGAGCACCACTTCACCGGCAGCCGCCTTTCGGTACATGGCGCTCGCCACTTGGGGTATGCCCAGACCGTAGGCCAAGGACGCAAGATGCGCCTGCTCGGCCATGTCGTCGGTGGCCAGCACAACGAGATCGATGCCCTCAAGCAGTGCCGGCAGGTCGGCTTCCAGCAGTGTTGACCGGGTCTTGGTCGTGACCACATCGGGGTTGATTCCTGACAGCCGCTCGACCAGCGCGTCGACTTTGGGACGTCCGATGTCGCTGCTGGTGTAGACGCTGCGCGCCATGTTGGGTGCCGAGACTGCCTCGGGGTCGAGAATGCTGATTCGCCCGACACCTGAGCGCACGAGATCTTCGGCTATCCGCGATCCTACTGAGCCGGCCCCTGCGATGAACACCGCCTTATCGTTGAGAGATCCGACCAGTTCGACAACGCGATTGAGTCGATCATTTGGTGGCGGCGCCTGGAGCTTGCGGCGCTCGCGGACCAGATCGCCCAGTTGCTCGAACGTTGGCGCATCCGCCGGCTCCGGATCGATGACGTGAAGCCCTTCGTCGGTCATCGAAACCAGGAGCGGCGCTGCGTCGGGGAACTGCGCGCCGATGAAGACGGCTTCGGGTGTGTCGGGAATGGAGACGATGACGTTGTCATGGCCGTTGACTCTCAGCACCGGAAGCAACTGACCGAAATCTGCGTGGCGCACATCGGTAACGCTCACGGCTCCCGGGCTCTGCAGTCCTGCCGAGTCCAGCGTCCGGGTCAACCCGACGATGCCGACCTTCGCGCGGATCAAGTCGGGTTGTCGGCGACCGGCTCGACGCAAGACGTGCACCGACATCCGCTGGCCACCGGGCAGCGGCACATCGAGGTCCCGCGGCTTGCCGCGGGTGACAACGCAAATCAGCAGCTCATCGAGATGCGGGTTCATCTCCAGCGCCTTGGTAGTGGTACGTACGTCCTGGCCGGAGGGGTCGCACACGCCGGCCGGGTGGGTGTGGACGGTGCCCATCAGCCGACCATATCCGGCCGTCTCCACCTCGCCTACCGCGTGCGACAGCTCGCCTGAGATGTCCCAGCTGGCCGGGCTATAGCTACCGAAGTCATCCTCGACCAGCAAGTGAGCCAGGCCATCGAAACCCAGGATCGCCCCGCCCCGCTCAGGTGCACGGCAGGTGAGTCGCTCGGTGATGGCGACCAGCAGGCTGTCAGCGATACGTATTTCGGGAATACACGTGTGTTCTTGCATGATCACGCTCCTGTTCACTCGCTGAAGACGGGGTTCTGACCCCACAGCCGACGCTGTGTGTAGACGGCCCACTTGGCGGCCATGGCACGCGCCTCGACGAGCGTTCGTGCCGGCGCCGCCCCCGGCGCCGCGCAGATGACGGGGATCGTTTCGCCGTTGACCCGGGTCGTCACCATGTGATCGGTATGGCCCCGATAGTCGTCGGCATTCGGCGACACCACCCACAGCCTCCACAGGCCCGAATCGTTGGGCGATCGGAACGCCAGGAAGGTGAACGTGATCCCATCGGGGTGCGGTCGCAGTCGAAACCGCCAGCCGTCGAGGGCCGTGGTGTAGGTCGGCTGCCAGCGTTCCTCGTTCTGGGGGTCGAGCCGGCGTATCTCGGTCACGTCGTTGATGGTGATGCGGGGCTTGGCCGCCATGCGCTCGGTCGGAAGCCGTGATCGGTCGTGCGCGGTGCCGCCTTCCACAATGTCGATCTCACCGCCGGGCAGGATCACGACATCACGAGACCGGCCACCCTGCTCGGCCTCGCGCATGGCGCGGGCCACCTCGTCCCATGACGAGCCGGCCATCCGCTCGGTCGGCAGAGCGCTTGCGGGCACCACGGGAGTCTGGTCCGCAGGCACGAGTTCGCCGCCTCGCAGACTGAAATCTTGCGGAGCATAGAACTCCGTGCCGTCGACATCGACAAAGAACTCGGCGTCGACGATGTCGGTCTCGTCCATGTGCGCGAGCGGATCGGATACGGCAGTCTGCGGCCCAGCAAGCTGGGTCACGCGAGTAGTCGAAGAGGTCTGATTCTGATTCACCGCGGAGGGGTGAGCCCAATTGTTTCCCATGCTGCCCAAACCATTCCTGCGCGGGGCTCGGCTCGGACCACGTGGCGAGTCGCTATGGCTGCGGCTCGAACGGCGGCACCGCGAATGCCGGGATCTCCAGACCCTGGTAGTCGCGCGGAACCTCCCCCACCGCCCATCCACTGGCGGTGGTCTCGCAGTAGTACATCCGATGGCCCTTGAACTCGAAGAACTCGCCGGGTGTACCCGGCGGCGCCTCAACGGCCAACGCGGCGTGCTCGGGTGGCATCAGCGTCGCCACCCGGTGCCCAAGTCGGCGTAGCAGTGCCGCCGCGAGGATGGTGCTGTCTTCGCAATCACCCGTCTGGTCATAGAGGGTTTCAACCGGATAGCGCCAGTACTCCGTCCGGCCTTTCGACTCGGAATCCAGAGAGTATTTGATCGCTTGGACGAACGCCAAAGCCAGCGTGATCTCCTCGTAGGTCGAGTAGCCGTTGCTTTCCCCGATGGCATGCAGCTCAGCGGAGGCCCGCTCAATATCCGAGGTGGTGCCATCGACGATGAAATCGGCGAACAGCGGCTCTTCCCCTTCGAAGCGCGGGCCGGGATTGCTGTCGCGGAACCGTTCATAGGTGGGCTCATGGATGAGCAGCGTGAGTTCGTGCGAATCGACCCGCACGGCATGCCGAACCGTCCAGTCGAAGGTCCGGCCGACATAGCCTCGGGCGGCGTTCTCGTCTTTGTCCTTATCGGGTGAGTCTGGAGTAACCGGCGGAAGCGGGGGCAACTCCCGCACTCGGCGAAGCTCACGAGACGGGTGATCTTGTGCCAGCAGCGCGGCGAAGCCCGCTGTCGCACAGAGAGCGAGCGGCAAGAGGATCGGCTGTATCGCCACGGCCAACACGCTGCCGGCCAGGCCCAGCAGGAAGCCCAAGCGCTCCCACCAGATCAGCCCGGTGCCCGGATCGGTGGCACGCAGCCACTCCTCCATCCAGTGCCCAGAGCCTCGGAGGCTGGCATATTCGATTGCCCTTTTCACCAGCCAGAACACCACGAACGCCAACGGAATGAACAACCAGGCGGGCAACCACCGCCACAGCGGCCAGCCGTAGCAGACCAACGCCAGCAAGCAGGTGGCAAACAGCCAGGCGGTGTGGGCGGGAGGTGTCAGGTCACCCGCCTCGTCGGGCTCCGGTCCGAGCCAGAGGAAGCGCCAGAAACCCGAAGTGGCACCCAAAGCACGGGCAAGCCGTTCTATCAAGGCCCGCCAGAAACGCCGCGCAGCCTCGATCGGCGGCCCGAACAGCTGATGCGCCCAGCTCGGGCGGTCAGCGGTGCCGTCGTCAGTCTCGGGGGCGGCCGGCTCATCCCGGTCAGTGTTCGTTGGCACTCTTCACCCCCGCATCGCGCCAGGCACCGGGAGGAGACTGATCTGAACGACTGTATCAGTGTCGTCGGACGCCAGCCGCCCCTCGACCCCAACCTGTGTGAGCAGGTCATCCAAGCCTTGGCCAGCTCCTGTCGCCAGCACTGCCATACGGCGGTACTCGGCAGTGCTGACCGCCAATTCTCCAGGACGTACGATCGGACCAGTCCTGATCCCCAGGACCTCGGTCGCCGTCGTCAGGCTCGACACGCTATCTCGCAGCAACAACGCCAACGATCCCCACACTGTGTCCTCCAAGGCGGATGAGAAGGCCTGCACGAGGGCCGCGTCGAGCTGGTCGATCTCGACCACTGCCACCCGACCGTCGTTGAGTACGCACCTGGCCAGCCGTGCCGGCAGATCGAAGTCCACCGGCAACGGGAACCTGAGTGCCAGATCGGCTGTTGAGACGTCGTGAACACTTGGCAGCAGAACCGAACAACGCGTGGTGTTCATGGTCCCGACCGTCCGATCGACGACGATCTGGTCGTAGCGATCCGCGAGGTCGGCGACTGTCTGCTTGAGCGCCGCAAGTCGTCCACTGATCGAGTTGGTGCCGCCAACCGCCCACGCCTGCAGTTCTTGTATCTCCTGGGACGCGGCCTTGAGAAGTTCGAGGTCGACTGCCGCTTGTGCTCTTCGGTCGGCGAGCGTGAGATAGCGCTCGCGTAGTCCCGAGATCCTCGCCAGCCGGCCGTGATACTGCGCGGCCATGAGGAGACCGGAGAACGCACCGACCAACAGGCCCAACACGGCCAAGCTCGGTGAGAACCCGACAAGTGTGCTCAGTAGAACGCAGGCGAGCACGCCCACAGCGCCGAAGCCGACCGCCCGGCCGGTGATGGCCGCGGGATAGGGCAGCTGACGGATCGCGCGGCGGAGAGCCTGCTCAATGGCATCCTGTTCAAGCTGGTCTGCCGTGTTCTGATCGTCATGGGCAGATAGGGCGACCTGGACGTCTTGCAGCGCGCCGCATAAGCCATCGCGAACGCATTCGACAAAGCGTTGCGCCGAGGCGATTCGCAGCGATCGAACAAGAACATCCGCTGCCCGCGACTCAAGATCGGCTATGCGTTTGTCGAGATCTTCAGCGCGATTCCGGGCAATCTGCTCAGCAGCGGCGCTTACCAGCCGGTCAGAGTTCTGCACGGTGAACGACCGCAGCGCATCCAGGAGCAACTCCGGCGCAACCTCATGGAAGAGCCTGCGATCGAGATGTGTATCCGCCAGCAACGAACCGCCCATGGATGACCGCTCGAGAATCCTCCGGTGTTCTTCGCGTCCCAGGCATTGGTCGGCGACCCAGGCCTTCGCCTCATCGCATTCGGTGTGGTTGGCCGGCAGCGGCGACAACAGACTGTCGCGCAGAAAACCACCAGAATGATACGCCGCCAACGCCGCAAGAATCGCGCTCTTGCGGTAGTGGACAGCACTAGCCCCAACCAGCCAGAAGCGCTCCTGACCCAACCCGTTGACCAGCCCCGAATTCGCCAGCGCCACAGCCAGATCGGCAGCCATGGCTTGCTCCTCGGCCGGAGGCAACTCGAGCGCGGCCTCATTCGAGCGGCTGATGACGAATGCGCTGTCGACACCTCCGTCGAGGCTGAGCAAGGTCCGCACTTCGTCGTCATCCCAGTTCCGTCCAACAAGTGCAATGACGAACTGCCGGATGTGTGCGGCTGGGAACGCATCCACCGCAGCCTTCGCGGCGTCAACCGCCACCTGCAAACGGTCCTGCTGCGCAGTATCCCCGATATCGGCGATGTGCAGCACAGACAAGACGGTCTGGCCGGGCAGCTCAGCGGCGATCTCGGCCAAAGCACCGCCCAGCTCGTCGGCGGAGGGCACTCTTCTCACGGTGGCCGCTGACTGCAACAAGGCCACGGCCCTGTCGGCAGCCTTCTCAGCGTCCGAACCGTAGCCGATGACGAAAGCGACTGATGTCACTTAGATTCCTTGACTGATCTGTTCCGCGAGCAGCCGGCGCTTGCTGGAATTCAGTTCCTCCAGGGCCGCTTCTCGCACCTGCTCTGCCGCTTGGCGCTCCTTGGGCGCCCCTTGCGAAGCGTCGCGACACTTCTCGGCCCAAGCGACGATCGTCTCCAAGACACTGATCTTCGTGGACAGATCCACCTGACGTTGCAGGTCGGCGACGAAGTCGCTGTTGAGTTGGCGATACCGTGCGTTGCTCGATATGCCATTCAGCAACTCTTCGAGCGTCGAACCTAGCCACGCTGCATATGGATGCGCGCGCCAGTATCCGTTGTCAGTACGGTAGCTGGTTTCGCACTTCCACTGCCCGTCCACCGTCTCGAGGGGGATGCCGACCGCTTCACCGTCGGCGTCGGGACCGAATACCTGAGCGACGAGGTCGCCATCGCGAAGCAGTCTGGTGCCGAGCAGCGCCTGCACAACGACCTCCGCGGCCATCTCGAAATCGTTGTACTGGGGCTCCACGGGTTCCAGATATGTCTCGAGGCCCCTTGCGAGGTGCGGCGAGCGACGATTCCCATCCTTATCAACGACCAGTGATCTGTCGTAGGCGCCGCGCCAGTTGGCCACCGACACCAGCGAATGAGCCGAGACACCCCATACCGTGGTGACGCCGAGGATGCGTTCCTGGTCGTCCCAGTCGACCACCTGGATTCCGCTGCCGGTCGGGATCCTGTTCTCATACTCCGCCGCCAAGCCGCGTGGGCGTGCAATCACTACCGATGGGGAGATTGGACGATCCGCGGGGAGCTTTGTCTGGTCCACCGGCAGCAGCGGCGATTTGGCAAGAGCGCCGAGGCTGATCAGCGCACGCTGCAAGCTCTCCCCACCGTCGACCCGCTCCGAGGCCGCCTCCAGCGATCTGGGCAGATAGAGCAGATGATCATTAGACACTCCATCGACCGTCTCGGTCGGGATACTCAGCTGCAACGCGTACTTGTCGGCCAGTTCCTCCAACTGGCCCACGAGCGCGCGAAGTGCATTGCCCGACTTGTCTTCTGAACGGGATCCCAGATCAAGCGCCGCGCGGGAGCCGGGCCGGCTACGCCAGGTTCGGTAAAGCTCCGACAAGAGTTCGCTCGAGTCAATTTGCGTCAGCGCGGTCAGCATCTCATTGAAGGCCTGCTTCGCGAACAGTGAGTCCTCCACCTCGGGGTGAATATCAGCGGGGATCAGGGCGGTCAGATCGCGAGGGCCGGCGTCTTTTCCGATGAGTTCGTCGGCATGCCAGGCACGCGAAAACCTCTGGGCCTGACCGTGCAGCGTCAGCACGGCTTGGTCCAATTGGCGGCGCAACTCCTCAATTGCGCTCAGCACCTCCTGGTAGAAGTCGACGCTCGCGGTCGTTCTTGCTTGCTGGATCTCGGCTGTACCGTAGGCCCTCAGGTCGTCACCGAGTTTTCTCACCAATCGTGCCCGGCCGCCAAACCAGCTCTTCAAGGGGTTGCGATCGGCCAAGGCCGCACGAGCCGGACGGATCTCATCGCTACAATTGGCGATGGTGTTCTGTTGGCTCAGGCGGGTCTTCTCGCCCTGGTTTTTTTCCTCCTCCAGCTGCGCCGAGACTCGTTTGAGCATCTGTGCCAGGTAGGGCAGACTCCGGCCTTGGCTCATTAAATGATTAACGACCGCATTGTCCAGCCTGCTGAGTGCCATCAGCTTTCTCGCTGCAAGTTGCGCGTTCAGTTCGTTGACGGCTCTTGCCGAGTTCGCCGTGATGTCCGATATTGTCGCCGACACGCTTTGGTCACTGCTGTCATCCTGCAACGTCTCGGGGGCACGCTCGCATCGGCTGTTATACGACTTCACGTAGTCGTCCAACTCGAATTGAGTGGCCTCCTGATGGAGTCCCTTGATGATACCCAAGAGATTCTCAGTCTGACCGTCTCGTCGCACGAGTTCGCCCATGTCGGGCGTCTCGGCGAGCATCAGGTCACTGATCAGCCAGTTCGCGAATCGGTTGCTGAGATGCTGCCGCAACGTCTCACCCGGATAGGTGATGCAGCTGACGCCCAGACCGCAGTAGATACGTCGTCGACCGTGCCGATCGGTATCCTCCAAGAGCGTGTCGGTGTTCGTGCCATTGATCACCATCTGCTGCCCGACTCGAGTCATCAGCTTCTGATAGAGCACGGTCGCCGTCGTGTCGTAGGCGTCGGTGACGCTGCGCAAGAACTGACCGGTCGACAGCTGGCTGTCAACGAGGTAGACCTGCTTGACCAGGTCGCCGGCGCCTATCGATACCTGGTGCGAGGCGGGGGTGGCCAGGTGCTCGAAAAGCGTGTCGGAGTGGACGATGAAGTGGTCCAGCTCACGCAAGAAGCCGTAGGCATTGGCCCGCAGATGCTCTATCTCCAGGCCGGGGTTGGTGCTGGACATCGACACTGCGTTCTCGAAGACGCCGGGCATGTACAAGAACAGCTGGATTTCCGGGGATATCCCAATACCCGCGGCTGCACCCCACACTCGATAGACGGTCTCCAGCAATCCGGAACTGCCGGTCCCACCGCACATCGACGAGACGATGTACACCTTCGGGCGGGCGCCGCCCGCACCGCCGCTCGCTGCACCGTTTCCCATATTGCGGGCGGTGAGTTCAGCCGTGCCCTTCAGCCCTTGGGCTATCTTCGCTTCCAGCGTCGATGCCCCCCGGTAGTAGGCAAGCCGTCCGATCATCCGGTCCTGCTTCATGCCGTCTGTCAAGAAGCCGGCCGGAACCCGTCGTCCGTGATCCCACCACCGCGCCAGCGGCGAATCCCACACGGAATCCGCTTTGACAATCGCAGCTGGTTCAAAGGGGATTTCGGTGAGGTTGTAGAACTCGGATCCCTGTAGGGAGACCCCGACCGGCAGCGGTGGGACCTGCTGGCCCAGGGTCACCGCGTCAATGCCCAGAAAGCGAAGCATCGAGGTCGCCGCAGCTTCAGGGAACTGCGATTCAACCATTGATTTGACTCGCGAGATCGTTTGGATTCCACTGCCTCCCAGACCGATCACCAACCCCTGGGCGAGGGGCGCGATGTCGGGTAAATCTGATTCGATTCCGCGGGTGGGAGTGGCAGTTCGCCCGCCCAGATTGGCTCGCATGGGCTACTTTCCCTTCTTGGAGGTGGTTACTACGGTAAGGCGGGTAGGTCCGATGATCAGTTGATGATTGTTGTCGATCAACCGTCTGGTTTCGCTGAGGAATTCTTCTGAACCATAGGCATCGATTTTCGCGGTGCCCTGGTCGATTCGCACGTACAGCCGGGGTCTTCTGGTGTTGAACGCAGATTTGAACTTGCGTGGTTCGGTGAAGATCACGACCCTTGAGCCACCGCCGTTGAAGTCGATCCGACTGTTGGGCAACGTTTCCTGCTTGCCCTGGAAGGGGAAGATTCGACCGTCTGGTAGTTCCACTCCACCGCGCAGCTTCGGGACGGCGATGAATCTGCGGTACAACCAGGCCACAAGCCAACCGATGAACACCAGTAGCGCAATCAGCGCCGCCACCTGCCAGTACGGCGTCCCGTATGCGCGATCCGCACGGATGATCCCGGCCTGCGACAATTGCGGGACGACGTCCACACCAAGCTCCATCGTCACGATCGCTGCGGGCTCCGCCTCGAGTGTGGCGTCCACGCTGACCTGAAAGCGACGTGATTCCGTTGCGTCACCCAGGTGGAAATCGTGAATCAGCCCGGGAACCTCCACTTGGACTTTGAAGGGCTCGGACGACTGTTGGGGTCCGATGGTGAAGGTACGGGGTCCGCCGACAAGTGTCGACTGCAGCTGATTGCCGAGGTCGTCCGAGACCGTGACGCCTCGAAGGCTGACGGTCGTCCCCAGATGGGGCAGCTTGGATTCGAGCCTAAGCGACAAGGTCGTGGTGTCGTCGAGTGTTGCTGGGTCAGCGGTGACCTGCACCACATTGCGCTGCAATTCCTGGGTGACCGGAAGGCGGAGCTTTTCGATGCGGGCCCGTTGCACCGCCTCATTGAAGAAGTCGTACAGCTGGTCGTTCGGCAGACTAACAACCTTGGCGTATGGGAAGACATCCTTGATGGCACCGATATCGGTCGCGCCAGCGCCGAGCCCCGCCCCGAAGACCTGAACAGTTCTGCTGGTGGACAGTTGTTGGGCTTGAGCTGCGAGATCATTCCATGCTGCAGAACCGCGCGCCTCATACGGGGACCCGGGTGCCCAGATCTCGCCATCGGTGAGGAAGATCAGGGTCTGCACCTGTGCGCCTTCGGGACGCGAGAGACGTTCCAGTGCGGCGCCGAGAGCAGCACCGATGTCGGTACTCTGGCCGTCGGCGACCTCGGGCAAAGCAGCCATCGCTGCGGCACGCCCGGGTGGATCCATGGTGCCGTTGAAACGCACCACAGCGTCGCTGTCGAAGGTGACCACGGCGAGGTGATCGTTGTCTCCGATTGCCTGGACGAACGCTTGGAAGACCTCCTGCACTGCCGGATAGATCGGAGGTTCGTTCATCATCGAAGCAGAGGTGTCAACGACCACGACGAAGTCGGCGGGTTCATCGGCGATGCCATAGGCGTCCAGCAACTCGTCGACTGTCCGGGGAATGCCCTGCTCATCGGCATGCGCAACCGGCGCGCCGAGGCAGGCCAGCAGCATGGTCAAGGAGAACAGGCCACCGAGCAGCCTGATGGCTCGGCGGGCATGCCGAGACCTCCAGCGGCCCCCCGGCGCGTTCAATCGCACAGCTCATCCCCCGTCTTGGGCCGTCATTGGCCCATCCCCCGTGTCGTGCACCCGATCTCACGCCTGGTGACTCCGACAATGGGAATCGTAAGGCATCTGGCCCTTCACCGGAGGCAGGGTCGGCGGACGGACACCCAGCAAGTCGTCGCAGCTGATGTTCGAGCGGTGAACGCTCGTCTTGAACGGCCCGGACTTCTTTGAGCGGCGGGCGAGATGGATCTCCGACCTGCGCTTGGCGGGGATTATGAGCCGAACGGACTGAACACTCCGTCCGCTGGGCCCTGATCGCCGGCGAAGTAGGCCCATCCGCGGTATCCAATAAGTTGCTCACCGTCGCGAATCTGCCCAAAGGGAAAGTAGCAGTCTGATCTTTCAACCGCCTTCGCGATCGCACGGGAGACGATGTATCCAACGCCTTCGATTCGCGGCAAGTCCTGCACCAAATCTTTGGTTTGCTCATACCGCGGGATTTCGGTCCCGTCCACCTTGATCGGCGTCACCTGTCTGATCATGTCGCTGGGCTTCGTCGCCGGCCAACTCTTCAGCAGGTGGCCTTGATTGTCCAGCAACGAAACATCCTGAGATGTGCAGTTGACCAATCGCAAGATCGGCGTCGAGGCATCACGAGGGGGAAATGGGAGACGAGAGCCCCGCGGACCTGCAGAACCTGAAGGGTGATCGCGCCGATGCAGTTCGGCAGCCGCTCCTTCAGGTCGGTGACCAGGCTCATGTCTGGCGCCTTCGCCGACATCAGGACGACCACTGCTGGGGGCACGCCTCTGTGCTGATCACGCCAGGCATCCTTGGACACCTTCAACTGCTGCATGAATTCGTCAGCCGATGTGGCCCTACCCGCCAAATCGACAAACGACAGCGAGTGGGTCCGCAGATCACCGGGCAACAACCCGTCGTGCATAGTGTGCTCCCGCCAGACCAGGCGTTCGGTCTGGTTAGCCGGCGCGCCAGGCGACACAAACTCCCGCATGGGCTGCTGTGTCTCTTCGCTCGGCTGAGGGCTCGGGCCTGCATGCCGATGGTCGACGAACTCGACAGAGCCGAGCGGATGCCTCGTCTCCGGGATCGCGGCACCAAGCGCCCACAGCACGCTCTGGTGTCCACCCCCGGAGAACGTGATTCGCGTCACTTCCCGGTTGTGGAGTTCATCAATCACTATCGGAAGTGCGTACTGCAGGCACCGATAGCCCAATTCGCGAGGCAGGCCATCCTCCTCGTCTAGGCCGAGCCGGATGACCAAATCAACCTGATGATCGCCTGATCCGTCGCCATGAGGCCTGGTGTATGCATCCGGGGTGGGGCGCGTTTGCACATTGATGTCGATCTGACGATCAGCGAGCCGATACCGGCGGACCGCCAGTCGCTGACGAACAAGATCCCGCAACAGGTGCTGAAGAACTGGCGCCGCGTCGCCAGGAAGAAGCGGGTATTGCTGACGTCGAGCAAGCGGCATGCTTGACCCACTCCGCAGGCCGTGTAGGCGGAATCGACGGCCCGTGCGCAGGAGGCGATCCGGTGCGGTGTGATCGACCTCCAGGGATGCGTTAGCCGACTTCCCCGGTTTGGGGATCGTGTTCACGATGTACAGCCGAAACTGATTCTCGGCCTGCGGCACTTGGCTGCCGAGCGCCGAGTTGTCGGACCCCCGATCCAGCGCCAGCAAGGCTGGCAACTCTACTCGCGGGACGAACTCGCTGTCACCGATTTCTGGAGTGACGACCAAGATTGCCGCCGATATGCCTTGCCGGAATGCTTCCCTGATCCGCATATCCGTCTCGCCGGCCGGCAGATCGATGATGTCACGCCACGGTGCAATCCCGCCGGCCCAAAGAAAGGTCTCGATCAGGTCGACGTACGATGCCCCGTCGCTGCGGCGGTAGGAGATGAATACCGGTCCATCTTCTCTCGGCTTAGGGCGCAGTCTCAGCTTTCGCAACATCGGTCCCTCCCTGCTACTACGAGATGACACTAGCTGACCTGCGCCCCGCAGGTGCCCCCTGGAAACGCCCCGTTGAACTAGTGCATCGTTCTCAACAGCGATTCCGCCCGTCAGCCACACGGTGGGAGTGTCAATTCGCTCTTTGCGCTGAGGTGGTCTTCGACGACCATTGACCTGGCGTTCAGCCAGGACAGCGGGTTTCAATTCGCTCTTTGCGCTGAGGTGGTCTTCGACCCCTGTACATCCGGGCTACGCCGGAGGGACTGGTTTCAATTCGCTCTTTGCGCTGAGGTGGTCTTCGACACCTCGTCCGGTCGGAAATCATCGGCCGGGGCTGTTTCAATTCGCTCTTTGCGCTGAGGTGGTCTTCGACAACAACCCCGACACCGACGGTGACGGGGTGTCGGAAGGGTTTCAATTCGCTCTTTGCGCTGAGGTGGTCTTCGACCCGACACCACCGACCCCGACACTCCTGTGTAGTTTCAATTCGCTCTTTGCGCTGAGGTGGTCTTCGACCGACCGGGAAAACACAGGGCTACCATGGTACGGCAGGTTTCAATTCGCTCTTTGCGCTGAGGTGGTCTTCGACATGTCTTTCGGTGCCGCTAGCCGCGGTGTCGTGGTTTCAATTCGCTCTTTGCGCTGAGGTGGTCTTCGACTTGCAGTTCGTCGTCGATGGTGACGGGCCATGGGTTTCGATTCGCTCTTTGCGCTGAGGTGGTCTTCGACAGCAGAGATAGCTGCCTTCAAGAGCCCCGAGAGTTTCAATTCGCTCTTTGCGCTGAGGTGGTCTTCGACCTGCAACCGGCCTACTTTTCGGTGCAGGGTCTGGGTTTCAATTCGCTCTTTGCGCTGAGGTGGTCTTCGACTCACCGGTGAGGTTAAGGGGCTCTTCACAATCGAGGGTGTAGGCGGGGTCTGAATCCTCCGGTTTCGAGTAGTGATCGGGCTATGTAGTGGGTGAGGTTCTGGAAGCCGAGGGCGGAGCCGCGGAGGTGTTCCAGTCTGCCATTGATCGCTTCGGTGGGCCCGTTCGAGGTGTGGGGTCGGTCGAAGTAGGCCAGGATGTCGGCGGATCGCTTCTTGAGGGTTCGACCGAGGGTGATGACTTCTTGCAGGGCCCGGGGAACCCGGGCACTGATGGTCGCGATGAGTTTGAGGTTCACCCCTCCAACGCGGACTCCAGCACCAACCGGGTCAACTCGGCGAGCAGACCACCCTCGCCATCAACAGGCAGGCCCTGCCGCTGCGCATCGCCCACGAGCTGCGCGACCAGCCCCCGATCCAACGCCGGCACAGCCTGCGACGCTGATGCTCTCGTACTCGCCACGCTCGGCTCGACACCTTCCAACGCGGCCACCGGGACCGCCGCCAATTGCTTGCTCATCGTGTTCCTCCTTGATCGGAGTTACACCGTTGAAAGTACAGTCCCGATCCATGATCAACACGAAAACCAGCCACCATGAGCCAAGTCAGGTCCTCGCGTTCTTCGACCGGCCAGGTACCAGCAACGGGCCGACCGAGGCGATCAACGGACGTCTCGAGCACCTCCGCGGCTCCGCCCTGGGCTTCCGGAACCTCACGAACTATGTCGCGAGGAGTCTGCTCGAAGCCGGCGGATTCAGACCCCACCTACACCCTCGAATGCGATGAGCCTCTTTGCGCTGAGGTGGTCTTCGACATTGGAAATCCAGTTCTTCAACCCTCGGGTTAAGTTTCAATTCGCTCTTTGCGCTGAGGTGGTCTTCGACTCGAAGAACTTCACAGAAGGACTCAACGTGAAATCGTTTCAATTCGCTCTTTGCGCTGAGGTGGTCTTCGACCGCGGAGTATATCTCCGCGACATCCGGCTCGGTTTCAATTCGCTCTTTGCGCTGAGGTGGTCTTCGACGAGACGATGAGAGCAATTCACCGACTCCGACTCCGTTTCAATTCGCTCTTTGCGCTGAGGTGGTCTTCGACGCCAACGACGGCACCGACGCTGCCGCCCGTACCAGTTTCAATTCGCTCTTTGCGCTGAGGTGGTCTTCGACGCAGGCGATTAAGCTCAATCGCCACCGCGATTTCGTGTTTCAATTCGCTCTTTGCGCTGAGGCGGTCTTCGACAGATAGAGATCGCCAATGAGGCCGACTGGCAATCCTGGTTTCAATTCGCTCTTTGCGCTGAGGCGGTCTTCGACAACACCTGATTCTTTTCGGACCTGGCGGTCACGTTTCAATTCGCTCTTTGCGCTGAGGCGGTCTTCGACCCCTACTATTATAGCGAGGACCCTGTGCTGAGCAGGTTTCAATTCGCTCTTTGCGCTGAGGCGGTCTTCGACCGGAAGTGATCAGCGGTGCCGTTGCCACTGGTCAGTTTCAATTCGCTCTTTGCGCTGAGGCGGTCTTCGACGAGTCGGTAGGGTGATCGCTCTCCTTGTGGAGGTTTCAATTCGCTCTTTGCGCTGAGGCGGTCTTCGACAGAGGTGCGTATCCAGCCAGACCGGGCGTTGCAGTTTCAATTCGCTCTTTGCGCTGAGGCGGTCTTCGACATGACAACAGCCGTCGAGTGTGACGTTGATCGAGGTTTCAATTCGCTCTTTGCGCTGAGGCGGTCTTCGACGCCGTTTCAGCCGAGGGAGGTGGTTGGACACAGTTTCAATTCGCTCTTTGCGCTGAGGCGGTCTTCGACTATGGAGCGTGACGATGAGGGCAACTGCCCTTCAGTTTCAATTCGCTCTTTGCGCTGAGGCGGTCTTCGACCGGGAGGTTTACGACATCTCAATGCACGTGACGGGTTTCAATTCGCTCTTTGCGCTGAGGCGGTCTTCGACATAGCATCGAGCGCGGGAGCGACTACGTGGTGCTGTTTCAATTCGCTCTTTGCGCTGAGGCGGTCTTCGACGTATTTGTACTGACAAAAAGAATCATGAGCAGAAGTTTCAATTCGCTCTTTGCGCTGAGGCGGTCTTCGACCGACACCGAAACCGCTCGGGCTGATGACCCGGGTTTCAATTCGCTCTTTGCGCTGAGGCGGTCTTCGACAACGTCGGTGCCGCGACCCCACAGCAGGTCAGGTTTCAATTCGCTCTTTGCGCTGAGGCGGTCTTCGACCTCAGGGATGAGGGGGTAGCGGTGGTTGTTGACTGTTTCAATTCGCTCTTTGCGCTGAGGCGGTCTTCGACAGCAGTGGAAGAACGACGACGATGTCGTATACCGTTTCAATTCGCTCTTTGCGCTGAGGCGGTCTTCGACGAGTGCTATAGGAACGAAGGTGTATTGGTCCTTCTCGGTTTCAATTCGCTCTTTGCGCTGAGGCGGTCTTCGACGTGACCGCACCTTCCAGTTGGAGTGTGGCTTCCAGGAGTTTCAATTCGCTCTTTGCGCTGAGGCGGTCTTCGACCGGCAGTGAGGAAGTCCCGGTTGGTGGACTTGTTTCAATTCGCTCTTTGCGCTGAGGCGGTCTTCGACACCAACGACGGCACTGTCGTCGAAGTCCCCTGGGCGTTTCAATTCGCTCTTTGCGCTGAGGCGGTCTTCGACGAAATCTACCGCGCCGAAGGCTGGCTTGTTGTATACGTTTCAATTCGCTCTTTGCGCTGAGGCGGTCTTCGACGTGACTAGCCCGCAGCTTATCTCGGTCGACCAGAGGTTTCAATTCGCTCTTTGCGCTGAGGCGGTCTTCGACGCCGACGACACCGTCGAGTCCGACGACGCCAACGACGTTTCAATTCGCTCTTTGCGCTGAGGCGGTCTTCGACGTGACATCCTCGATCGCGTCGTGGTCATCGCCGAGGTTTCAATTCGCTCTTTGCGCTGAGGCGGTCTTCGACACCAGCCAGCAGCCCAGTGCCCCGCGAGCCTTGCAGGTTTCAATTCGCTCTTTGCGCTGAGGCGGTCTTCGACCCCTCGGCAGAACCATAGCATGTGACAAGCAGGAACGCGAGCCTCGCGCACGCTCGAAGATTCGAGCAGCCGAAGATTCTTCCCAACCCATCACAACTCTTCATCTTCCCTTGTCAAGGTCATACACGCTCGGCGGTGGTCGGGGCGATCCTAGCGCACCCTTGTCCAGCCGCTGGGTTACAATACTGCCCAATAGTACGTCCTCTCGGGAGGCTGGGCTTGCCCGTACACCTGCTTTCCATCCCAGCATGGGTCGCATTGCCGCAGGATGTAGATCGAGTCGGTGGCCGGGTTCACACTCGCCCTGCACTGCTTCATTACCTCACCCACTTCGCTCTCGCTGGCATCGCAAAGGAAGACCGAGTACTGGATGCGATCGCCGATGGTCTGTAGGTACGCCGAGACTCGCGCCCGGCGATCATCCTCTTTGACGTCGTAGGCCACAACGAATCTCATCGCCAACTCAATCCGGTGAACTCCCCATCCGCCGTCTGAATCGCCTTCCCCAGCCGGGCAGCCTGCCGGTGAACATGCTGGCGAATACTGCCACCGAAGCCTGGGAGCGCACCATTGCTGCTTCGCTGCATCCGGCTCTCATATGCATCTATCAACCGCAACTTCGCGGCCTTGCTGAGCGTCACGCCGCTCTTGCCATTCTGTCGAACCGCGTCTTGATCCGTGAGGCTCTTGCGCCTGGCCATCTGCAGCACCACCAGGTCAACGACATACGGGCGGAACTCCTCAATCAGATCCAAACCCAAGGCCGGTTTGCCGTTCGACTCGGCATGCAGGCAACCGAATGCCGGATCCAGTCCAGCGCCGACCAATGCGCCGACGCACTCGCCCAGCAGGATGGTGTACAGGTACGACAACGCAGCATTCATGACATCTGTCGGGGGGCGTCTGTTGCGTCCAGAGAACGTGATGCCGTCCGGAAGCAGGGCGGCGAGACCTTCGAAGTACACCCGTGCGACCGCCCCCTCCACACCCATCATCTGATCGCGACTCTCGCACTCCGAAAGCTGCAACGAAATCTCGCCGATCAATGCGACCTTCGGCGAAAGTCCATCCGCGTTGTCAGGGCGCAGGTAACGCTGCAGCAGAATCTTCTGCTTCATTGCCTTTGCGGAGACGATCTCCTTTGCGATCCGCAACCGGTGCTCCTGCGACATCGACAGTTGCGCTCTCAGGCGCGCAGGCCGCTGTTTGGTGGCGCTGGCCAGCAACTGGCCGTCGTAGTGCCCGTTCCGGGAAAGGAACACCACCTGCACATCGCTTGAAAGCGCCCACTGCCTAACACCCGCGCTGACTCCAACAGCACCGAAACACACAAGACGCTCCACTTGGCCTTGAGGCACGTCCAGAAGTGCCGCGCCGTCCTTGGAATCCACCACGATCCGACCGGATTTCATCCGCACGCGGGAACCTTGGCGTCCAACGAACAGCGTCCGGCGCCCGCAATCGCCTTGACTCTCGTCAATCACCAAGGGGTACTTCGGACCGAAATCTTCGCCAAGAAAGCAAAAACCCTCCGCGAACGACATCACCTTCGATTTGTTTTCGTTGAGTTCCATCCCAATCCCCTTGAGTGCCTCAGACGCGATACGCTGCGATCGACGTGCATCGGCCTCACTGCGACAACAGACGGTGAGGTCATCGGCGTAGCGAACCAATGGGAAGCCCGCGTTCAGCAAAGCCTCGTCGAACTCGACCAGCGCCAAGTTGCACAACAATGGAGACAAGGGGCTGCCCTGCGGCAGGCCGGGAATCGAGTAGCGTCGACCTCCGCCCACAGCACATCGTTCATTCAGCCGACCAATCATCGCCAAGAGCCGCTCATCACAGATCGTCCGCCCAAGCAGATCCCGGATTCGTGCATAGTCGAGCGAGGGAAAGCAATCCAGCACATCAGCGCGCAGCACCCAGATCAAGCCTTCTTCGCGGAGTTCCGCTACCGCTCGCGCGGCGTGTTTCACCCCGAGCCCAGGGCGATATCCGAATGCGGCAGGCCCGAGAAGCGGATCGACCAGTGGGCCGATGGTGTTGAGAATGGCTCGTTCGACGATGCGGTCCCGGGCGTCGGGAATGTGCAGCGTTCGCTTGCCGCTGGTCTTCTTTGGGATCTTCACCTCGACCAGATCACGTGGCCGATACGTACCATCCAGGATCTCAGCGGAGAGCTCGACCAGCTGATCCCTAATATCGACCGCCAGATCAAGAACCCGCGCCTGCATGCTGCCATCTTCAAGGTCGTTTTCCAGCACGTCTCCCCAAGCACGCTTGAGCACCTCAACGCGAGCGACCTGATGCAGCAATGTGCCAGTCACGGCTACCTCCGGGTCACTCTTTCAAGAGGAAACACCAAGACCCGGCCCAATCCGAATTGTGTGTAGGCGCCGACACCCGCGAACTCGGCCAGCGCGAGCAACGAAGTGACCGCCGCCGCACCCTCGCGATCTGGCGCATACTTGGGATGAGGAGCCCACTCCCATTCGAGTCTTCCCGTAGATCCTTTCATCGGCTTCGGAGAAGCCTTCACGACCTGGCTGTGAAGCTCTACCCAGCGCACCAGTATCGACGACACCGCTGGCAGCGCGAACGGTAACTCAGATCGGCTGCCTTGTCGCCAACTGCGCGCGAGACTCTCCAGGATATGCTCCGGTGAAGGCCACGGTGTCGAGGCGTTGCCCCGCCGGAAACACGTCGGCGTCTGCAGTTCGAGAGCCCAAGCATCGGGCGTGTCGATGCGGATCAGGCCGTCCCAGCTGGAGTGAGTGATGAGTCTGGGTACCTCGGCTACCTCGCCGGAGCCGGCGGATTGCCTCCCGAACACGGCTGACATTCCTGGTGCGACGGTCTCCTCCAGATCCATTGCCAACCGGTCATCGATGAAAGACAACGTGACGATCGCATGGTCCGGGACGGTCCGGATCTGCACAAGTGAGTAAGGCTTGGGCTGGTTGAGCTTGTGCTCGGTCCCCTCATTGAACACCCGCGCCAAGAAAGCATGCACACCTGAGGGATGAACGTATTGCGGTTGCGCGAGCGAGAATGCGATTTCCCACGTACTCGGCATACAGCACCTCCCGATCGGCCACAGACAGCTTAAGCCCGGATCCTTCGCCCAGCCGGATTCTGCCGACAAACGCCCAAGCCGCGTGGTGAGCCTGCACAATTGGGCCATGATCTTGCGCAACTTCACCCCTCATGATCCGCTCACATATATCCGCGAGAATGGAACCCGGCAGGTGTTGCCCCAAGAAGGCGTGGCGCGCTGTTCCGAGGAACCGGTAGCTGACGGGTACTTCGACCAGGACCATGAGTATCCTCGCACCCTGATCACATACGGCCTGGTTTCTGGGCTGCCAGACGCCGCTGACGATGCGATCGTGGTCGTTTCGCAACTCGTGGTGCAAGCCTTGCCGCAGCGTTCGGATCTCGCCTACCCCGCTGGGTTGCTGCGCGACGGCAAGGGCACGATCGTGGGATTCAGCCAGTTGGCGCGTCCCGCAAAATGACTGGCGCAGACTTGGCCGAAAGCCCTGCGTGCGCAGACCACACGCAGTAGCGTTCGGTACGCAACGGTGTGCAGTCGGGGGGACAATGAGACACTGGGTGTTAATTGAGTCCGGATCCAATCAGGACTTCATCTTTCAGACCAACCGTCAGCGCTTCAATGTCGGCGCCTCGGCTCTCGTCGCTGATATGAAGGTCTGGGTCGAGCAAGCGATTCATGAAAAGGCGGCCCAGGCCACCGCCGGCCAACTGGGTGCCGCAGGAAGCATTACAAAAGTAGTCGTCACCTCAAGCAAAGCGCTTCTGCTGGTCGGAAATGAGCAGATAGGCCGGACTCTCATTGAGGCGGTCACCGGACGGGCTGTTCGCCAAGCGCCGGGAATGGACATCTGGGGCGTCGTGGGGCACGGGTTCGATGGTGGCAAGAACCCGATGGAGGGTCCGCTCGACGAGGTTCATCGGCTCCATGCGGACGAGCGCCAGCGTCGGCCAAGTCCGAAGTTGCGTGCCCCGCTGACGCCGTTTATGGATGTCTGTTCGCTGACTGGGCTTCCGGCTTCCCACCGGCGGAAAAGGCCTGGCACCGAAGGTGGCACTGACAGTGAGATGGAGTCGGTCAGCGCACTCGCTGGGATCGTCCTCGAACGCGCGGTAGCAGCACGTGCGGGCTGGCAGAGTCAGTTCGGCGACGCGGTGCTCACCGACTTGGACAACGACATTTCCGACGCCGGCTGGGTGGCGGTCGTACACGTTGATGGCAACGGCATCGGTCAGCTTCTCGGCAAGTTCAAGGACCCGCAAGAGTACTCGAAGTTCAGCACAAGCCTGGAACGGGCAACATTAAGAGCTGTGCAGCAGGCGATCTGCAAGACCTCTGCGGCTGCCGATGAAAAGCACCGGGAGAACTGGATTCTCCCGCTCATCATCGGCGGGGACGACGTGACTGCGGTCATGGACGCACGGCGAGCGGTTGACTTCGTGCGCACCTATCTCAAGGCCTTCGAGGATGAGACCAGCAGCGCGGCGAGCATGGTGGACGGTGCTGGGCATCAGCACCTCACTGCGTCCGCCGGTATCGCCTTCGTGAAACCTCACTACCCCTTCCATGCCGCTATCCAGCTCGCCGAGGAGCTCGTCCGGTCAGCGAAGGAGGTGAAGCAGGAAGCCCCCGGCTACTCGTCCTACGACTTCCATGTGCTGCATGATTCGGTGGCGCGGCCCCTTGCTGAGATCCGGAAGCCCATCAAGGATGCCATCCGGGCTCCTCTGGTGATCTGCGACTCACCCGACACGGATTACTTGGAAGCTCACAGCGACCTCGATTTGATTGCGGCCGTATCTGAGTGGATCGACCCCGATGTGGACACTCCGCTGTCCAACAAAGCCATGCACGAACTCCGCACGGCCCTCGTGCAGCCAGCCAATCGTCGCGAGGCTGCGCTTGACCGAGTTCGATTGCGACTCACCACCACACAGTCTGCGGAGGCCAAAAAGTTCATCGCCCGCTGGGTACCGCGGGGCGGCAAGGCCGGACTACTGACGATCTGCGACCTGGCCGACGTGCTGACAGGCACGGACAGGCACTTCGGGGAGAAGGTAGGGGCGGACCAAGCCACCAAGACCCAGAACGGCGCGCCGACCGGCACCCACGGACCAGCCTCCGAGGCCGACCCGGTCTCGACGGCGGTTGTTGTCGAACAGGAAAGTGAACGGTGAGTGGGTTTGACGGCAAGCTGGCAATCGAGTTCCTCTCTGATTGGCACTGTGGCTCGGGCGCTGGAGAACATGCCGGCATCGACCGCACGATCCGACTTGATCACAACGGATTCCCGTTCGTGCCGGGACGCACCCTACGCGGACTCTGGCGTGACGCCGCCGAAACCGCGGCCCGCGCTCTCGACGACGGCAGCCAGGGCGAATGGAGCGAACTGGCGCGCTACATCTTTGGGGATCCGAAGCTCGCTGAGCAAGACCCCCTACTCGCCCAGGCGGCCCTCGCCGTGCGACCCGCATACTTGTCTGGTCAGTGGCACCGGGCGCTGTGCAGCAACTCTGAGGAGAAAGCACTGCTGACCGAGGCGCTGCGGATAGAGCGCTCAGCCGTCGCCATCATGGACGACACCGGCACCGCCGCTCCCGATCACTTACGGCTGATCGAATTCGCCAGGGCGGGACTGCAACTGGAGGCCGATGTTCACTTGCGAGTCGAGTTGGACTGGCAGATATCGCTGCTGCTTCAGGCCTCCCTGAAGCTGCTCGACCATATCGGGTCGTTCCGGCGGCGAGGTGCAGGACGAGCGTCACTGACACTGCACAACGCGGATGGATCATCATTGGAGACACTCCCCCAGCTCCTTAAGGCACATCAGGACGAGGTCGCGAGCTTCCGGATCAGCGATCTCCCCGAGCTTCAGACAGCACCCACGCCTACGCTCGCGCCCACAGGAACGCGCGCACCAGCAGTAGAACTCGTGCATGCATTCGATCTTACGTTCGTATTGAAGCAACCCGCTGTCTGCACAAGATCCGTGCGCGGCAACACCATCATGAGTCATGACTATCTGCCCGGCGCCACCGTCTTGCCCATCATCGCCCAGGCCATCGGGAACGATGCCAGTTCACTGATCCGTTCGAACCAGCTCGTCGTCACCCCAGCGCATCCAGTGGTATCACAAGATGGTCAGACCGGGATTCGATCGGCTGCCACACCACTTGTTCTCACCTCCCCAGACAAAGGACGTGCATGGCACGACAATGCGGAGGCCGTAGTCGACTTGCGGGCTTCTGCCAATGCTGCAGACCCAACCCGGCGCCCGATCAGGGGCTGGTGCGGCATCGCGGCCGACGCTTTCTCGGGCAACCTGACCATCGGCTCGGTCGAGTTGGTCACCATCGCTCACGCGAGCATCGACGACGATCAGCAGCGAACGCTTGCCAACGGCTTGTATGCCCTGCAGGCGATTGCCGCAGGCACAGTGCTTCGTTCCGAGGTTTGGCTTCCCCATGGCACCGACCAGAAGATACTCAACTCGATCCAGACGATGAATGGGCGGCAGGTTTCGGTTGGCCGCTACCGCCACGGCGACTACGGTTTCGCTGACCTTCAGGTCACCGCCGTGGACAGCAGACCAAGCGACAACGCCAATACAGACCAGTTCACGGTCTGGCTGGAGTCCGATGCAGTCCTATTGAACGAGTTCGGCCAAGCGGACGCCTCCGAGGAACAACTGACCAAGGCAATCAGGGAATTACTTGCCGCACAAGGCATCGACACCGAGCTATTCGAGGCGTCGCTACTCACCAACCGGATCGACTCCTGGACCGCGACCACCGCCCTTCCACGCCCCTCCATCATCGGCCTCGCAGCCGGCTCGGTCGCAACGTTCTTGATCGAGAACGGGGAGTTCGCCTTGGCAAAGATCGAAACGGCGTTGGCACAGGGCATCGGCGTTCGGCGGGCTGAGGGCTTCGGACGGGTGCGGCTCCTCCACGAGCCCAGAACTGGCAGCTCTTGGGCAGCAATACAATCCACGCCCTTCAGCGTTCGGTCGAATTCTCCGGATGACGACGAGAATCTTGATGACTGGGCACGTGCCAGCGACTGGGACAGCTTCAGGAGAATGGCCTGGCGAGACGAGATACTACGGCGGATGCGCGACCTTGCAGTGCGCGAGGCCGACGACATCCTGCCTGGCACCTCGCTTTCCAACCTGGGCACCCTCCGACGAGCCGCGATAGAGCTCGCCGCCGATGACCAGGCTGTCGAACGGTGGATCGCCGGCATCGAAAACCGACCGAGCATGCAAGCCACCTGGGCAGAATGCCTAGCAAGCACAGGATTCGTAGCAGCAGTCGGGCGACCGAAGGCGGTCGGCCAGTTCGAACCTGTGCCCGCCAGATGGACCCACCGCATCGCGGGACGGCTCAACGCCCTCGACGAGCAACCCCAGGTACCCACAGACCTGGCAGGCAATGACCCGCAAGAACTCGCCTCGATATTCCTCGTCGAAGTCGCGCAGCAGAAAGCACGCAGGTTGCAGAGCAACGAGAAGACAGGTGCAGCCTCATGAGCCGTCAGTCGCAGGCCATCATCACACTTACCGGCCACCTTGAAGCGCAGAGCAGCGTCAGCATCGGGACCGGCAAAGACGGCTTCGGAGCCGACATCACCGTCATGCGCGACGGGCAGGGCAAGGTCACGATTCCGGGCACCTCTTTGGCCGGTTGCCTCAAAGACCAGTTGGCGAAGCTGCCCTGGGGAAGCCAGACAGAGGCTTCTCGGCTACGAATCGAGGACGCGCAACTTGCAGATGGCGGACGGATGGACGTCAGAGATTCTGTGACGATCGACCGCCGTACGGGCAGCGCCGCCCCGCATATGCTTCACTCCCGCGAGGTTGTCAATCCCGGCGCGAGGTTCAATCTTGAGATCTCGCTGGAGGCCCAAAGCTCGCCCGATGACGGTAAGCAGCTGATGAAGGAACTTGCTGTCTGCCTCAGGCGCGGGGTCCAGGTCGGTGGAGCCACAACGCGCGGGATCGGTCAGCTCCGCCTCGCCGGGGAAGCGCGGCTCAGCTGTCTTCCGCTCGCGACCAGGGACGCTTTCCTCAGTGCACTACAGGATGCGCTCAAGCCAGAAACTCTGACTGACGACCCTGCCTTCTTGGCCGAAGTACCGTCGAAGACCATCCACTTCCGGATTCCCTGGCAGCAGCAAGCGCCACTGCTGGTGGCAGTGAGCACCATTGGCGCAGTCAATGCCATTCCCCGGACCATCACGAAGCCCGCCGTGAATCCTCAGGACGACGATCGCGTCTATCTGGTCGTCCCCGGTTCTTCCCTCAAGGGAGTCTTCCGCTCCCAGGCCGAACGCATCATGCGCACCCTGTGTCATCGTCCGGCTCCCGACGATCCCAAGAAGCAGTTCCAGGAGGATCTGAGTGTCGCGAGTGACCTTCTCGGCCTCGCCCCCAACGGTACGAAGAGCCCCGGACGCAAAGGCCGACTGCGTGTCAATGACGTGCTTTCCCAACACCCCATCGCCGACTGGAAGACCCTCCGAGACAGGCTAGCCGAGAAGACCGATTCCCGACTCGAGGCCAGGAGGGAAGTAGAAAGGGCCAACCCGGCACGACCTCTGGTCTGGAATGATCACGTAGCCATCGACCGGTGGACCGGTGGCGCCGACGACGGAAAGCTGTTTGCCGATGTCGCTGTAGATGGCGCCACATGGCAACCGATCGTCCTTGATCTCAACCTGGCTGGGGCCGACCGCAGCCTCGCGCGGCAGCTGCTGATCCTCACCACTCTCGTGTTAAGAGACTTCGCCGAGGGCTGGCTCGCAATAGGTCACGGCGTAACTCGCGGCTACGGGAACGTGTCAGCAGACCCTCAGCAAGTCGAGTTGATCATCGGAGATGAAATCGCCGCTGACATCATCGGCATGGACATCCCCGAAGACCGCAAGGTTGCTTTGGACGATTGGTTCAACACTGCTCCGGGGCAGCTCCAACAAGAATGGCGGAGGCTGTTCGACCCTGAGCGGGATTTCACCAACCAAGAGGCAGGCGAAGATCATGAATGATGGTAAGTGCACACTGCTCGACTGCCTGAAGAGCCTGGAGCCAGATGATCCAGTTGTCGGATTCGCGCAGTGTCCCGGCGGTGCATTCTTCGTTCACCGCCAGGGGGAAAGACTATCGTCACCCGCCACGTCCATCGATCTCGACGCGATATTCGACCTGCGGCTTTTCGATGACGACCGCGAGTTGCATTGGTGGTGGGAAGGCGACAATGGACGCTGGGCTGTGCTCGACGACTCCGCCGCGAAAGCACACGAGTGGTGTGTCCGCAGTGACTCAGACAATTCTCGACTGCTCGACTCCCGACTCCTTCGCGGGACGGCTCACGAGCAGAAGGGGTGGGCGGGACGCATCTGGACACGCATGTTCGATGGCCAAGCGCGATCCTACTGGATTCCCGTGACGATCAAGCTGGGGTCCCGTGCCAAGTTCGGTGTCGTGGAGTACGTCGGCGACTTCGACGGCAACACCGCTGTGGTCGGCGAACGTCTCGCTTCGATAGACACTTATGAGCAGAAGGAGTTCCGCTGATGGACGAGTGGCTCACTGGAATCGTCAAGAAGTCCAAGAGCGGGCTATACGCAGTTGATGGAGGAAAAAAGTACCGGATCCCCCGCGAACTCCCGACGACTATTAAACAAGGTCAGCGTGTCGAGTTCCGACAGAGGGATCGAACCGTCAAAGAATTACGCACCATCGGCCCTGCCCCCGGGCAGACACCTGACATCAGTCAGGAGCAATTTATCAATCCCTACAATTTCGTGCCGTTTCGGAAACGTGCAGAAGATTCCGATCACGCCCCCAATTACCACGACCACTGGAAAGAACATACCTACTCCGGCTTCCTCAGCCTTGTTATTACTACCGAGACGCCCCTGCTCATGCTCAAGCAGGTCTCCGAAGCCACCGACGACAAACCTGCTGTTTTCACTGTCCGCACAGACTCACGAGGCGAGCCTGTCATTCCCGGCTCTTCGATAAAGGGAATGCTTCGATCGGTCATCGAACAGGCCACAGGATCACCTCTGGGGATTTTCGGCCACCAGGGAGCCCGATTCTCCTATCGAGCCACTTCCGACGATGCTCGCAAGCTCAAGATCGCACGGGTGAAGAGTCACGATCCCGCTGCAGAGATACTGGAACTCGAGGTTCTCACTGCTATTAAAGGAGCCCCCGTCTGGGATACGTGGATTCCAGATATTGAATGTTCCGCCGTGCTCAACAAGAAGCATCGCGATCTTATCACGGTCGTGGTTAAGCAAGACGCCAATAAGCAGTGGCACGGCGTAAGCCTGGCATCGGGTGGACAACCTCTGGCAGCGAATGAGTTCACGCTCACAGGCTATTTGCACAAAACAGGGCGTTCGATCGACATCAAGAAGCGTGAGCGTATATTTCCGACCTCTGTGAGAACCAGCGGAAAGGCTTCTGCCTCCGTCAAGAAGCGGACTCTAACTCTGAAAGACCACACCTACGGGACGCTTATGAGCGATTGGAGAGAGCGTCTCATGACACTGTCGGAGGAACAGGCGCTGGGCCCTAACGGCGAACCCTTGGAGAAGACCCCCTACTCCCCACGGCAGGGGGGAAAACGACCGGACTCGCTCTGGTGGGGCCTTGAGGAAGGTGCGACACTGTTCGTTCGTTTCGTGGACGACAACCACCAGAACGGCGAGGTTGAGGCCATGTACCCGGGCATGATCACCCGCGAACTCGATCCCGACCCAATTGAACTCGAAGAGCATCTGAAGCCCTCCGAATCAGTGTCACGGCTGTCGCCGGCCGAGCGGATGTTTGGCTGGACGGCACCTCAAGGCGATGACTCCGGAGGCTATCGTGGGCAACTGAGATTCGGTGCAGTTCAGTGCTCGAGCCACGCGGCCATCCATCGCTTTACAAACGGCATTCAGCTCGCTCCTTTGAACAGCCCTAAGCCAAATCAGGCTCGTTTTTACACCCACAACAAGCAGGGGAAACCTCGTGATGGGGAGAACCGCTCTGAGGGCTATAAGAAGGGGCTTTACACCTTGGCGGGCAACAAGGTCTACCCACATCAGAATTACACGGGTGACTACTGGTCGCCTTCCGGAAACACCTGGACCGCCGACGAGGCAGTTGATCGGAAAAAAAATGCTCCATACCAGAAGGCAGACAACGGACACTTCCGCTATTACTTGGCTCCCCATGGGACGAAATACAAGGTATCGTTCGCTACCGACAGTTGGGTGAAGCCCAAGACCGGCTTCGGCACGACTATTCGGTTTGATAATCTCAGCAAGGCGGACCTACAGGCACTGCTTTGGGCGGCCGACTTCACCGGCGACCCCGCGGATGGTAGGTTCTATCGTCTGGGCATGGGCAAGCCGCTCGGGTTCGGGAGCGTCAGCGTCCGCATTGATTTCGACAAGAGCGCGATTTGGACGACCGACAACCTGTGTAAGCGATACCTCTTCGAAGAAGCAGCCCCGGAGACGGAAGATGCCTTAAGAGGACTCTCCAAAGAGTTCGACAACGAGTTCCGAAAAGAGGCTTCGACAACCTACCTAGCGATGCTGAACGCTGCAAAAGGATTCGACGAAAAATATCCTGTCCACTACCCATGGGTTCGACCCGCTGCGGGTGATCCAATCGAGCCGCAGGCAGAAACCTATCGCTATTTTGTCTCGAACGACAAGGGTGAACTCGCCAACGGGGGCCCCGGCCCGAAGCATGCGCTACCCACAATCAATAGTGAGATCCCGCTTGGAGCGCAATACGCTGCCGCCCCACTGCTGAGGACCCTTAAGGAACGTACCTAGGTGTAATTCAGGCCAGTGGCATCATCTGCCGATCTGTCAAGCGCTGAGCCATCGCGTTATTACTTTACGCGGTGGAGTTGCTGGAACCCGATTGCTGTGGCCTGGTAGCGCCGTTGCCCACCGGGCCAAGGCTCCGGACGACGTCGCCGCGTCTCCGCACATGGGCCGAACAGAAGCCTCCGGTAGGATCTCCCGTACGTGACCCCGAGCCAGAGCCGCGGAACATCACCAGAGAGGTTGGTTACCCTTGTCAAAGACGGTCGTGATGTCTTCTTTGCGGACGCTTGAGTCTTCCCAACCGCCGGGCGTCCGCTGACCGGAGGACATGTTATGGCCGAGTCACCCCAGGCCCCCGAGCGCTGGCACCTCTCCGAGCTTCTCGTCGCTCCCGAGCGCATCGTCTCGCATTTCTTCGACCGCTGGAATCTGCGCTCGGGACGCATGCAACTGCTGATCT
>Ga0334889_1001083_pt1 | contig 37894 bp, 38 predicted proteins | sample GraSluR1_MG_2_FD_207222 | JGI IMG/M metagenome (GOLD analysis project Ga0334889, IMG submission 207222) | Sludge microbial communities from methane-producing bioreactor in Wageningen University, Netherlands - Granular Sludge_8_08-R1 | ecosystem: Engineered > Bioreactor > Anaerobic > Unclassified...
CTAGTTTAATATCAGACTTTCCCCTTCTATTTAAGTATAAGCATCTCTTGAGTATCAGATTTTCCTCTATTAATCAGACATTTTCTTTATCAAATATTTTCTTCCATTAATCAAACATTCTCTTCTATCGATCTGGTGTAACGGCATTTAGGGAATCCTTTACAGCCTATAAATTCACCAAAACGTCCTGACCTTTTAATAAGTTCACTGCCACATTCCGGGCATTCACCCACCACTTCATTGGACGGTTCCTGATCCTCTTTACCGCACTTAGGATCCAGGCAGGCCCTCTGTCTGGGTTTTCCAAAGGATATTATGGGAAGTCCGCATTCCTCACACTTCGTCTTGAGGATGGTTGCCCCTCGGGGTAGTGAATAGGTATTTTTACATTCTGGATATCCAGAACAACCAACGAATGGGTTTCCCTGACGAGAACTGATGAGGATCAGGTTTTTACCGCATTTACACTCACCGACGATCATACTCTCCCGGTAAGCTTTATACAATTCTTGACCGATTTTGAGTTTGTTTTCCTCAATATCATCCAGAATAGAGCTTATTTCTGTTTTATATTCCTCTATAATATTTTCTTTCTGGGTTTTACCCTTCTGTATATTTTCAAGTTTGGTTTCAAACTCCCTGGTTAATTCTTCACTGGTTATCTTCTGGGAATACTTCACCAGGGTGTCTATAAGCTGTTCGCCCAGTACGTTTACCTCTATCTTCTTTCCTTCCACATACTTTCTATCGTAAAGGATCGATATGATATTAGCCCGGGTGGATTTAGTTCCCAGTCCCCTTTTTTCTAATTCCCGTATTAAAGAAGCCTGATTATAACGTGCTGGGGGTTTGGTTTCTTTTTCTTCATCTTTAACCTCACCCTTCAGCTTATCGCCTTCCTGGATGTTAGGGAATTCATCGTTTTCAACGCTCCTGAAGGGGTACTGCTCCTGCCATCCCAGTTTAGCCGTTCTCTTCCTGGTGAAGGTGAAGGGTTGCTTTCCTATCTCCAGGTTTGTCTTCATGGTCTCTACCAGTGCATCTTCACCGAAAACACTTATAAACCGGTAGGCTATGAGTTCGTAAAGTTTCTGATAATCTCTACCCAGTTTTTTAGGCAGAACTCCGGTGGGGTGTATGGATGGGTGTGCTTCATCCTTTTTCTTACCTTCGCGTGGCTTGTATGGCTTCTTGAGTTTATGGATTGTTTTTCTAAAGGCGGCGTTGCCTGAGAGTTTTTTAAGTATCTTATCGTAACCTATGCTTTTGGGAAGTTTCTGGGAAGATGTACGTGGATAAGAAGTGTAACCCTCTGAATAAAGGTTCTGGGCTATTTGCTGGGTCCTTTTAGGGCTGAAACCGAATAGGGAGTAGGCCTCTGACTGCAGGGACCCCAGATCGAAGGGGAATGGTGGGATCTTTTTGGAAGTTTTAAGTTCGATCTTGGAAACCTGGGCGTCTTTATCCTTACAATCTGCCAGGATTTCATCTACATCCTCTCTTTTGAAGATCTTACCCTTCTTATGGTCGGCTATGATGTCTCCTTCCAGATATGCTTTGATGTTCCAGTAGGGTTCTGGGATAAATGTGCCGATTTCCTTCTCCCGGTCGACCAGTATGGCCAGTGCAGGTGTCTGTACTCTGCCGGCAGATAGCTGGATGTACCTCTTGGTGGATTTCATAACTGCATCGGTGAGGTACTTGGAAATGTTCACTCCGAAGATAAAGTCAAGTACGTGCCGTGCAATTCCACTGTCCACCTGGTTGATGTCCAGGTTGATGGGATTTTCATAGGCTTCCAGTATATCCTCATCGGTGAGGGTGGAGAACTTCATCCTAACCGTGTTGTCCAGACTATCCTGGCCGCAGGCATATTTCAGGACGTTGTAACCAATGAGTGTTCCTTCTATATCGTAATCGCAGGCATGTACAAATCTATCAGCGTCTTTGGAAAGCTTTTTTATGGCGTCCACGTAACTTTTGATGTACTTCTTTGATTTATCCCTTTCATAAAGGGGCACCCATTCCAGGTCGAACTTCTTTTTCTTCCTGTTTTTAGGTGCTAAAGAGTATAGGTGGCCAACTGCAGCCAGGACTGTGGTTTTTTTCCCGTTATTTTCCACTTCATAGTAAGGGATCCTTCTGTAGTTCTTTTTTTCTACTTTACCAGGCAGAGCAGCTGATATCCTCTCGGACGTCCTTGGTTTTTCGCATATGATTACCTCATGCATGATGATCACTCATAATAATAAAATTTTTTTTATAAAAACTTGAAGTTCAATAAAATTGATATTTCGATAATCTTTACAATATTATCAACGATGTATATAAAATATGTATATTATATGAAGGATATCTCAATTAAAGATATATTTCAATATTTAAAAGAGGAGTATCAAATTAGATGTTAATAGGAGTAATATCAGACACCCACATACCTGAAAGGGCCAGTAAAATACCAGATATAGTTTTTGAGATGTTTAAAGACGTTGATCTTATTTTACATGCCGGAGATCTGGTATCTTTAGATGTGCTTGACGAGCTGGAAGAAGTGGCCCCCACCCGTTGCGTGCAGGGAAACATGGACCGATATTATGGTTTAAAGCTGCCTAAAAATGATATCATAACGGCCAGAGGCCATAAAATAGGTTTAAACCACGGGGAAGTTTATCCCCGGGGTGACACCCAGCAACTCAAATACATCGCCCTGGAGCTGGGGGTTGATATTTTAATCACCGGACACACCCACTGGGCATTCATCAAGGAATTTGATGATATTATCCTTTTAAACCCGGGAAGTCCTACTGTGCCCCGGATGTCTGATCCATCTGTTATGTTCCTGGAAGTAGATGAAAGTAGTATAGAAAGCAGAATAGTAACGATCGGAGATCCCATCTGTAAATCTCTCAATTTCAAAGGACCTGGTACCCATGGGTAAAAAGTGGAACAAGGAGAGAAAGGAGGAACCCTACTATAAGATGGCTAAAAAGGAGAGCTACCACTCCCGGGCCTCCTATAAACTGCTCCAACTCAACAATAAATTCAAGATCATCCAGAAAGGAGATATCGTCCTTGACCTGGGAGCTGCTCCAGGGGGATGGTCCCAAGTAGCCCTGGAAAAGGTAGGGGAAGAAGGCCTGGTGGTGGGAGTTGACCTGCAGAGGATCAAACCCATAGAAGGCGATAACTTCATCGGGATCATGGGAGACTTTACTCGAGAAGAAACCCTAGACCAGATACTTGAAATTACAGGCAGGAAAGTTGACGTCATCCTTTCAGATGCCTCTCCCCATCTCAGCGGAGTGAAGGATGTAGATCAAGTACGCGCCCTGGATCTGGCCTTGGGTGTGCTTAGAATTTCTGGATCTATTTTAAAGCCCCACGGCAGTTTAATAATGAAGGCCTTCCAGGGAGAAGAATTTGAAAACCTCTTGAAAGAGATTAAAAAAGAATTTAAAACGGTTAAAACAACCAAACCACCCTCCTCCCGGAAGAAAAGTGTGGAGATGTACGTGATAGCCAGAAGATAGTGTATAATCTTAATTCTACAGGGATTCAATCAGTAAGGAATAATATTTTAATTCTGTTTTTTCAGACTTCTACCACTCGTTAAATCTGAATCGTCCTTTTTTATCCGGAACAGTCGATCCAGTATGTTATCGAAGACGTATTCATATTTATAGAACAGAGCCCCCAGAGGTAGGGTCACTGCTAGGCTTACCACTATGGATATTATTCCACTGGTCACTGGATCGAACAATCCAGACTGGGAAATCGTGGCATAGGGATTGTAGAATACAGCGAAAAACAGTATCTGAACCAGGAATACATGGTAAGAAGCTTTCCCCACATAGGCAATGAATTTAATGATTTTGTTTTCGGAATTAGATGGTAAAATCCTGTAGGCCAGCATGTAAAGTACTAGAGGATAAAATGCCACTATAACCACGTAGGATCCTAGTGTGGGGTATTCAGTACCCCAGAAGGTGTTGAAAAATGGAACTTCCCAGTGGAAAATTCCAAAGGCAACCATATAGATAACCCCTACCACCAGTCCAATCAATACTATAAATGATTCCAGGTTTGATCTGATTCTCTTTGTTGGTTCAAAGGCTTCCAGGACCCATAATCCTAAAGTAATCACGAACAGATACCTTAAAATGTTAGCGTAGTATATATATGCGTCTGCATTTAATGCACTGATATATGGAGATATTAACTCAAATAGTAAGCTTATAACAAAGGTTGCAATTAAGGTTAACCGTGGATATCGCTTGTAAGCCAGGTATAAAAGGGGGAATATTATTATAAACTGTAAGAGCACCGTTACGAAGTAGTTACCGGGACCGGGCAGTGGAAGGTAGCCTACCAGAGTATAAAGTCCGAAATAAAGATCCTGGTTAGTTAACAATCCCAGAATAATGGAAATCACAAATACAGGGATGAATGGGTATAGAAATCGTACCAACCGGTTTTTTAAGTAACTGAGTGCATGAAAACCATTCTCCATGTAGTTATGTTTTTCAAAGGATGCGTACATATTACGACCCATAAGCAGCATGAAAATTAAAAGGGCCATGGAAAAGGTGAACATCCTCAAAGTCATGAAAGCATCATTGTAGGGAAGACAGTGGACCAGTACAACAGATATTATGGCCAGACCCTTTATCAGGTCTACTTCCATGAGATGCTTTTTCGTAACAGTCATACAACACCATATGTTAATTCGCTATATATAAATTAAATCGAAAAATGTGAAGAAATCTTGATTACGAGTTTTTTAACTACCCACGTTGCTTATGATACAATATTACTGGCCTTCAATATTTAGCCTACAGTCTTCAATATTTAGCCTGCAGATCTCGGAGCGCCTGATCAGCAACCCCCAGCTGATCCTGTGCGAGTTTTATCCTATTTTTCACTTCATCAGATGATTTCCTGGAATTGATAGCACTTTCCACATCACTTATATCTGATTGAGCCCGGATTAATTCCAACTCTGCTTTATCATAGGCCATGGTGGCATTTACGTTGTTCATCCTCTGGATTTGCAACTTGGTTTCCACAAACTGATTATTGAGGTTATTATAATCTGATTTCAAGGCAGCTAATTTGTCATAATCCGAACCACTACCCACATCAGTTGAAATGGTTGATGATAAAGTATCGAAAACCAGATAACCTATTATTCCGATGGTGATGATTACCATGATAATCCCCAGAACAGATATGGTCATGGATGTTGCCTTAAATAAATTCAAACGTGATCTTCTCAATTTACTACCTCAAATAATTATACATATACTTTAATAAGATAAAAAAACTTATTATTATTTGTAATCATCTAATATAAGATTTTCTAGATATATTATTTTGGTTCTAGATATATTATTTTGATGATCTACATAGAAGTACTTAAAAGTCACCATTACATTTATTGTTTAGTGACCCCTATATTTTTGTAGGAGAATCTTTTTTATGCCAACATCAGCCGAAATTGCAACCGATAAAACCAAAACTTCCGTAGCCAAGTTCGAGGATTTCTTTTCCAGTGATAAATATAAGGATAAAATCTTTGAAGCCCTGGAGAAATACCCCGATGAAAGATCCATAGTAGTAGACTATACAGATCTGGAAATGTTCTACGCAGATCTTGCCGACCTTCTGATAGAAAAGCCTGAAGAGGTTATAAAGGCGGCACAAAAAGCTATACGCAACATCGATCCTCTGCGAAAGAACGCTAACTTAAATATCCGATTTGAGAACATAGGAAACAACATACCCTTGAGATTCTTAAGGAGTAAGTACATCGGTAAATTTGTGGCTGTAGATGGTATAGTACGTAAAACTGACGAGATTCGTCCCAGAATAGTGAACGCTACTTTTGAATGTCGAAGCTGTATGAGGCTGCACGAAGTCCCCCAGAGGACCAGTCTAATAAGTGAACCAGCGATTTGCCAGGAGTGTGGCGGTCGATCGTTCCGGCTCTTACAGGAAGAGTCCGAGTTCATGGACACCCAGAGCACCAAACTGCAGGAACCATTGGAAAATCTCTCTGGAGGAGAACAACCCCGACAAATAGTGGTAACTCTGGAAGACGACCTGGTGGATGAATTAACACCTGGAGATATTGTACGTATAACTGGACAGCTTAAAACAGTCCGGGACGAGAAGACCAAGCGTTTCAAGAATTACATCTATGGGAACTACATCGAACCCCTGGAACAGGAATTTGAGGAACTCAAGATAGACCCCGAGGATGAAGAAGAAATAAAAAGATTAGCAACCGACCCCCAGGTTTACGAGAAGATTATTAACTCCACAGCCCCGTCGATACAGGGTTACCGGGAAGTGAAAGAAGCCATCGCTTTACAGCTATTTGGAGGTTCTGCTAAATTACTGGAAGATAAAACCCGGATCAGGGGCGACATCCACATCCTCATCGTGGGAGACCCAGGTATCGGTAAATCCCAGATGCTTAAATACGTATCAAAACTGGCACCAAGGGGAATCTACACCAGTGGTAAAGGTACCAGTGGAGTGGGTCTTACCGCGGCAGCAGTGCGTGATGAGCTGGGAGGATGGTCCCTGGAAGCAGGAGCCCTGGTACTGGGAGACCGGGGTAACGTATGTGTTGATGAGCTGGATAAGATGCGTCCAGAAGACAGATCAGCCATCCACGAGGCCCTGGAACAGCAGACCATCAGCATAGCCAAGGCAGGTATCATGGCCACCCTTAACTCCAGGTGTTCTGTTCTGGCAGCGGCCAACCCCAAATATGGAAGGTTCGATCGTTTCAAACCAACGGCAGAACAGATCAACCTCCCCTCAACCATACTTTCCCGTTTCGACCTGATCTTCGTAATTGAAGATAAACCAGACCCAGACCGAGATAAAAGATTAGCCGGTCATATACTGCGCATCCATAAAAATACTTCCATTCCCTTTGAGATAGACCCGGAACTACTGCGTAAATACATCGCCTATGCCAGGAAGGAAGTACACCCCAAACTAACCCAGGAAGCCATGAGAGTGCTTGAAGAGTTTTATGTGGGAATGAGGGGTGGTGTGGATGATGAAGAAGATGCACCAGTACCTATAACCGCCAGACAACTGGAAGCTCTCGTCAGGTTATCTGAATCCAGCGCCCGTATCCGCCTTAGCCAGGAAGTTACCGATTACGATGCTAAAAGGGCCATCTTACTGCAGCAGAAATGTCTAAAACAGGTGGGTTACGATCCTGAAACCGGTAAAGTGGACATAGATAAGGTGGAAGGAAGAACACCTAAATCAGACCGTGATAAGTACCGACTGATTAGCGAGACCATTAAACGGTTGGAAGACGAGTACAACGGCAAGGCCCCTAAACAGATACTGATGGACGAACTGGAAAACCGATACAACATGGATGAGGAAAAAGTTGAAGAAGTTATAAGGGTCTTAAAGAGGAATGGAACCATATACGAACCTAAACAGGGTTATTATAAGGTTGTATGATTTATTTTTGAGGTTGAATTTTCAATTTTTTTTATCCTACTAGGTAGGGAACTTTTTTCTAAGTAGGGAAATATTATCAAGATAAGGATCCAGGTAGGGGAAATAATATATATAGCCAGAAGTTTAACTATTAATATCTAAATTTATCTCACTACTAAACAGTTTATTTTTATTTACAGGAGGTTTTTTACAATGAGCGATTATGACGAATTATTAGACCGGGCCATAGACCAACTGCCCCAGAAAGTACTGGAAACTAAGAGATTCCAGGTTCCTAAAGCATACTCCATGATACAGGGTAATCGGACCATTATCCAAAATTTTTCAGAGATCGCTGACGCCCTTAACCGGGACCCCCAGCACATACTGAAGTTCCTTCTAAGGGAGCTGGGTACAGCAGGAAACCTGGAGGGCAGCCGGGCCATAATGCAGGGAAAATTCACCCACTATCTCATAAACGACAGGATAGATGACTACGTGCAAAGATTCATCATGTGTCATGAATGCAACCGGCCGGACACCCGCATAATAAGGGAAGACCGCATATTCATACTTAAATGTGAAGCCTGCGGTGCTAAAGCCCCCCTTAAAACCCTTTAAATTTGGGATTTGCCACCAAATGATATTACTTATAGGGTTAAGGAAATAGAATTTTTTTAATAAAAATTTTTTGAGTAGAGATGAGATTGAAAGGTAAAGCATTCTGCCCCCGGTGTGGAAAGACAGATAAAAAACTTTTCAATGGTCTCTGCCGCTCTTGTTTTATTGAAGATTTCAGTTTAATCACCGTACCCGATAAAATAAATCTAACCACCTGCACCCAGTGCGGATCAGTCCAGAAAAAAGGCAGATGGTACGATTCAAATTTGTTCCTTGAAGACCAGGCAGCAGAAACTATCCTGGAACATATCGAAGTTTCTGAATTAGCATCAGACGTCAATATAGTGCTTGAACTTGGAACTGTCCGTGGTTCAATCCTTGAATTTCTAATTAAAGTAACTGGACATGTTTTAGGTGGAGAAGTTTCTCAGGAATTCCTGGTGAAGGTTAAAGTAGATAAGACCGTGTGCAGCGAGTGCAGTAAGTATGCATCCGGATACTATGAGGCGGTTATACAGTTAAGGGCAGATGACAGGAGCCTTTCTGCAGAGGAAATTGAAGCTGCCGATGAAGATTTAAGGACACGACTGGGAAAGCTTTCCCAGGAAAACAGGATGGCCTACATCTCCCAGAGGGCCCAGATAAAAGAGGGAGTAGACTACTACATCGGTTCTTACAAGGCCGCCCGGAAACTCACTGAATCACTTAAAAACAAGTTGGGAGGGATGATTAACGAATCGCCCCGATTAATGGGCCGTGATAAAAGCGCGGGAAAGGATCTCTACAGGGTTTGGATACTGTTAAGACTCCCCCACTTTCTGAAGGGTGATTTCGTTAAATACAATGATTTACCGAATCAGGTAACTGGTTACGATGGAAGTAAAATTTATTTAAAGGATTTAGAATCCTCAGAGAGGATATCGATACCCTGGAAGTCCGCTGGGAAACTGGAAGTGGTGGCCAGGAAAGATGAAGTCAAATCAGTCCTGGTCTCATCTAAAACACCAGAATCCGTCCAGATTTTACACCCCGAAACTTATCAACCGGTGGATATCGCCCTCCACCAGGATTCTCCCCCCATCACCATTGGAGAAGAGGTAAAAGTGGTGGAGATAGGTAACGTTTTTTATTTATTAGATTAAACTAATAGATGCAAATAAGGTAAATTTTTCATATTCAAACTAATAGTGATAGAATGGAATTAGAATCTAAAATAGAACTGATAAGTAGAGGCACTTTGGAAATAGTAACCCGGGAGGAACTGGAGGAGAAGATCAAAAAGGAAACAAAGACGGCCTACATCGGCTTTGAACCCTCTGGTAAAATCCATTTAGGACATGCCATCACCATCCGAAAGATGATAGACCTCCAGGAAGCTGGCTTTAAAATCAAAATCCTCCTGGCCGATCTCCATGCCTACTTAAATGGTAAGGGAAGTTTGGAGGGGATCAAAGAAATCTCAGACTATAACATAAGGTGTTTCCGTGCCTTGGGTTTAGGTGAGGATACCGAGTTCATTTTAGGCTCCACCTTCCAGACACGGGAGGATTACACCTACAAGGTATACGAATTAGCCCTATCAACCACCCTGGCCCGGGCTAAAAGGAGCATGGCCCAAATAACCAGGGAAAGCAAGGACCATAAGGTGGCCGAGGTCATCTACCCCCTCATGCAGGTTATAGACATGATGTTTCTAGAAACAGACTTGGCGCTGGGGGGAATGGAGCAGCGTAAGATACACATGCTCGCCCGGGAGAACCTGCCCAAAATGGGGTATGAACCCCCCGTCTGCATACATACGCCCCTGTTACATGGCACCGATGGATCAGATAAGATGTCTTCCTCTAAAGAAAATTTCATAGCCATCGATGATACACCTGATGAAATAAAAGCAAAAATTAAGAAAAGCTACTGCCCACAGGGCCAGATAGAAGGTAATCCCATCATAGAGATAGCTGAACACTTTATTTTCACTGAAACTCACACCCTGCTCATAGAAAGACCACCCAAATTCGGGGGGACCCTGGAATTAACCCAGGAACAGTTGAAGGACACCTACCAGAAGGAGGAATTACATCCTCTGGACCTTAAAAATGCGGTGGCCGGTAAGCTTACCCAAATATTTGAACCTGTACGGGAATATTTAAAGGATAATTAATGAGCGTATATAAATAGACAATCAATCTGTAATTATGTTAAAAGAAGAGTGATTCCCATGGATGAAGATATGAAGTATGAAATGATGATTCCACCAGGAGTAACAATGCAGATGCTGGCCAAGTTACAGAAGGAATATCCAGACATCAGCATTGAACAAAGTGATAATGGTCCCCTTCTACTGGGGGAAAAAGAAAAGCTGGAAGAAGCCAGGGACTATATCGTCAAGGCATTAAATGAAAGGATTAAGGAATTAAGTGGTGGTCCTTAACTCTTTTTTTTGAAAATAAGAATAAGTGATTGTTCGTTTATCATTAAAGGATCCTTTATCATTAAAAGTATTAGATTTTTATCAATCCTTCTCCAGCCAGTCGGTGATTTCATCGGCTATATCTGGAGCTATATCCTCTATATGGTTTTGGTCGCTGAATGTACATATCTTTGAGCTGGATAGATCACCTATCTCCTCGAAGGTGCTTTCATCACTCCAGGGCTCCTTCTGTGAAGGTGTACAGAAAGTTAGGTCGCCATCGCGGTTTTCCTGTATAAGATCCCAACTGTCTGAGTTACGAAGTTCCCAGTACCAGGAATAGGTCACCACACATTCCTCATCAGATTCATCACAGAAATCTTCCTCTCCCTTATAACCAACCACCAGTGTTTTATCATCTTCAAGGTCTATATGTGCTTCCCAGACATCCTCAGGACCTTCAATCTTCTCTATAGGCGTGGTTACTATCATATCTATGAGTTCATCCTTGTCCATCATCTAAAAGAACACTCCCCTTTCTTGATCATGTGTATTACCTTTAAATATTCCATATCTCTTGATATTCCAATTTTTTCCTATTTAAGCCTAATCAAAGATTATTATGGTGAAAATAGTACTTAAATTTTTTTTTATGGTGATTAAATTTTTTTGATACTATTTTTAAAACGAAGGTAATTTAGATACAGACTCCAAATTTAGGTGAGAGAACCCTCTTTATATCATCATGTACCTTGTTTACACCATTACCCGCATTTATAACGTAGAAATCTTCTTTTTCTGCCAGTTCCAGGTATTTATCTCTGACATCCTTTAGAAAATCGATATTTTCGAAGTGATCTTTGCCCTCACATCTTTTAAGTGCAGTTTCAGTCTCCAGATCAAGCAGTATGGTTATATCCGGCCTTTTCGCGTATTTATTTATCTGGGATATCCATTCTACATCGTTTTGATACACCATACTGGAATAGAAGCATCGATCACTTATCACCACTTTGCCTGCAGATTTTGCTTCCTCTATTTCCTTCATTAAAACGGTTCGATCCGCTGCAAAAAGCAGGGCCAGGGTTCTCTGGACGTTTTCCTCTGTCGCCTGGGAACTGGCCAGCATCTTTCGGAGCAAAACCCCCACATCAGATTGTGTAGGTTCCCGGACTTGCAGGACCTCCTGGCCAATATCGTTAAGCCATTTCTCAAGTAACGTAATCTGGGTGGATTTACCAGAACCATCGATACCTTCTAAACAGATGTACATGTTTTTAACCTTTATCTTAATATCTCAAAGGGTTACTTAAAAGTTATCTGACTCACCTTCCACGTGGACCACCACATCCTCAATTTCAGGGATGGAACTTTTCAATTTATCCTCCACTATATGCGCTACTTCATGGGCCTTTGAAAGGGATGATGAGGATTCCAGAGTTACATGGAGGTCTACAAATATGTGGGAAGGCGGACCTCGGGAGCGTATCCGGTGGCATTCTTTAACTTCTGGAACTTTATTGACTATGCTCCTAATTGTCTCCTCATCCAGGGGTGCAGTGTCTAGGAGGATACTGGAACTGCTTTTGATTATCTGGATTCCCATCTTAGCAATTAGTACTGCTATTATAACTGCGATGATGGGATCAACTATGCTGAAACCCATTTGAATGGCAATAAATCCTAAAATAACAGCTATCGACACATATACGTCGCTCCTGGTGTGTCTGGCATCAGCTACCAGTATGGTGCTTTTTAATTTCTCCCCCTCCCTGTTTTCATACCAGGATACAACCAGGTTAATGATGAGGGTTATTCCCATGATGAGGAAGCTCAATATGGTGATGTCAGGGATTTCCGGGTGGTAAAACCGGCCAACGGCAGACTGTAGAATCTCAAAACAGGTTATAAATAATAAAAATGCAATCCCCAGGGAGGCGAAGGTTTCGAATTTTTCATGGCCATAGGTGTGGATCTTATCCGGGGGACGGGAAGCTATGGTGATACCTATGATTCCGATGACATTCGATGTGCCATCAAACAGGGAGTGGAATCCGTCTGAGATTATGCTTAAGGAATTGGTCCAGTATCCGTAGATTATCTTGGCCAGGGCAACTCCGATGTTAAGGACGAGTACTATGATTAGGATTCTTTTAACACTGGTATAGTAAGACTGGTGGTTCATGCTTATACCTATCTTTATTACTCTTTATCTCTATTCTCTTTACCATTGCCTCTTTTTTTCATAACTACAAACCAAATAAGGAGAAAGACTATACAAAGTACTGAAACATTACCTAATAAGTATACTGTATCCTCTAGTGTTTCGTAGACGCTTCCGAACAACCATGCCACGATCCCCCAACCTAACATCTGCACTACTGACCCAAAAAAGATGGTTATAACATATTTCTTTAGATCGTATCTTACCAGGCCACAGAACAGGTTTAAAGCTATACTGGGTATCACTGGGAAGCACCGGGCTAAAAACATGAAGATATCTTCGTATCTACTTTCCTTAAACTGCCTTTCAACGTTCTCCACATCTTCTACAGTGACTCCTAAAAAGCGGCTGGTTTTTCCAATGAAAGGTTTACCAAACCTGTAAGCTAATAGGTAGTAGAAAAATGACCCTAAAGTCATGCCCAGCGATGCGGGGATTACAATTTTAACTATTAAAGTTGCGAGAGATGCTAAAGAAAAGGCAGCACCCTGCATTACCAGGAAAGTGGCGGTTAAAACTATGAGACTGGCCGGTATAGGGGCAATCACCTGTTCTACTATGCATCCTAAAAATACTGCCCATGGTGCATTGTTTACAATAAAGGGCGTATTAGTTTCAATTAAAGACTCGAAGTAACCGAGTATAGAAGATAGGTCCATATTTTCTCTAATTTTTTATAATATTTATAGATGTAATTCAGTCGGTCTTTCTGTCGAGTCCCCATTTCTTCTGGAACTTAAGCTTCTCTTCGGCGTTCATCCAGTGACTACCGTCACAGTATGGCTTGTTTTCTGATTTACCACAGCGACACAGGGTTATCCTGTTACGTTTTTCATATTCGCTGCCATCAGCGGATTCAATGGGTATCTTCCCCCTAACCCATAGTGGTCCCTCACACTTCTTCTGTTCATCATGAACCAGGACGATGGATGGTTCAAATTCCTTTTCAAAGGGTTCACCCGTTTTTTTATCCCATAGAACCAGTCTTCCAGAGGGACATATCATGGCTTCTTCTATGGCGGTTTGCCTGGCCTCGGGGTCATTTGATTTTTCTATGAGTTTCCTGATTCCCCCAGCCCGCATGCAGAATCTTGAATGGTCACAGAATTCATATACATCGGTTAATCTTAACTCGGGCCCTTCAAAAATATCTGCTTTTTCCACGTATGGTTTCCTGCTTGCTACTTCAGTACCGTCAAAATCAATATCGTTATGTGTACCGTCGCAGTAGGGTTTGTTCTTTGATTCACCACAGCGGCAGAGGATATAAGTTTCTTTTTCTGGATATTGCTTTTCATCCTTAAATTCCTTGGTATGACCTGCCTCATCAGTTACTATTATCTGCTTATAAAGTGAGACATTGCCTTTAACAAGATATGGTCCGTTTTCCACTACTTTTATTCGTTTTTCAGACATCTTTTTTATCCTCCATATTATAAGCTAGTGGACTGGGCGGGATTTGAACCCGCGGCCTCTGCCTTGCGAAGGCAACGCTCTACCACCTGAGCTACCAGCCCTAAGTTTGTTTGCAGATGCTGGAATAAATTTTTTTAAACTTTAAATTACACTAATTTTTTTAACCTTTGAATTTCACTATTAATTTAATATTATTTGTACGTTCTTTGATTTAATTTAATCCTTGAGCATTTTTAATGGAAGATCAGGTATTATTTCTATCTATAGTTTCAAAATATTTTTTTAAAACAAAGACCCAATTATATTTATTATTTTCAATCTAGATTTAATTTTTATAAGGGAGTTAACTTCATGGAAGAATCAAAAACAGGCTGGTTAACGTTAATAGTGGTTACTCTCTCTATGTTCATCATCGTCATCGATAAAACTTTTTTAAATGTGGCCATTTCCACCTTAATAACGGATTTACATACGGACATCGTTACTATCCAGTCAATAATCGCCATTTATTCTTTGATCATGGCTTCTTTAATGATACCTGGCGGTAAGCTCCAGGATGTTCTGGGACGGAGGAAAACCTTCCTGTTAGGTGCATTTATTTACGGTATGGGGGCTGTTATTGCCTCTTTAAGTATCAACAGTTCTATGCTTCTTTTAGGGTGGTCTGTACTGGAGGGTATGGGGGCGGCTTTCATGATGCCTGCCACTACCTCCATCATTTCTGGAACCTATAGTGGTGAAAGAAGAGCCTTTGCACTGGGTATAATCAGTTCCATGGCATCAGGAGCCGGTACCATAGGCCCTATCATCGGTGGTTTTTTAACCACTTATTATAGCTGGCGTTATGCCTTTGCACTGGAACTGGTGGTTATCCTGGCTATATTTTTGCTCTCCCGGGAGATATCCTCATTCCCGGCTACCATCAAATGGTCTGATTTTGATGTGGCCGGTGCTTTATATTCTGCCTCGGGGATTTTCCTCCTGGTTGAGGGAATCTTACTCCTCAACGATCCCCAAACATGGAACATTTCACTGCCCATGATAATTGCTGGTTTGATCCTTTTATCCTTTTTCTATTTCCATCAGAAGAGGAAAATCAGTAAAGGTGAATCAGCTTTGCTGGATATCGCCCTATTCAATAATCGGGCTTTTAGTTTCGGTAACATAGCCAGGTTGATAATGAACTTCGTAATTGGGGGTGTGCTTTTTGTTATCCCCGTATTTATTCAACTAATTTTAGGCATTGACCCGCTGACAACTGGTTTAACGTTAATTCCCATGAGCCTTGGAATATTCGCCCTTTCTTTTACTGCGGGTAAGGTATCTTCCAGGTTCCAGGCCCGTTACATTCTTTCTGTAGGATTTTTGGTGGCCATGGCTGGAAGCATATATCTAAGTTTAACTTTCAGTCCCCACACTACCATTCTGGATATGATGCCTGGAATTCTACTTTTAGGTGTTGGTATGGGTATCGTTTTCCCTCACTCTACCAACGTGATATTTGCCATGGCCCGTCAGGATCAGCAGCCTGATGCCTCCGGTATAATGAACACCGGAATAAACCTGGGTTCTGCAATGGGAACCGCTGTTCTGGGTGTTATATTAATACTTGGCGGGTTTGGTAGCCTGGAAATGGGTAACACAGGTCACACTACTGATTACCAGGTTCAACTTAAAGATATACCGGGAAAGCTGGGAATTGGTTCGGGTTCGGCTGAAGTAAATTCAGCAGTTACTACGGTAGATTCAGGTAAGATGAACACCATGAAATATGCCTTTGACGTGATAAGCCTGGTGCTTTTACTGGGAATGGTATTTTCCCTATTGATACCACTGCGTAAAAGGACTCCACATGCAAGATACCCATGGAATCAATAGCTTTTATAGTAATCCTCTCTATAAAAATCTAAGAGGTACAGAATTTGATCAATCTTATAGATATAATCCTGCCCCTGATAGTGGCGATAATCATACTTGTCACCATTTCAATCATGTGGCCCCTTATCATAGGGGCTGCCTGGTCACCATCCTCTAAAAAAGTGGTAAATAAGATGCTGGAGATGGCAGAGATGGATTCCCCGGATGTGCTCTTCGATCTGGGATCAGGAGACGGTAGGATAGTTGCCGAGGCAGCCCGTAAATACCGTGCCATAGGAATTGGTATAGAAGCCGACCCACTCCGAGTTCTCTGGTCTAGGTTGAAACTCAGACTACTGGGCCTTAACCGGCGGACTCAGATCATCTGGGGAGATATCTTCAACCAGGACATAAGCGACGCTACGGTGGTAACTGTTTTTCTCTGGCAGAAGACCAACGAAAAATTAAAGGAAAAACTCCAAAGGGAGCTTAAACCCGGCACCCGGGTGGTCTCCCATATATGGACATTCGGTGGATGGACACCCCTTGAAGTTGACCGGAAAGACCGTGTTTACCTGTACGTGATTGGGAAGAGTGATTATTGATTTTAAATCCGTTAATTTATGATTAAGAATTTAAAGCAAGGAAAGCAAGAAGGGTGAACCAGCAGCATAGGCAATAAGGGTGACCACCATACCAATTTTAACCCTCCCTGAGATTCTACGGGCATTTTCAGTTGACCGGTCCCTCAATATAGACACTGCAGAGGATAAGAAGATCAAAATGGCGACAAACAGAAAGGGTAGGTACCATATGGTTAATATTCCCAAGAAGTACAGGACGGGGCTGGTGAGGCTGGCGAAGATCATGAATGACGCACCCAGGATAGATGATGCCTTCATACCATAAACTATGGGCAGTGTACCCGCCCCTTCCATCTCATCTCCTTTAACATCCTCCATATCCTTAACTATCTCCCGCATCATGGTGGATAGGAAGGCGAAAAAGCCCAGATAAATGGAATCAATGGTTGCCCCCACTACAACACCCCCGAATACAAAACTAAGCCCAGTTAAAAATGAAATACTAAAATTGCCAATTAACAGTTTCTTTTTAAGGGTGTGGGCGTAATAAAACATCAGCAGGGTGCTGGCCAGTACAATTAATTCCGGTACCAGACCAAGGAATAAGATTGCCAGGATATTGGCTAATAAGGCCAATGCCAGTGAATAATATCCAGCCCTCATCAAGGACATCCGGCCAGAGGGAATGGGCCTTTCCGGTTTATTAACCGCGTCGATCTTATGATCAAAATAATCATTCACCGCGTTACCAAAGCCCGTGGCCATAAAAACCACGATACATGCTATTAAAACATCTATGGTAAAAACTCCACTTATAAATGCCACAAGCAAGACTGCTATAACCGCTAAAATAGCGTTTCCAGGTCTTATTATTTCTAGATAGGGATTCATACTATTTTTCCTGTAAAAAGGCTGTGTTAAATTTTTTTTGATTAATATGGATTTATCTTTTTGGTATAAAAAAATTGATATGATTTTCCTGGTTTTATTAAAAAATTTTAATCGATTCGGGGTTTTTGACGTAAAAATTTAAAGTATAGCAAATACTATATATTATCACGTAGAATATTAAAAATCCATTTACTAATAATATAGAAAAAATATTTCGTAGATGAGAAAAGTGGAACCCATTAAAATCCTAATGGTAGAAGACAATCCCGGAGATGCACGTCTGATCATAGAAATGTTAAAGGAAACCGATGAACTCGATTTCGACGTGTCACATGTGGTTAGATTGGATGAAGGACTAAAATATCTGGTTACCAAGGAATTTGATGTGATATTCCTAGATCTCTGCCTACCAGACAGCAAGGGAATCGAAACATTTAATGTTATGAATTATAATGCCATGGATACCCCAATCATCGTACTCAGCGGCCTGGAAGATGAAATATTCGCTGAAAGTGCAGTGGGAAAAGGTGCAGACGAATACCTGGTGAAGGGAGAGATCGACAGCCACATCCTGGTTGAATCTGTAAAACATACCCTGGAAATTGGATGAATTAACCACTCTTTTTTAATCTTATTTTAAATATATAGTAATAGTATGGATAAGAGATCGATACCAGAACTACTGGCACCTGCCGGTTCAATAGACGCACTGAAAGCCGCGGTTAATGCCGGGGCCGATGCAGTATACCTTTCCGGGAAAAATTTCGGAGCCCGATACTACGCAGACAACTTCAACGAAACCCAGATGGAAGAAGCTATAGATTATGCTCATCTAAGGAATAAGAAGGTATACGTCACTGTTAACACCCTCATCTTCGATGATGAACTGGAAGAGGTGGCAGATTATCTTTTCTGGCTTTACAAAGTCGGTGCCGATGCGGTGATCCTGCAGGATGTGGGGGTTGCCTCATTCTGCCGGGAGCTGGTTCCGGATCTGGATATGCACGCTTCCACCCAGATGACCATAAACAACCGGGAAGGGGTCAGATGGGCCTCTGAGTTTGGTTTTAAACGGGTGATCCTCGCCAGGGAGTTAAGTCTCCCTGAGGTAGAGGAAATAGTGGATGAGATGGGTGGAGAAATTGAACTGGAAATATTTGCCCATGGAGCCCTCTGTTACTGTTATTCAGGACAATGTCTTCTTTCATCTGTGATTGGGGGACGCAGTGGCAACCGGGGCAGGTGCGCCCAGCCCTGCAGGAAGCCCTACCAGTTATTGCAGGGGAATAGAGGCAGGTATGGTAAACTGGTGGATTCCATCCCCATCCCTACCGATGCAGATTATCTTTTATCAACCAGGGATTTAGCATTATATCCCGAACTGGATAAAATCTCCAAGATACCCCTGGCCTCCCTTAAGATAGAAGGAAGGATGCGTTCATCTGAATACGTGGCATTAGTGGTTTCAATTTACAGGAAAGCGTTAGATAAACTGTCTGATGATAACTGGACTCCCGATGAAGCCGAACTATCCAAACTAAAGCTAGCTTTTAATCGTGGTTTTACCAGCGGACATTTACTGGAAGCCAGTAAAGAATCAGTGATGGGCTGGGAAGCCCCGGGAAATAGGGGGCTTTACCTGGGAGAGGTAGTGCGGGAGAATAAAAAGAAGAAATCAGCCGATAAAATAGTAATAAGAATTGATTCTAATTTACCCGAGTTTATGCTGGAGAAGGGTGACGGTGTCGTATTTCAGCATCCCGATACACATCAAAGATATGGTATGGCCTTAGAACAAGACCCAGAATATCTAAACCCCCGTAAACTACCTTTAAAGACTAAAAAGCAGATCCCACCCGGGTCAGAAGTCTATCTAACCCGTGATGTTTCCCTAACCAGGGAAGCTAAGAACATTATCAAAGGACCAGGAGAAAAGTCGGGCATCCCCCTGGATATAACCATGAAATGGGACCAGAATACTCCCATTTTAGAGGGTAAAATTTTAAAGGACAAATTTACTGGAAAAGATAACAGAGAACTACATTTCAAATATAAGGCAGATTTTAAGATGGATGCCGCTCGAAAAAGACCCACCAGTAAGGAACAAATCCTGAATCAGCTTAAAAAGACAGGAAGAACCCCCTTCATTGTTAAAGATATTGAAATAGAGTATCCCGGTAATCTATTCATCCCACTGGGCAAATTGAATAGTTTCAGACGGGAATTTATAGAAAAAGCAGAATCAGAACTCTTGAAGGCAAATAAACCTCCAAACGAATCTGTTGAGTCTGCAGGAAATCGTTTAGAAAACATCAGGCACGAATTGAAATCTATCGCCTCCCTACCTGATCCAAAAATTAAACACCATATGGACATTGCAATTTACACCAGCAGCATAGAGGCCTTAACTGGAGCTATTGAAGGTGGTTGCAAACGGATCTATTTTGAACCGTTTCTATGGGAAAAATTCAACAGAAAGCATCCCTGTGAGGCCACCGATTGGGCAGTCTACAGCGAGAAAATACAGGAACTCATCCTGGATGCCCAGGAGCTGTGCACAGCGAGTGGATCTACCCTAGTCTGGAAATGGCCATCCATCACCCCCAATGTATCTCTAAAATATTTATCAAATCTGGTCGGCCCTCTTTTTGATGAAGGTCTCAAGGAAATTATGGTGGGTAATATGGGGGCTTTCAAGGCTATTAGAAAATTAAACATACCAGTAGAGATTTCTGGTTCGGCAGCATTGAACATCTGGAACCACTGCTCTCTCAGGGAATTTTCAAAGGATCTAAACAGGGTAACGTTATCAAATGAGCTTTCCAGAAAAGAATTAACCTCCATAGCAGCCCATAACAGGAATATTCCCCGGGAATATGTTGTCCAGGGAAATCTGGAATCCCTGGTTTCTGAAGACTGCCTGCTGGGAAGGGTAGATATATCTGGAAATTATTTAAATCCTCCCTGGGGTATTGAAGACGGGAAGGGCAGAATTTTCCCCTTAATAGTTGACGACTACACAAGAACCCATATACTGAACTCGGTCGAACTATGTTTAATCGATTACATCCCTGCTTTGTATGAAATAGGCATTCAAAATTTAGTTATAGATGCACGAGGTAAAACCAGCAAGTACGCAGAGTCCATGGTCACCAGCTACAGACAGGGGTTGAATTATAAAGAGAAAACACCAGGAAACATTGCAAAATTAAATAAACTCAAAGCTAAAGTAAAGAAAATATCACAGGGCGGTATAACCACAGGGAATTTCCTGGATAGGCCGGATTAATATTTTATTAATCTTTTAACCCCCCAAATAACCGATGCATCCCAGATTTGCATAGATTTATAAAAAGTTTCACATAGTAAATATAGCAGTTTCTTTGGGAATGTACACAGGATGATATTTTTATGAGTGATAATATCGGGGATATCAGAAACATCCGTGGGGTGGGTGACCGTCTTTTCGATAAGATAATGAACCATTTCGGGGGAGAGGAAGAGTTTCTCCTGGCAGCCCGAAACTATGAAGTGGACCGCATAGCAAATATAGATGGGGTAAGCCAGCGGAAAGCAATAGAAATAGTAAATGTTGTTTTAGGAAATCCTTCTCGGGAATTTTTAAAAACAGACACCTGTTTTGAGATTTACCAGGACATATTAGGGAAAATCCTCCAGTTCGCCAGCACCCAGTATGGTAAAAACAGGATACTGCTCCTGAACCCTGGTAAGAGTGAAGAAGAGATTAAAACTAGTATTGATTTTGTAATGGAAATGAAAAACACAGTGCAAAAGCTGCCTATAGATGAAATAAAAGGTCTGCTTAGAAGAATAGGCACTGTTAATAATCCTAAACCAAAATATAACCCTTCGCAGGCCATACTCGTAGAAAACAGGGAAGATTATAACAACTTAATGGAGCTTGGATTGAACAGTTACCTACCCATAATAAGTGGGGATGAACTTGGCAATCAGGATGATTTTGAATTCATCATCTACCTCTACAGTGACGGATTGATGGATTTAGGCGATGCCGCCAATGTGGCCATGGTGAACAATGAAGCACAGGACTATGAAATAGTGCCGGATATTGTTATATCATTTTTCAGTGAAAATTATACCCTTTTATCAAATATTTTAAAGATTAAAGAGATATTAGGTTGGAATTCAAATATTAAATACGTCCTAGATATCTTAGATTCCCTTGAATCTGGAAAATTCGATGAAAAGATCTTCGATACAGCCGTAAATGATGCAAAAAATAAAGCTGATTTAAAGCTTAAAACGGCGATAAAAAATGTGGATCTCAAGGGAGAAGAAATTTTAGACCTTTTAAATAAGGATATGCCCGGGAAAATCCAGAAGATATTCGATGAAGTCATTAAAGAAGCCCGGGATGAGATAAAAGAAAAGACCAGTTGTTCCTTCGACCCTTTCATCCAGAAATACCCCTTAGAAGTGGATGAAGCTGAGCTTGAAAGGGTGAAGAAGCAGGAGATAGCCAGACAGAATGTGGCCATCTTTGAAGATAAGGTTAAAGCTGCCTCCCAGCTATCCAAGCTTAAAGGTAGTGTGGAGGAAGAAATAAGGGAAATCCTACAGTTCGATTACGAGTTTGCCCTGGGGTGCTTCGCCCATTACTATGATTTAAACCCCCCTGAAATTGGTGCTGGATTCAGTTTCAAAGGGGGGATACACCTTAACCTAGCAACCAGCACCAGTAGTGAAATTCAAAGAATTGATTACAACCTTAAACTACCAAACAACGTAGTCCTCCTAACCGGGGCCAACAGTGGGGGTAAAACCACCCTCCTTGAAACCCTGGCCCAGATTTGCATCATGACCCACATAGGCCTGCCGGTGTGCGCCCGGGAGGCGCAGGTGCAGCTCATCGATGAGATTTATTTCTTCTCCAAAAAGAGGGCCATGGATGCCGGTGCCTTTGAATCATTCCTGAATACCTTCATGCCCATCGTAACCCGGGGCAACCAAAAACTGATCTTACTCGATGAATTAGAAGCTATAACAGAACTGGAAGCGGCAGTGAAGATCATAGCCAGTTTCCTAGATTATATCAGAGATTCAGACTCTTACGCCATAATTGTAACCCACATGGCACGGGAGATCCTGAAGTACAGCGATGTAAGGGTGGACGGTATTGAAGCACAAGGACTCGACAAGGATTATAACCTGATAGTTGATAGAACACCAAAAATTAACTATTTCGCCAAGAGTACCCCTGAGTTAATTTTAAAGCGGATGTATGAGAAATCGGATGGCAAGTTGAAGGAGATCTATGGTGAGATGCTGGAGAAGTTCAACAGCTAGATCATGGGGTTGAAAATTTATAATGAAACTTATGCCGGGTTTTGTAGAACTTGTTATTGGTGTTTTGTTCTTGATTTTGGCTATTTTGTATCTTGACTACCCACAAAGTGTTTTAATATCGTTATTTTGCTTGATACTCGTTATTACCGCTATATTTGACCTTAAAGGATATTACCATAAAATTATCTATCTAACGATCATAACTGTAATTTTAGTGGTAATGGGGATAGTAGCTTATTACAATCAAGTATATGTTTCGAACATCGATAAAACAGAGTACTATGTACAAATAGGATTCGGAATACTAATAATTGCTTTATTCACCATAACCTCAGAGAATGGGACAAATTTAAAGCCCTGGAGTATTATGATAAATTACTGGAAATTAATCCAAATGATACAATAGCATTAAACAATAAAGGTGTTGAGTTAACAAGCCAGAGAAGATATGAAAAAGCAATAGAATGTTTTGATAAAGTACTGGAATTAGATCCCGAAGATACTGCGGCATTGCATAACAAAAATTTTATAGAAAAATATCATAAAAATCACACCTTTGCCGATGAATTTGAGATCGGCCCCAAATTAAAAATCACTGATAAGGGCAGGGAGCCTATTCTTAGGTAGGAAATAACTAAATAGTTAATTTCTCTGCTTTTCGAATTTAATTTTCAGAGTGTTGCTTAACTGCGATTCAAATCCACTTTCTATTATCAGTGATATTTTGGAGTCTCCTGATATGATGAAATTAAATTCAGCTGTGGCTTCCTCCATTTCTAAAGATATTCCCTCCTGACTATTTGCTGCTTTAACCCCTTCGATGATGCTGGAAATGCTCTGGGCGAGTGTTTCTTCCATGTCAATTAATTTCACTCCCTGTACCATTTTACCCTGTATGGGTGGTTTCAGGGTTAAACTGGTGGTCTGCATGGATTTTTCAGATATCTCGGAGCCAAACTCGACCTTCCCCAGTATGGGGATCTGTAAACTTATCCCTGCCCCTGTATTGGAGGTTGCCAGGGTTTTCAAGGTTAACTGTATACTCTTGATGACGATACCGTGTTCCTGCATCTCTGCCTGTTTATAAACAAGGGCCCTTTTTATGCTGTTCACCAGATCAGCTATGGGTAAACTTTCCACATCGAATCCATTATCATTCTGTCCTTTATTTATCATCACTTTATCCATTGTATCCCCTTCAATATATGTTATTATTTGATAACATATAAATGTTGTTTCCATTAATTATCAACTTGAAAAGCCCCAATCAAAAAATTATTAAATCAAAAGGGATAAGGTTATTCTATGTCAGATGATGTCCCTCCAGAGACCGTGGAAAGTAAGATGTGCACCAGATTTCCCCGTGTAAAAATTGGAGATACTGTAGAGGATATAGAAGAAATGCTATCCCAGCACACCAATCAATTTGACAGCATCGATTACATCTACGTGGTCGATGATCAAAATATTTTACAGGGTGTAATTTCTATTAAAAAGGTTTTCAGCACCCAGGATAATGAAACCAAAGTAGAAAACATCATGAAAAAGGACCTGGTCAAAGTAACACCCCCCACAGGCCAGGAGAGGATAGTGTATCTGGCACTTTCCCATGGACTTAAAGCTTTACCCGTGGTTGATGATGAAGACCATCTTCTGGGAATCGTTCCCTACGATGAAATACTTAAAACCTTCAATCAAGAAGTTAAAAAGGATATCTTCCGGTTTGGAGGATTGTTCCACCGGGTGGGTGAGGAATATACCTCAATCACTTCATCGGCATGGGTGATGATGAGGTCAAGATTGCCCTGGCTTATAGTCGGGGTTCTGGGCGGTACTGCAGCTGCTTCGGTGGTCACCAGTTTTGAAGAACTCTTAAGCAAATTTCTAGTTTTAGCTGCCTTCATACCTGTCCTGGTCTATATGAGTGATGCGGTGGGAACACAGTCAGAGGCGTTGATTATCAGGAGTGTTGCCCTGGATCCGGAGCTCCCCCTGGGCGGTTACATTATCCGGGAATTTAAAGTTGCAGCCATGCTCGCCGTTGTCTGCGGATTCTTAATCAGTGTTGTGGCCATAATTGGATGGGGCACCTACTTTTTAGGAGCTGTTGTCGGACTTTCCATGCTCGTAAGTATCATTGCCGCGGTATGTATATCCACTTTCCTTCCCCTAGTGTTTAGACGTTTCAATTACGACCCGGCAGTTGCAACCGGTCCATTAGCTACTATAATCAGTGATATAACCACTCTGGGCATTTATTTCTCCATGGCCATACTCTTACTGGACTTTTTGAACCTGATATAAATGAAGATTATAGGAATAGACCTGGCAGGTAAACAAGAAAATCCCAGCGGATTCTGTGTATTAGAGGGCGAACATCTTATTTTGAAGACCCTATACAGTGATGAAAACCTAATAGAAAATGTTAAGAAGGTAAATCCGGCAGTAATAGCCATCGACGCCCCACTATCCTTACCGAAAGGCCGTTGTTGCCTGGAGAAGGATTGTAAGTGTGCTGTGGGCGGACATTTCCGCCAGGCAGAGCGAGATATACGCCCTTACGGCCGGGTGCTCCCACTCACTTTCCAGGGGATGAAGATGCTCACCTTAAGGGGAATAAGACTTGCTAAGGAGCTTAGAAAGGATTTTGAAGTTATAGAAACCCATCCCCGCACCAGCCAGAAGATGCTGGGTTTTAAGGATTTAAAGGATGATTTAAACCAGATTTATAACCTGCCAGACGAGCCCACAGAGCACGAACTGGACGGGGTATTAGCCGCTATAACAGGTTATTTATACCTTATAGGGTGTGTTTTAGAGTTAGGTGACCCTGAAGAAGGGATTGTGGTTATTCCCAGAGATTAAAGTTTTTAAAAAATTACTTAAACTAATACATTTTGTATATAATTAAAAGGAATATATAGAACTGTCAGCTTATCACAGGGTGGAACAAAAAAAATGTATGAATATATTATACTGGGAATAATAATTTTAATCGTTGCCTACATTATTTATAGTTATAACCGCCTTATCTCAATGCGAAATATGGTCGATACAGCCTACTCCAATATCGACACCCTCTTACAGAAGCGATTTGACCTGGTTCCCAACCTGGTCAATACAGTCAAAGGGTACATGACGCACGAACGAGAACTCCTGGAAACTGTAACCAGGGCCAGGAGTGACTGGATGAATGCTTCAACTATACAGGAAAACGCAGGAGCAGATAATCTCGCTGCGCAAGCTCTGAAATCCATTTTTGCAGTGGCAGAAAATTATCCCAACCTTAAAGCTAACGAAAACTTCTTATTGCTCCAGGAAGAACTGGTTGGCATCGAGAATAAGATAGCCTACGCCAGACAACGCTACAACCGGACAGTTCTGGATTTAAACAATGCAGTACAGCAGTTTCCAACTAACCTGATAGCCCAACTTTTCAGATTCCAGACCAGGGAATTTTTCGAAGTTGAATCTGAACAAGCCCGGGAAGTTCCTGTGGTAAACTATGGTGAAGAATAATGGACCCCATTTACAAGAACATAGCAGCAAATAAAAGATGGACCTACCTTTTCTTTGCCCTTTACGCGGTTCTGATTGGGATGATAGGATATTTAATAGGATTATACATTGGTTCTACCATCCTCGGCCTTTTTATTGGTTTTATAATTTTTGTTATGGCTTTTCTCATCAGTTACTACGGAGGCCAATCGTTAGTGACAACCATGGCCGGTGCACGGGAGGTATCCAAACAGGAAGAGCCTTATCTTTATAACACAGTAGACGCTTTGAGTATAGCCGCGGGCCTGCCAATGCCCAAGTTATACATTATAGATACAGATGTGCCCAACGCTTTTGCTGCCGGTCGTAACCATGAAAATGCCAGCATTACAGTTACCACGGGTTTACTGGATCGTCTGGATCGTCTGGAGCTGGAAGGTGTTATCGCTCATGAGATGTCACATATCAAAAATTATGATGTTCTGCTTGCCACAGTAGCGGTTGTTCTAGCCGGGGTTATTGTATTTTTAGGAGTTATGGCTCGTTACTCAGCTTGGGGAGGTTTATTTCGAGGAGGAGGGCGACAAGGTGGCCCAGCTGCGATAATCCTTTTAATCCTTCTTGTTGTACTAATTGTCCTTGCTCCATTATTTGCCCAACTACTTAAATTTGCAATTTCCAGGAAACGTGAGTTCCTGGCAGATGCTTCAGGGGCTGATCTCACCGGATACCCGGAGGGACTGGCCAGTGCCCTGGAGAAAATCAGCGGTATGCAAAAATCGAAGAGTAAAATTCAAAACACAGCTCTTAACGGTATTTATATTATAAACCCAGCGGTTGGAGCTGATCGTGACAGTACTGGCAGTAGCCTTTTTTCTACTCATCCCCCAACAGAGGAAAGAGTTAAGAGGCTGCGTGAAATGGAGTTTATCGATCAGAAATACGTAAAGTCTTCAAACTCTGATATGAACCAATCCAACATAGAAACCACTCCGGGTAACATGAAACTTGTAGAAGAAACGATTCCGGATAAAGGAAAACATGTAGGGAAGGGTTATCTGGTCTGTGATAAATGCAACAGATACTATGAACTCCAGGCCGGTGAATCACCAGAAGACTTTGCAGGTAAATGTGAATGCGGTGGGAACCTTGAATACCGTGATAGGATATGACTAAACTTGAACAAATGCTATAATATTAAAAAAATTTAGTTGAGAACACCTTTTTGGATGAGCTTTAAATTAACATCACCTAATCAGACCAAATTTGAACCTTTCTAATAGCCCCAAATTCTTTAAATCGCTAAAATTATTAATCTCTAAGTTCATATAAATATGAGATGAAATTTATTAAGAGGTAATTATGAAAGAAAATAATTCTCAATCAACAAAAGCGCCTCTAACGAGTGCAGAGCGCATATTGGCTGTCTTGTTTGGGGTTGGCTTCATTTTGGGAATTCTGTTGAGTCCACTGGGAGTCGAGCCTCGTATGCCTGAACTACGAACCCTGGCTTTTGCAGGATTCTTCATAATCGTGGGGATGTTGCTTCCCCTTATAGGGCTGGTTTCGGTGTGGCTACGAAGACCGAGACTTGCGGGGGTCCTGGCGGTTATCGATGCAGTACTACTCTTCCTCACCGCACCCGCCGACCAGGCCCTGTTCTTCTTCACAGTTGCCCCTCCACCTGCTGTTACCATCGGTGAGTACATTTTGATCTTCGTGGGTGTCGGATACATGCTTTACGGACCACGAGTCTATGAGAACAGAACATAGGCTGCGAATCTCTGAGAACTGAACGAATAGCTCTAACTAGATTACAATATGATTAATAAAGGAATTTTGAAAATTAGCTTTTACTATACAACATATGATTCAGGGTGTTTATACTAAGAAAAAGTAGAATAAACAGTAGATACATCGATAATTGAATTTACACCCATAGAAGATTCAAAGAATTCTGGGAATAAATATCTTAATTGCTTAAAAGGGTACTAATATAATATAAATAGAATTTTCGCCCGACTTCACCAATAAAAACTTTTGCTAAATTTACTATTGTTTTTTTTCATTTTTGCTCTACAATAACCATTATCGTTTTATATCTTATTTTTTCCTCCTCATTAAGGATGCGTCCTATTTCTGCCAAATGTTTTTTGATTTTATCGTTTTTAATATCTTTAATTTTCCCATTTGGTTCTGCTAAGTTTATATGGGGTTCAGAGTTCATTTCATAACGAATTTCACCCTTATAGTGGAAACTTCTTATAATGCCCAATTCAACCAGTAATTTTAGATTTTCATGAACAGTCGAACTACTTATGTTGGGATATGTAGCTTTAACTGCCTTGTAAACATCGTTAAATGAAGGATGGGAATTTTCTAACTCTTTTAGCTTTTTAATTAATTCCCGCCTTTGAGGAGTAATCTTAATTCCATGTTCCCGAAATTTCTCTTCCATATTTTATAATTGATGTTTTAAAATAAAAATGTATCGAAGAAAAACTTATATAGAACTAAGTTCTATATGGAAATTGATACATTTAGGATAATTAAATTATATCTACTAATGAACGCTATAAATAGTAATCAAGCTCTAAAACACAGGATTCACAGTTTTTGAAAATTAAAATAAATGAATTAAATTGGGAAAGTGGGTGAAACTATGGATGAAAATAAAAAACAAACTGTTAGCCGTCCTATGGCTAACCTTGACTGGTGGCCGGACAGGCTGAATCTCGACATTCTACGCCAACATTGTCTGAAGTCCAATCCTATGGGTGAGGATTTCAACTACGCCGAAGAATTCAAGAGTCTTGATTACTATGCCTTGAAAAAGGACCTCAAAGAACTGATGACAGATTCACAGGACTGGTGGCCCGCGGACTTTGGCCACTATGGACCGTTATTCATTCGTATGGCATGGCACAGCGCTGGTACGTACCGGACTGGAGACGGCCGCGGTGGTGGGGGCAGCGGCAACCAGCGCTTCCCGCCTCTAAGCAGCTGGCCCGACAATGCTAACTTAGACAAGGCACGCCGTCTGCTCTGGCCTATCAAACAGAAATACGGCCGGAAAATTTCATGGGCCGACCTGTTGATTCTAACCGGTAATGTCGCCCTGGAATCCATGGGCTTTAAAACCTTCGGTTTCGGTGGCGGGCGTGAGGACATCTGGGAACCCGAAAAAGACGTATACTGGGGTTCCGAGAAAGAGTGGCTTTCAGATGAGCGCTACTCCGGTGAACGGGAACTAGAGAAACCCCTCGCCGCTGTTCAAATGGGTCTGATTTATGTAAACCCACAGGGCCCGGACGGCAACCCGGACCCACTCCTTGCGGCAGAAGATATCCGTGAGATCTTCGCCCGTATGGCCATGAACGATGAAGAGACGGTGGCCCTTATAGCTGGTGGTCACGCCTTTGGTAAAACTCACGGCGCAGGCCCCCTAAGTCATAAGGGACCGGAGCCAGAAGCTGCACCAATCGAGGAGCAGGGCCTGGGCTGGAATAGTGACTTCGGCACGGGCAAAGGAAACGACACCATTACCGATGGTGAGGAAATAATCTGGACCAACACTCCAACCAAGTGGGACAACAGCTTCCTGGAGATCCTATACAAATTCGAATGGGAGCTGGAGAAGAGCCCGGCCGGTAATTACCAGTGGAAGCCGAAGGATGATGCAGGCGCCGGTACCGTACCTGATCCCCACGACCCATCCAAAAAACGTTCCCCTGGTATGCTGACCACGGACCTTGCCCTGAGGTTCGACCCTATCTATGGAAAGATCACGCGGCATTTCCTGGAAAACCCAGATGAACTTGCCGATGCATTCGCCCGTGCCTGGTTCAAACTAATCCACCGTGACATGGGCCCCCTTACACGCTATCTCGGTCCAGAAGTACCTGATGAGGAGCTCATCTGGCAGGACCCCATCCCTGCAGTGGATCATGAACTGATTGATGAATATGATATCTCCGCCCTTAAGGAAAAGATACTGGCTTCCGGCCTCTCAGTATCAGAGCTGGTTCAAACAGCCTGGGCCTCAGCATCCACCTTCCGTGGCTCTGATTATCGTGGCGGTGCTAACGGTGCCCGAATTCGCCTGGCACCCCAGAATGATTGGGAAGTCAACCAACCAGACCAGCTGGCTAAAGTTCTCGAGGTTCTTGAGGGCATCCAGAACGAATTTAACACCCAGTCAGATGGCAAGAAGGTCTCACTGGCTGATCTCATCGTCTTAGGTGGTTGTGCTGGTGTTGAGCAGGCCGCTAAAAATGCTGGCTACGATGTAACTGTTCCATTTGCACCGGGACGAATGGACGCCCGGCAGGAGCAGACCGATATAGAATCCTTCGGATATCTCGAACCCTTTGCAGACGGCTTCCGTAACTATCAGAAGGCACCAAGCCCCATGAAACCAGAAGAGTTGCTGGTGGACAAGGCACAACTCTTAACACTCTCTGTTCCTGAGATGACGGTTCTCATTGGTGGAATGCGTGTCCTGGATACCAACTACGGAGGGTCAAAGCACGGCGTCTTCACTGAACGGCCCGAAACACTCACCAATGACTTTTTCGTGAACCTGCTTGATATGAGCACAGAATGGAAAACATCCCCAGAAGACGATGATGTATATGAGGGAGTAGATCGGGCAACAGGCGAACTCAAGTGGACAGGTACACGTTGCGACCTCATATTCGGTTCAAACTCCGAATTACGGGCACTAGCAGAAGTCTATGCCAGTGATTCCTCTGAGAAGTTCGTACAGGACTTTATAGCGGCGTGGGATAAGGTCATGAACCTGGACCGGTTCGACCTGGCCTAATGGAAAAACAACGTTGAATATCCATCTTGAATATTCAAAATAATTTTCTTTTAATCTATTCCTTTTTTTTATTTAAAATACGAATTTTTCAATAAGAGAGAATCTGTCTATTTGCTGAATAATATCATTAGGTTTACTGAATAGGGTTAATATTCCATTTATTTAGGGATTGTGAAATAGAAGGTTGACCCTTGGCCCGGTTCTGATTCTACCCAGATTTTACCGCCATGTCTTTCTACTATTCTTTTGGTAATGGAAAGTCCGATACCGGTTCCTTCATATTCATCATTGGTATGTAGTCTTCTGAATATATCGAATATTTTATCGGTGAATTCTGATTCTATTCCTATTCCATTATCTTTAACAGCAAAAAGCCAGTGATTATCTTTCGCCCCTATAGAAATATGTATATTCGGTGTTTTTTTACTTCTATATTTAAGAGCGTTACCAATGAGGTTCTGGAATATCTGTACCATCTGCGAATAATCAGCGAAAATAACTGGTAAGGAGTCTCTGGTGATGACTGCATCATTTTCTTCGATAATGATTTCCAGGTTAAATAGAACCTCATCATACACCTTACACATATCCACTGGTTTGAATCCATCAGCTTTACTGGTTACTCGGGAGAAGACTAGAAGATCATTGATGAGCTCCTGCATCCTCTTAGCACCATCCACCGCAAATGCAATATACTCAAGACCTTTATCGTCCAACTTATCCTTATATTGCATTTCTAATAATTGGGTGAAACTAGCAACCATACGGAGAGGCTCCTGTAAATCATGGGAAGCCACATAGGCAAACTGTTCCAAATCCTTATTTGAACTTTTTAATTCATCGGTAAGTCGTTTTTGTTCCTCATATAAGGAGTGAAAACGGTTTTCACTTTCCTTGAGTTTTTCTTCAGCTTTCTTCCGCTCGGTGATATCGGTATGCATCGCCAGATAACCAATGAAATTGCCTGCGTTATCCCGTCGCGGAGTAAGATTGGTCAGTGTCCACAGAGTCGAACCATCCTTACAGGACATCTTCCTTTCCCTGGTAAAACTTCCATCATATTTTAAGTTCTTACGCGTCTGAATAACTAATTCCTTTTCTTCACCATCAACAAAATCAGTGCTTAAGCTTCCTATCAGCTCCTCGCGCGGGTAGCCAAGCATATCAGCCATGCGCTGGTTAACGTAGGTAATGGTTCCATCCGGTTCATGGACAGCAATACCTTCTTCAGCTGTCTCCACAATTTCGCTGTAATGTTTTTCGCTTTCCTGGAGCGCCTTTTCAGCTTTCCTACGGTCGGTGATGTCGGTGTGCATGCCGATGTTCGCGATGTGCCTCCCCTCATCATCATACACTGCAGTCGAATTGTATGCTGTCCACAGTACAGAGCCATCCTTCCGGCGGAACTTGAACTCGCCCTGGATGGAGTGGCCCTCCCCTAATCCCGTGCGGATCTCCTGGACAACTGGTAAAAAATCGTCAAAAATGAAATCGTTACCCGACTTTCCAAGGATCTCATCGATGGAGCAGCCCAGCATGTCAGCCATGCGTTGGTTGACGTAGGTGTAGGTACCTTCTGGGTCTGCAATCACTATGCCTTCGTATGCCGTGTCAACGATCAACCGGTACTTCTCCTCACTCTCCCTTAATGCATCCTCAGCATTTTTACGCTCGGTTATATCCTGGAAAGAAGTTATGCTACCTTTAAATTTGCCATTATGGTCTTTTAGGACTGTAGAACAAACATGGGTTAGAATATACTTTCCATTTTTGTGTTTATAATATACTTCATCATCGTAATGATCTTCTTTTAACATTTTTTCTATAGCTTCTTCTCGTGATGAGTCGGGTACTTTGGTTTGGAATATACCTTTGGAGTGTTTACCCATTACTTCTTCTTTACTCCAGCCAAATAGCTGCTCAGCTGCATTATTCCAATAGGTTACAATGTAATTTTCATCTACCGCTGTCAATGCATTATTAACATTGGTTAAAAGACCAGCCTGAAACTCTAATTCTTCTTCACCTTTCTTTTGCTCTGTTATATCCCTTGCAGTTCCAAACCATTCCATAATTTCACCATTTTCATCCAAAACCGGAACTGCTCGTGAATGTATCCATCCTATGGTGCCATCCGCTTGCAGGATACGATGTTCCATCTCAAAGACAGTTTTATTATGAATAGCTTTCTTAATGGCTTCTTGAATATGAGCCTGGTCATCTGGATGAATATATTTATCCATCCAAGTCTCACATGGGTTCCAGGTATCTGGGATAAACTCCCGGCCGTGCAATTGACGCATCTCAGTCCAATCAGGACTCATACAATACACTACATCTAAACTGGCATCCACAAATAGACGAAAATACTCTTTATTTTCCCTTAAAGCTTCTTCAAACACCTTCGCCCTGAATTGATTATCAGAATCCATTTCAAAAAACACACAAAAAATTTTGTATATATTTTTGATTTTAAAGAATAAATATTTCCTTAAAGAATAGGATTGATTAAATATTTATTAATATTCTATTTTCTTGATTAATCTACTTATAAAATGAATAAAAATTAAAAAATTTGGTTTCTCTGCATAACTCATTAGTTCACTGGTAGTTACCCTTTATCCCCCGAGTAAACTCGTAGAAGGTAGTCTATCCGGGTGCCGGGTTTCTCCCAGTCATTGAAGCTTAGTTAAGTCTTTTTAGAGGATCTAGCACCAGTCAAATGATGATATAGTATTATAAATAATCTTGGAGATTGAACATTTCACTCATGGAAAATGATAAGTATAAAAAATATCATTGACAGCGGAATCCACATCTCTTTTCATAACAGTTTTCCTACCAGAGTGTTTAGCTAACCAAATCGCATCTCTAGCAATTTCTAAGCCCTGATCTTCTAAAATTTTAGCTAGAGCAACTTTCGCATCTTTACTTATTCTGGGAGCACCGGCATTTTTTATTATTCTTCCCACCGGAGCAATAGGTAATTCCAAGATAGATACCCCCTTATAAGATATTTAAATCTTCATTTTCTACCCATTTTATTAATATTCAATAGCCCAAACTTTTTTTTTAATCCATCCATTTTGTAGCATCTTGTGTATTTGGACGTGATGTAGGCTTGGGAGTTATATCCGGATATCCTATGGCACATCCATTTAGAGCGAATTTTCCAACTGGAAGTTCTAAAAGTTTCATTAATTTTTCATCCTCCGCCATCTGACTGGTGAGGGATACCAACTGAAAACCCAGATTTAAAGCCGTGGTTTTAAGCCACATATTCTCAAGTACATGAGCCAACGATTCTTGTTCAGCTGGAGGAATTCCGCGAATTTCAGCAACAATGATGAAAAAAGGAGCTGTAGTCACACCAGGAACACCTTTATCCCTGATCATCTTCAGTCTATTTATGAATGACTGGAATTTGGATTTCATGAAAGGTTTTTCTTTTAATAAACCTTCAAAATGTTTAACCCCTTCTGCAGCTTTATTTTCCATTAAAAGAGCTAAAGTATCGATACTTTTAGTGCCTCTTTCAAAGACAAAAAAACGCCTGAAATCCTTAATATCACCTACTGCTGCAGCAGCATAAGGTGCCAACATACCCGCCCCAATTATATCATCAATATCTTCTTTAGGAGGTTTTCCATCCTTAAAAACTCGTATAGAACGTCTTGACCGGATAATCTCATCAAATATATGATTACGCTCATCTAGACCATATTTTTCCATAAAATCCCTCGATAATAGATATGTTTATAACCTTAATAATTTATTTACATACAAAAAAATGATTTATTGCCTTAAATAAATTTTTTAATAATCTAATCCAGTTAGTTTTGAATTAATTGTAATAACCACTTTTTTAATCGGTTCGATTTACATCTAAGGATGAATCAGAGATGGGAATGATGATCTGAAATAGATGTATAATGGGTTTTAAATGAAAATAATTGCAAAAAATCTATAAAATGGAAATTCTACAAATAAATTACTTTATATGCTTTAAAAACCAATATTAACTTGGCCAATAATATTATTTGGCTTTAATTGGAAGTGATAAATTTGTTTGGAAATAACTATGGCAATGAGAGAAGAGATAATAGAGGAAATTCCGCTCCGGTTAATGAAGGAGAGGAATATGACGTGAAAATTGAAGACACTGGTAGAGATGGAGATGGAATTACCAAAATAGAAGGTTTTGTGGTTTTTGTATCCGGCGCCAAAGTAGGCGATGAAGTTAAAATTAGAATCAGTTCTGCCAGAAGAAATTTTGCATTTGCAGAAGTAGTTGAATGATTCTAAATTATTTCTGAGTTTATTGAAATTCTTTGAAACATCATTTTTCATTGAATATCCCAAAAATTTTATTTTTTAGTTAAAATCGTTTAAACATCCCATAAAAATGTATTTAATAGGAGGTACAATGATGTCAGAGGAAAACACAGTATACATTGGTAGTAAACCACTTATGAATTATGTATTAGCGGTAGTGACTCAAATGAACAACGGAACATCTGAAGTAATGTTGAAAGCCAGAGGAAGATCCATCAGTAGAGCTGTAGATGTTGCTGAAGTTGTAAAGAATAAATTTGTTCTAGAAGCAGAAGTTGGAGAAATTAATATCAGCACAGAAGAGTTATCTAATAGAGAAGGATCAAACACTAATGTTTCCGCTATTGAAATACAGTTGACAAATAAATAGCCTCTATGAATAAAAACCTTTTTTTAAGATGAGTTTCCAAAAATTTTTAAAACTTAAAAAAGCACCTAATTTTTATTCAGGTGTTATTCAGGTGATTTGTTTTTGATTAAAATTAAGAAATACTCCGAATATGATGGTGAAGGGGAGTATATAGGAAGATATAATTATCATTACGGACTTAAGGCCTCGCCCTTAAAAAATCCATATTCTGGACAGAATAACTATGAATCAAAACTAAATTTGATCAACAGGTTTGAAAAGTTTCTCAAGTCCCTTACAGAAGACAGCCCACAATGGAAGGAAATCCGTAGATTACAAAAGTTATATAAAGATAAAGGAGAATTAACTCTTTTATGTTGGTGTGATCCTCTTCCCTGCCATGGAGAGGTAATAAAATCCGCCATATTAGGTGAGATCTACCCAAAAAGTAACGGGTAATTAGTTTTACAACTCAATTGATACATAAAAAGGATGTTGGCGTTACAATATCCTCAAAATTTATAAGCATTATCGGCCTATTCAAGTAGGAATGGTTGCATTGGTGCCCATTTGTCTTTCCATTCAATGGGTATGAGTTGTTTTGTTACTATATCTGGTAATCCTTGAGCTACTACCCTACGATCTTCGGGAGATAAGTTATATAATACAAACGGCCCCACCAAATATTCAGGGCCACTGTGCTCCTGAAAAAACTCTACAAACTCTTTTTGTAGCCTAATCATCTCTTCGGAATCGATTTTCAAACTCCCTACCCGTCCATATAATAGTGTATTCTCAATACAAAAAAAATTCAAAGTGGCATGCTTTAGTGATGTTTTAGATCAATTTTTTTTATATTACTTTATTATCCAATATTAGAAATTATTAAGGGAATCAAATGAACGATTATTTTAAAGGTTTCAAGTTTACAGGTATTCTTGCTATATTAATGAGTATTGGTTTTATGTTATCTCATAACCCTATTGGTCCAATGATGGTGGTTCTTGGGATATTTTTAATCACATTCCGTATTATTATCGGAAAAGAACGAAATACAGCAGCCATTATAATTTTAACAGTAACTTTTGCAGTGATGTTTTTGTTAGAATATTTTTTGGTAGAATTGCAAGATATAACAATTTACTTACTCCTTATAGTATGGAGCATATGTTTTTTCACAGCTTTTTACTACTCATTAAAACCTCAAAATCAACTTACCAAACGAGAAAACTATATAATATGGGCAATAATCATTTTATCCGTTGCATGTCTTGCTTACATAATAGGAATTAGTTATAATATAAATTTATCATTAGTTACAGGATTTCTTGTGTTTATCATCGCTATAATTGGCATTTTAATTCGAAAAAAATTTTTCATATCTGATAAATTGGATGATGAGTTTGATGAATCATCTATTACAAAAGAACCTAAAGAATACTGGTATAAATATAAAACTTGGGGAATGAAGCCGGTGCGCTGGCAAGGATGGGCTTTATATGGTATTATTTTTTTATCTTTATCCATAACATTGATTTTTGTAAGAGATGCAACCATTGCTGTTGTTATTGGAGTAGCAATCGTCTTTGTTGGTATCATAATTGCTATGATAAAAAGTGATTATATAGAATGGGCCAGGGAAGTTAGAAAAAATTTGTATAACCAAAAAAAATAGGATATTCTCACAATACAAATTGATTTTCAAATATATTTAATTTTTAAGTTATAATATTGTTCTATGGACTCCCATCTGCACATTACATGGTCTCCCCTACTAACTGTAAATTCAAGCTTTACAAATGATTTAACGGATGTCTTCCAGAGATTGTAGGAAGTCTACATCATTTACAGTAAAAACAAGCTATAAAACTAATTTTTAATTCTTTTAACACCACTCAATGTGTCAAAATCCTTGTCAAAGGAGTAAATCTCATTATACCCATGCTTTATCATTGTGACATATGCTATGGAGTCGTTAAGACCTATTTTGTTGGTAGAATACTCCAAGGTTACAGAATGTGCCTCATCCAAAGTGGCCCGGGTTACCGTATAAATTTTAACAGTCGGGGCTTTAATTAAGAAT
>Ga0334889_1001089_pt1 | contig 37832 bp, 28 predicted proteins | sample GraSluR1_MG_2_FD_207222 | JGI IMG/M metagenome (GOLD analysis project Ga0334889, IMG submission 207222) | Sludge microbial communities from methane-producing bioreactor in Wageningen University, Netherlands - Granular Sludge_8_08-R1 | ecosystem: Engineered > Bioreactor > Anaerobic > Unclassified...
TGCTCGGTGTGGTCGACGTGGCTGACCATCGGCACGATCGCGGAGATGTTGCCGCCCTTGGCCAGCGACGGGCTGACGAAGATCGAGTAGCCGGCGTTGCGGGCGAAGTCACCCGAGCCGCCGATGCCGTTCATCATCTTGGTGCCCATGATGTGGGTCGAGTTGACGTTGCCGTAGATGTCGGCCTCGATCATGCCGTTGGTGGCGATGACGAACTGGCGGCGGATCACCTCGGGGTGGTTCGACACGTCCTGCGGGCGCAGAATGATCTTGCCGTGGTACTCCTTGGCATGATCGTTCATGTGGTGGGCCATGGTGGGCGACAGTGAGAAGGCGGTCGCCGAGGCCACATCGATCTTGCCGGCGTCGATCAGCTCGATCATGCCATCCTGGATGACCTCGGTGTAGCTGGTCATGTGCTCGTACGGCGCGTCCATCAGGCCTGCGAGAACGGCATTCGCGATGTTGCCGACGCCCGACTGCAGCGGCCACAGGGTCGAGGGCATCCGGTGCGCCTTGACCTCCATGTCGAAGAAGTTGAGCAGATGGGCCGCGATCGCGCGGGAGTCATCGTCCAGCGGCTTGAACGGCGTGTTGCGGTCGGGGTCGTTGGTCTCGACGACGGCGACGACCTTGCTCGGATCAACCCGGAAGGTCGGACGCCCGATGATGTCACCGGGGTGATTGATCGGGATCGGCTCGCGGCGAGCCTTGATGTCCATGCCGTAGTAGACGTCGTGCAGGCCGTAGAGATCATCGGTCTGCCAGGAGTTGACCTCGATGATGATCTTGTCCGCGATATCGAGGTAGGTGCGGTTGTTGCCGATGGAGGAGCTAGGGATGATGTCGCCCTCCTCGGTGATGGCCGTGGCCTCGATCACCGCGAAGTCCAGCGAGCCGAAGAAGCCCATGTTGATGAGCTTCTGGAGGTGCGACAGGTGGATGTCGCAGTAGTTGGTCGTACCGTCGTTGATCTTGGCCCGCAGGTGCGGGTCGGACTGGTACGGGGTGCGGAAAGCCATGCCACCGGTGTCTGCGAGCACACCGTCCAGCTCGGGCGCCGTCGAGGCGCCCGTGAACGCCTTGATGGTGAAGTCCTCGCCGCGTGAGCGCGCCTCGGTGATGCGCGCGGCCAGGGCACCGGGGATCTCCTTCGGGTACCCCGAGCCGGTGAACCCGGAGAAGCCGATCGAGGCCCCGGGGTGGATGAGGGCCGCGGCGTCTGCGGCGCTCATGACCTTGGCGGCGAACGCTGGGTTCGCGATGCGAGCTGACATTGCTCCTCCTGTCGAAAAACCTACGGCTAAAAGGTTATCGGTTTGGATCTGGCTGGTGATCAGGGGGTCGGTCCCGGGCTAGCGCGGGAGACGTTGCGTGGGCCGGATGACCAGACCGGTGCGCAGTTTCGGGGTGAAGAAGGTGGACTTCGGAGGCATCAGCAGCCCCTCACGAGCAGTCCGCTCGATCTCGGCCAGCGAGGTCGGACGGATCAGCACCGCTCCGGCGTGCCCGCCGAACGGCCCGGTGCCCGCGTTGTCGAGTTCGGCGAGTACTTCGTCCAGGCCGTGCTGGTAGCTGACCTGGGCCTTGCTGCCCGACAGCGCGTGTTCCAGCCAGGCTCCGTCGAGCGCGCGCACGCCGTTGAATGCTCCCGGACGCGCCACCAACCAGCTGGGCTCACCCTTGGGGTCCAGCAGCACCAGGCGTTCGGTCTCCACCATCTGGGCGAGGGTCGCCGGGCTGAGCGGCTCGGTCATCGGTTCGATGGTGAAGCTGCCCGACAGGGCATTCTTCAGTTCGTCGAAGGACAAGCCGTCGTAGATACGGTGGATGGCCTCGATCGACAGCTGGTCGTCCACCAACTCGTTGATGAAGGTCAAGGTCAGTTCGGCGGCGGTGTCCTTGCGCCCGGTCGCCTTGCGAACCATGTCGCGGTAGACCCTGGAGACGCCATAGCGGTGGTGGCCGTCGGCGATCAGCACGTCGTCGGAGCCGATGATCTGCCGGATGGCCGCGATGCGGTCGGGGTCGGTCACTCGTTCGGCGCGATGGACGACTCCGTCGACCTCGATCTGGCCGATCGGCTCGCCGGGCTCGGCCAATGCTGCCGTCAGGCCGGACGCCAGTGACAGCCCCCACACCGGGGAGAGGTTGGCTGCGGTTGCGATGGTCAGGTCGAGGCGGTCGGTGCTGGCCTTCTTCGTGGTCTTCTCGTGCGGCAACACGCCGCCGGCGCCCTCGTCCACGACTTCGAGGCCACCCAGGACGCCCGAGATGGTGCGCTGGGTACCAGTGGCGTCGACCGTGTCCATCCGGTAGATGGTGAACGACGGCTCGGAATCACGCTCCAGGATGCCCTTCTCGAGCCACTCCCAGAGCAGGTAGGCGGCCACCTTGTAGCGGTCGGAGCCACCGCGCGGCACGTCGATCCAGGTGATGTTGTGCCGACTTCGGCGGCCGAGCTCGATGACGTCGTCGTCGGAGAGCACATCGTAGGGCGGGGCGATGACCTCGTCCCAGTTGACGTTCGAGGCGTAGCGAATGGCGTTGAACGGTTCGAATCGTGGCACGGACACTACGCTAGCGGGCCGATGCGGCGCGTGGGGCCGGGCGGTCGGCGTTCGTCCGAAAAGTGAGGTGCGGGTCGCTCAGCTGATCGCGATGACCAGGGCAGCAACACTCATCGCGATCTCCAGCAGGCCGATCTGCAGCGGCCGGGGACGCCGCGGCGGGGGGTCGGTCGCGGGCGGCACGGTGACGCGGCGGGTCTCGGCGGCTGTGGCGGAGTGCGGTGGGAACTGGGTGGTGCTGCCGGAGATGGACTGGGTGGTGCTGTTGGAGGTGGACCGGGTGGCGGGCGGCGCGGACAGCCACCAGGTGCGGGCGGTGCAGACCGCGAAAAAGACCGGCCAGGCCGGGGTCAGCAGCTTTGCCGCCGCTGCGGCAGTGGTCAGCGCCATGAACGCGACGTGCCAGATGATGGAGTCGCGTCTTGCCTGCCGGTTTCCCCACTCGCGGATGAGGGACTTCACATGCCAGACCGTGCCCGCGTAGTAGCCGAAGAGCGCGACGAAGACGGCGATATCGCGCAGCGCGTCTTCGGGACTGGACACGATCTGCGATGGACTGGTGAATCGGATCACCACTCCCATCCCCACGGCCAGTGCGACGGTCGCCAACCCGCTGGTGACCGAGCGGTCCTGTTTGCGGGAGGCCTGCCAGATCGCCCAGGCCATCAGCGGCAGGGCGACCGGCAACCAGCCCAGCAGTGGCCGGCCACCGAGGACGATCACCAGGACCGCGGTGACCGCGGTGATCGCCGTGTACGTGATCAGTGCCGGACGAAATCCGGCGCGGCGTGCCGGGGCGGCGTGCAGCCACAATCCGAGCGCGTTGAAGGCGAAGTAGGCGGCGAATTCAGCCGCGGCCAGCGGGATGAGCCACGCACCCCCAGGCTCGCCGGCCCGCGATCTCAGGACCACGCCGACGATGAAGGGGACGATCAGCATCGCCCACGCGCCGTGCTGGTTCGGCAGCCAGCCGCGCGCCGCGGTAGATCTGCGCGGGCGCCGGCGCGATGTCGTTGGCCTGTGAGTCATCGTCCTAGCTTAGGTGCACCTAAGCGGTTGTAAACAGTGGGGTCTGCAGCCCCGCCCCGGCAGCGGTTGGTGCGGATGAGGCGGTCAGCGTCCGACCGGTTTGACGAAGGGGAAGGTCAGGACCTGACGGATGGTGCTGCCGGTGATCGCCATGATCAGCCGGTCCAGGCCGATGCCCAGTCCGCCGGTCGGCGGCATACCGAGCTCCAGTGCGCTGAGGAAGTCCTCGTCGATCTCCATCGCTTCCGGGTCGCCCTGCGCGGCCAACCAGGATTGCTCGGCCAGCCGGGAACGCTGGATCAGCGGATCGGCCAGCTCGGAGTACGCAGTGCCCAGCTCCATGCCACCGGCCACCAGATCCCAGCGTTCCACCAGCCCCGGCTTGCTGCGATGCCGGGCGGTCAGCGGCGAGCTCTCCTCCGGGAAGTCGGTGTAGAAGGTGGGAAAGACCGTCGTCTTCTCGACCAGCACACCGTAGATCTCCTCCAGCACCGCGCCCGGACCGAGCCCCTCCTTCAGGTCGATGTTCAGATTGCGGGCGATCTCGATCAGATCGTCCAGATCGGTATGAATGCTGACCTGGCGGCCGAGCTTGGCCGAGACGGCCTCCGAGACCGGCACGACCGGCCAGTCACCGCTGACATCGGTCAGCTTCAGCGAGCCATTCGCATCACGCAGCGGCAGCATCGCGCTCCCGTGCACGGCGATGGCGGCATTCTGGATGATCCGCTGGGTGAGCAGCCGCATATCGACGTAGTCGGCCAGCGGTTGGTAGGCCTCCACCACGGTGAACTCCGGATTGTGGGTGTTGTCGACGCCCTCGTTGCGGAAGTTGCGTCCGATCTCGAAGATCGGGCCCATGCCGGCCACCAGCAGCCGTTTCAGGGGCAGTTCGGGCGCGATGCGCAGCACCAGATCGGTGTCGTAGGCGTTGATGTGCGTGCGGAAGGGACGAGCAGTCGCCCCGCCGTTGGTGGTACCCAGAATCGGCGTCTCGACCTCGGAGAATCCCTCGTCCAGCAGGGTCTGCCGCACCGCCGCGATGCCCCGGCTGCGGGCCAGCAGCAGATCGAGCTCGGACGGATTGATGAGCAGATCGAGCGAGCGGTTGCGTGCCCGCGTCTGCGGGTCGGCCAGTCCCTGCCAGGGCACCGGATGCACCGCCTTGGCGAGCATCGTCCACCCGGTGACCAGCAGGGACGCGGTGCCGTTGCGGGATTGCCCGGGTTTGCCCGTGGCGTCGATGATGTCACCGGAATCGACCAGCTGAGCGAACTGGTGTACCTGGTCGCGTCCGAGCGTCTGGGCGTCGAGCAACAGCTGCAGGTTGACACCGTGGTCGGTCAGGTCTGCGAAACAGACTCCGCCGTGATCGCGGATGCGGCGCACCCGTCCGGCCACCGGCCGCCCATCGGCCCCGGCAGCACCCGGTTTCAGGGACGACAGCCAGACCGATGTCCGGTGGCCCACCGGGTACCCGGGCCGCCCGGCCGCCTCGAGCGCGGCCAGATGGGTCAGCCGCTGCCGGGTCTGGTCGGATCCCCGTGAATGCAGGTCGGTCTCCGGCGGCGGCGGGGTCTCGATCTGTTCCAGCTCGGCGAGTTGCTCGGTGCTGAACTCGAGCTTGTCGGGCTGCTGAGACTTCATGAACGGCACCCGCAGGAAGCCCTCGGCGATCAGGCAGGCGACGGCCACTTGCAGGATGGTCAAGGGATTGGCCAGCGCGACATAGCGGGGCGTCCATTGCGGGTTGTACTTGGAGTTCGCTCGGTACAGGCTCTGAATCTGCCAGAACCGATCGAGCAGGCCCAGCACTTGCGAGTTCACCTTGCGGTAGGCGGGGGCAGCGACGTCTTCTGCTTCGGCGAAGACCTGCCGGAAGAACGCGAAGTTCAGCGAGACATGCTCGATGCCGTGGTCGCCGCACCAGCTCATCAACTCGGCGACCAGGAAATCGTTGGTGCCGTTCGGCGCATCCGGGCTGCGGCGCATCAGATCCAGCGACAGTCCGCGGCGTCCCCACGGCACGAAGCTCTGCAGCGCCACCATCGTGCCGGCCGGATCGTGCACGGTGGCCACCACCGTGCGACCGTCGGCTGGATCGCCGAAACGCCCGAGCGCCATGGAGAAGCCGCGTTCATCGCCCTCGCGCCATTCGTCGGCTGCCTTGCCGATCGCCGCCAGTTCGTCGGCCTCCAGGTCTGCGGTGTGCGTGATACGGACGGTCAGCCCGTCGCGGCGGGCCCGGTTCACCGAGCGCCGCACCTCGGTCATCGCGGTCGAGTCGAGCCGGAATCGCTCTGTGGTGAGGATCGCCTCATCCCCCAGCTGCAGAATGCCGTAGCCGAGCACCTTGTTGTACGAGCGGGCGCCTGCTTCGCTGCACGACAACACGGCCGGGACCCAGCCGTAGCGGCGCGCCTCGTCCTGCCAGGTGGTGATCGCCTGCGGCCACGAGTGCGGGTCGCCGAGCGGGTCACTGGATGCCAGGCAGACCCCGGCGACCACCCGGTAGGCCACCGCCGCCTTTCCGTCGGGGGAGAAGTGCAGCAGCTTGTCGCCGCGAGTATTGAAGTAGCTGAGCGAGTCGCTGTCGCCGTACCGGGCGATCATCCGGCGGGCGGTCAGTGCGGAGTCCGGGTTCCACTGTTCATCGGATCTGGACGAGCGCAGGAAGATGATGGTGGCCGCGACCAGCGCGATCGCCATGATCAGTGAGGCGATCTGCGGCACCAGATGGGCGACGTGGACGTTCCAGGAGTGCGGCGGGGTCATGCCGACGGCATGCATCAGCGCGGTCACCGTCTGCTGCCAGGCCGGGCCGCTGGCTCCCGGCCAGATCAGCACCAGCGCCTCGGTGGCGGCTATCGCCAGCACCAGCCCGCCGCCCAGCACGCCGAGAGCGGCCGCCCACGAACCCGGTGGCACCCGGGCAGGGAAGGCCGGCCGCAGCCGCACCAGTATCGGGATCGTCAGCACCGCGATGGCCACCGAGACGACCAGCAGCGGCAGCACCTCGTCGCGTCTGGCCAAGATCTCCGGCTCGTTCGACACCGCGGTGATCATCACGATGCCCACGCCGGCCCACGCGCCGCCGATGATCTGCATCACAATCACGATCCACAGGGCAAGACGCTTGTGGTACAGCAGGCCGACAGTCAGCAGTCCGAGCCCGGTGAACGAGACGATCGATGCGGTCGCCGGGATGTTGGCCGTCCAGAAGGCCATCTCGGCCCAGCTGAGACGCAGATGATTGGCGAAGACCCGGCGGCTCAGCCACATCAGCAAGGCGACCAGGGTCGCGATGGCGTAAACCCCCGTGATCGCGTTCGCCAACCGTTGGCTACGGGCGGGGCCTGCCGCAGTGTCGGCAGCCGGCGTGTTCATGCTGCCTGCCATGCGAAGTGGGGCTGGGTCTGGCCCAGCCACTTCAGCCCGGACGCCAACCCGGCCGCCCACACCTGGGTCGTGTGACCGCCGCTCTCCACGAGTTCGGTGGTCAGTGAGGTGGGCGGTTGGACGACGGAATTGAAGCTCTGCCATGCTTCGTAGGCCATCTGGTCATCCTTCGCGGCGTAGAACCACAGATCGACGTCGGGTGGATCGGTCTGGGCGAGAACGGTCAGGTCATAGGTGGTATCGCCATCTTCGCGCAGCTTGGGTCCTTCGAAACCGGCCACGAAGTATCCAGACATATTGATGCTTGAACCGAAGATGTCCGGGTGGCGCATGGTGAGCATGGACGAGCAGAAGCCGCCCGCGCTGTATCCGATGGTCGTCCAGCCGGCGCGATCGGAATCGGCTCGCAGGTTCGTCCGGATCCAGCCGACGACATCGCGAGTGACGAAGGTCTCCATGAGGATCGAGCCGTCGGAGGCGTCCACGCATTCGGTATCGACATTGTCCGGGAAGACGTCGGGAATCACCACGATGCTCTCGCGCAACTGACCCTGGGAACTCAATGACGTGATGAGCTCGTCGGGGTGCAGACCGTCGGCGACCGCATTGATCGAGCCGGGCAGTCCCGGGAACCCGATCAGCACCGGATAGAAGCGCTCCGGATGATCCAGATACGACGGCGGCAGCCAGACCAACGCCGAGGAGGTATGCCCGCTGGCCGGGCCGGGGATCGACACCGTCAAGTACTGCCCTTCGGGCGCCGGATCGACCCAGCTCTGCTCCCCGAAGGCAGGATTGCTGCGCGGGTCGGCCTGCAGGTCGGTGGGAGTGCCGGTCTGCCACGCGATGGGGTCTTGGCTGGTCGGTGTCGGATCGCCGACGGTCTCGCTGTGGCTGAGATCGCCGACCCCACCCATGCTCGACCAGGTGGTGAACCAGCTGTTCTGCTGATTGAGTACGACGAAGGCCAGCATCAGCGACAAGGCGATGCTCACCAGCACCGCGATGGATTGCTGGCCGATCGCGTGATGCCGGCGGGGATGCCGATGAGTCGGCAACCAGACGAGCGTCCACCCCAAGGTGGCGAGCAGCAGCGCGACGATGATGATCAATATTGCCGGGGATGTCGGCTGGAGCCAGGTGGGCATGTCATCAAGCATGCCCCGCGATTCGAATTGCCGGCCCGACAGCGCGCCCATTTCGGCGGTTGGAGCCCACGATGTGCCCGGCTCAGATCCCCAGCCGGGCCTGTTCGGCCGCTATCAGCTGTCTTGCGAGCGCGTCGCGGCTGGGGTTGGTCGCGTCCGATGAGGCTGCGGCCAGTGCACTGTGCGCGGCGAAGTCGTCGAAGGCCCGCTGCTTGTCGACCAGCAGTGCGATGATGCGTTCGTCGATGCTGTCGGCGGCGCAGAGCCGGTGCACCTCGACCCGGTGGATCTGTCCCATGCGGTGGACGCGAGCGATGGCCTGTGCCTCGGTGCTCGGCTTCAGCTGCGGTTCGCAGAGCACGACGACGGCGGCGGACTGAATGTTGAGGCCGATTCCTCCCACCTGTATCTGCGCCACCAGGACCTGAAGGTGGTCGGTCGAACTGAACTCGTCGAGGACCTCCTGGCGTCGTCGTGCCGGAACAGCCCCGGTGATCGGGCCTGCCGCCAGCGGCCCCAGCTCCCGGCAGACACGTTCGAGGACATCCAGGAAATACGAGAAGACGACCACCTTGCGGCCATTGGCGCCTGCCTCTGCGCACAGATCCAGCAGGCGCTCCAGTTTCTCGGGCGATCTGCCACGAAACCCGGCCTGCCGCATCGCCATCCAGTTGCCTGCCTCGACAGCCGCGCGGTAGGCGTGCATCTCGTCGCTGCCCAGGTGCACCCAGTCGTCGGTGTCGATGCGTTCGGGCAGTTCCATCAGCACATCGGATTGGCTGCGACGCAGATAGACCGCCGCCACCGCGCGACGAAATGCTCTCGGCCCCAGCCGCAGGCGAGGGCGGTCCAGACTGCTGAGCAACTCGGGCTGGACGAGGCGAATCAGCTCGACGAACTCGTCCACCCGGTTCTCCATGGGCGTGCCGCTCAGCAAAGCCACATACGGGCTGGCCGATATCAGCCGCGCGCAGGCCTGCGTCCGTTTGGTGGCCGGGTTCTTGATGTAGTGCGCCTCATCGATGGTCACCATCGATGCCTGCACCGGGGGCCACTCCAGCGACCGTAGGGTCTCGTAGGTGGTGATCAGCACCGAGCGGCTGCTGGACGCCCAGTCGTGGAGTACCTGGTCGCGCTGCTCGCCGTGTGCCAGATAGGGGGTGAGCAGGCTGTGCTGCAGGATCTCGCGCTGCCAGTTGATTGTCACCGACGCCGGGCATACCACGACGAAATGGGTGGCGTCTTCGGCTGCTGCCAGATGAGTCATCGCAGCGATCACCTGGAAGGTCTTGCCCAAGCCCATCTCGTCGCCGATTATCACTCGGCGTTGAGCCAGGATGAAGCGAGCGCCGAAATCCTGGTAGGCGCGCAGCGATCCGCGCAGCAGCGAGAGATCAAGAGGCTGACGCTCGACCCGCGTGACGATGGCCGCCGCCAACCCGCCGGTCACCGCCGCCCCCGGAGCGCCGGCGCCGGTCAGCCGTTCCAGCTCTGCATAGAACTGCGCGGCATCTCGCTCGAACAGCTGCCAGGCCTGGGCGATGCTGATGCGCGAGGACGCGCTGATCTGTTCGAACGCCGCAGCAAGTCGCGTGCCGTCGCCGATCAGCTCGAGCAGGCGCCGACCTGCCGTAGTGGCAGCGAGTCTGCGCTGTGAGGAGCTGAACAGCCAACGTATCCGGTTGCGCGCCGGGGTGGTCTGCGCCAGCAGATCGGCGAGTTCGGGCTGCCGGTCGTCCTGCCAGCGTCCGATCGCGACTGCCGCCTCGCGCGAGTGCAGGGTCGTGGCCAAAGCGCAGACCAGCCTGCTGCTGAAGGGCGTGCGGGCAGCGGGATCCAGCATGACCGGCTGAGCAGCGACGGCGGCTTCCCAGACCGCCTGGGTCGCGGTTCGAATGGCCCGGATACGCGCGGTGCCCATCCCGGGCAGCCTGCGCAGCACGGCATCGGGGGTCCGCTGCACCTGTCCCACGGTGCTGATGCCGGCGGCGCGCAGCGGCGCGAGATAGAGGCTGGTGGCCGAGGTGACCTCTCGCAGCGAATCGATGTCCATGCGATCGATCTGCTCGCGGGCCGCATCCTGCACGAGCCCGAGGTGGGCCTGTCGGGCGTCGCGCACCGCCTGCTCGGTGACGCCAAGCGCCCAGGCGAGTGTCTTGGTGAACTGGCCGGCACGCCGTGCCGCGTCGTGGGCTGCTGCGAAGTCAGGGCTGCCCATGATCCTCCCGGCGCCGCAGGCTGCGGGTGAGCGTGAAGCCGGGATTCTGGGCCACCAGCGTGGTTGCTCCGATCAGTCTCGACAGGTGCGCCTTCCATGGCAGGTGCGAGTTGAAGACGCACCAGAACTCGCCGCCGTCGGCCAGAGCCCGGGCCGCTTGCTCGAACAGTGCGATGGTCGGTGCGGAGTCCTTCGCGGCACCACGGTGAAAGGGCGGGTTGCAGACGATGACGTCCAGGTCCTGGTCGGCGAAATCGCCGAGATCGGCTGCCCAGTGGGTGCGCACGCCGGTTCCGGCCGCGGTGCGGCGCGTCGAATCGACGGCTGCCCAGCTGGTGTCGGTGGCGTCCACGTCGGAGTCGGGATGGGCACGTGCGATGAGGGTGGCCAGCAGCCCCGAACCGCAGCCCAGGTCGAGGTAGCGATCGGCGTCGGCGACCCGATCGAGGTGGTCGATGAGCAGCCGGGTGCCGTCGTCCACGCGGCCCGCGGCGAAGGTGGCGCCATGCCACCACATCTCGAGCTGCTCGCCACCGACGGTGATGGTCTTGTGGCGTGGCCACACCGGGTCGCCGCGCCGCGGCCCGGACGCCCTCAGGGCTCGCGATTTCTGTTGTCCGAGGCTCGCCGATACCGAGGTGAAATGGCCTGCCAGCGTGCTGTTCATGGAGCGGTTCAGGTGCTTCTCGCGGCCGCCGGCGATCACCTGAACATCATCAGCGGCATGGCTCGCGATCAGCTCGCTGTATTCGTCCAGGGCACCCAGGGCGCGGGGCAGCCGCATCCAGACCAGGTCGACGCCGTCGAGAGTGGTCGCGTCGAGCCGGTCGATCAGCACGTCGTCGCGCACCAGTGCCGCATCGCGGATGTCGTCGCACCACGCGCTGACCCGATCTGCGCGCAGCAGCGCCTCATCGACCAGTCCCGGCGCGTCGACGATCAGCAGATGGCGGGCAGCGGCCGGTGAATTGGCCACGATGATGCGGTCGACGGGGTCCATGTGTCCGTACGATAACCTGTCGGCCATGCTGGCCAACCACCGTTTGAGCATCCACGTCATCGCCGACAGTTCGGGTGAGACCGCAGCACGTCTGGCCCGAGCGGCCCAGGCGCAATTCCCGCAGACCCAGTTCTCCATCGTCCGCCACCCCAGAGTGAAGGACGCCGACGCCCTGCTGGGAGTCTTCGACCGCATCACCGCGGCGCGCGCTGCCGAGCCGGACTGCCGCGTGGTCATCCTGTTCACCCTGGTGAAGCGGGAGATGGCCGAGATGGTCAGGCGCTACTGCGACGACAAGCAGATCGAATGCGCAGATCTGCTGGGCGACACCCTGCGGGCAATCGGCCAGACCACCGGGTCGGCGGCCGACGAGGTCGTGATGCGTCCGGTTGCGGTCGAGGCCGACTATTTCGACCGGATCAGTGCGATGGAATTCGCGGTCCGCAATGACGACGGGGTGATGCCCGAGACTCTCCGGGAGTGCGATATCTGCCTGGTGGGCGCCTCTCGCTCCGGTAAGACCCCGCTGTCGCTCTACCTGGGATACGTGGGGTACAAGACCGTCAATGTGCCGCTGGTGCCGGGCATCAAGCCGCCGGACGAGCTCTTCCAGATCGAGCGCTGGCGCATCGTCGGGCTGACGATCGATGCCGAACGACTGCTGCAGATCCGTTCGCGGCGGGTGAAATCGCTGGGCGGGTATGGCACCAAGGACGGCGGCTATGCCGATCTGGCGAAGATCTACGACGAGCTCGACGAGATCGGCCGCATCCAGCGCCAACTCGGCTGCCCGGTGATCGACACCACCGGGCTGGCCTTGGAGGAGGCCGCGGCCAGAGTCACCGACATCGTCGAGGGACGTGCCCGCAAGGCCGGGACACATCTTCGGCGTCTGCCCGGGAGTCTGCGGCTGAAGCCGTAGCGCCGCAGCCGGGCGATAAACGTTCAATTCAAGAAAAATGGCGGCTGGTTTCCACTTGTCTGTCCGAGAAGGCAGAATAAAGAGGTGCGAGCACCAATGATCGGTGCTCCATCGCGTGTCATGGACCCCCCGTCCCCGCACGATTTTGCTAGTCAAAGGAGATTTCAGCAGTGACTGAGAAGTTTATCTACGACATTTCCGAGGGCGACGCGTCGATGAAGCCCATCCTCGGTGGTAAAGGCGCCGGCGTCGCGGAGATGATGCGGCTGGGCGTTCCCGTGCCCGACGGCTTCACCGTCACGACTGCGGCTTGCGTGGAGACGATGAACAACAACGGCGAGTGGCCCGACGGCCTGCGCGAGCAGATCGCCGAGGGGCTCAAGCGTTTCGAGGAGCGCACCGGGCGCACGCTCGGTGGCAAGGACAATCCGTTGCTGGTTTCGGTCCGCTCGGGCGCCGTGGTGTCGATGCCCGGCATGATGGACACCATCCTCAACCTGGGCATCAGCGACGACACCGTCGCGGCCGTTGCCGCCGAGGCCGACAACGAGCGCTTCGCCTGGGACTGCTACCGCCGCTTCATTCAGATGTACGGCGAGGTCGTCGAGGGTATTTCGGGTCATCTGTACGAAGATGCGCTGTCTGCCAAGAAGGCTGAGAAGGGTGTCGAGGGCGATACCGACCTCACCGCCGAGGACCTCAAGGAACTCGTCGCCGAGTTCAAGCAGATCTCGGACGAGGCACTGGGCGGCGCTTGGACCACCGACCCGGTCGAGCAGCTCTACCGTGCGGTCGACGCGGTCTTCCGCAGCTGGGGCAACCCCCGCGCGGAGGTCTACCGCAAGGCCAACAACATCTCCCGTGACCTGGGCACCGCCGTCAACGTCATGCAGATGGTCTTCGGCAACCGTGGCGAGACCTCGGCTACCGGCGTCTGCTTCACTCGCAACCCATCCACCGGCGAGAAGGGGATCTACGGCGAGTTCCTGACCAACGCGCAGGGCGAGGATGTCGTCGCGGGTATCCGCACCCCGCGGCATCTTTCCGAGATGGAAGAGGTGCTGCCCGAGGCCTACCACGAGCTGCTCGACACCATGGCTCGGCTTGAAGGCCATTACAAGGACATGCAGGATCTCGAGTTCACCATCGAGAACGGCAAGCTGTACATGCTGCAGACCCGCAACGGCAAGCGCACCGCTGCCGCTGCGCTGAAGATCGCCTCCGACCTGGTGGACGAGGGCGTCATCGACAAGGCCGAGGCGCTGCGGCGCATTGAGCCCGCTCAGCTCGATCAGCTGCTGCACCCGGCGATCGATCCGTCGAACACCGCCAAGCCGATCACCAAGGGCCTGCCCGCCTCGCCGGGTGCCGCCGTCGGTGGGCTCGTCTTCGATGCCGATACCGCGGCCGAGAAGGGCGAGAAGGGCGAGGCTGTCGTCCTGGTTCGCTACGAGACCACTCCGGACGACATCCATGGCGTGTTGGTGGCCCAGGGTGTGCTGACCGCCCACGGCGGCATGACCAGCCACGCGGCGGTTGTCGCCCGCGGCTTCGGCAAGCCATGTGTGGCCGGTGCGACCACGATCAAGATCGACGTCGAAGGCAAGAAGTTGACCATCGGCGATCACGTCTTCAACGAGGGCGATGTCGTCACCTTGAACGGCTCGACCGGTGAGGTCTTCGGCGAGGCCCTCAAGCTGATCCCGCCGCGCATCAACGAGGACTTCCAGCGGGTCGTCGCCTGGGCCGACGAGGTGCGGACGATGGGCGTGCGCGCCAATGCCGACAACTTCGAGGATGCGTCCAAGGCTCGTGAGCTGGGTGCCGAGGGTATCGGCCTGTGCCGCACCGAGCACATGTTCATGGCCGCCGATCGGCTGCCTGCGGTGCGCGAGATGATCCTCGCCGAGAACGCCGAGCAGCGCGCGACCGCCCTGGAGAAGATCCTGCCGATGCAGCAGTCCGACTTCGAGGGCATCTTCACCGCGATGAAGGGCCTGCCGGTCACCGTCCGGCTGCTCGACCCGCCGCTGCACGAGTTCCTGCCGAACTACCTCGACCAGGCGCTCAAGGTCCAGGAGCTGGAGCTTACCGGTGGCGACGCCGAGACGCTGGCCAAGGAGCGGGCGACGCTGGCTCAGGTGAAGAAGCTGCACGAGCAGAACCCGATGCTGGGCACCCGCGGCTGCCGGTTGGCGATGCTCTACCCGGAGATCCCCGAGATGCAGACCCGCGCGATCATCCGCGCCGCGCTGGCCGTGCTGGACCGCGAGGGTGAGACCGTAGGTGTGGAGATCATGATCCCGCTGGTGGGCCTGGAGACCGAGATCATCACCCAGCGCGAGATCGTCGACCGCACGGTGAAGGACGAACTGGCCGCCGCCGGCAAGGAACTCGACTACACGATCGGCACCATGATCGAGTTGCCGCGTGCTGCTCTGATCGCCGACAAGATCGCCGAGCATGCCGACTTCTTCAGCTTCGGCACCAACGACCTGACCCAGACCACCTTGGGTATCAGCCGCGACGACGCCGAGAACGGCTTCTTGACCGCCTACGTGGCTGACGGGGTGCTGCCGCACAACCCGTTCGAGACCATCGACACCGAAGGCGTCGGCCAACTGGTGCGGATGGGCGTCGACAAGGGCCGCAGCCACAACCCGAAGCTGAAGTGCGGTGTCTGTGGCGAGCACGGTGGAGATCCGGATTCGATCGACTTCCTGCAGACCGTCGGGCTGAACTACGTGTCCTGCTCGCCGTTCCGCGTCCCGATCGCCCGCTTCGCCGCCGCCAAGGCTGCCATGGATCAGCAGTGACTGATCGCTGGGATCTGAACTGATCTGAATGGACGAGTGGCCCGGTCTCCTTCGGGGGACCGGGCCACTCGCCTTGTGTGGGGCTTGGTTTGGTGCGTTTTCTTGGGGTGAGGGTGCTCCGGGTCGGGGTCAGGAGTGCAGCAGGGCTCAGGCGGATTCGGCGGGGCTGCCGTAGATGTCGGGGCGCAGGCTGGCGGCCAGGTAACGGGCTGCGTCCGCATAGTGCGGGCCCGCGTTGTACAAGAAGTACTGCTGTGGCAGGTAGACGATCTTGCCGTTGCGGACCGCGTCCACCGCCTGCCAGGCCGGATTGGACGCGAACTGCTGCTCCAGGCTGGCCTTGGCCTCGTCGTTGCTGTTGAACATGCTGGTGACCAGCACGTAGTCGGGCTGAGCCTGCACGATCGCTTCGATGTCCAAGGTGGTGGTCTCGGAGCCGGGATTGTCGGGTGTCATCGCCGAAGCGATGTTGGTGATGCCGAGCATGGAGGTCATCTGCCCGGCGATCGAGTTGTCGAGCTTGACCGTGAGCCCCTGCGCGGTGGCGAACAAGATGACCACGGAGAGGTCGTCGTCGCTCGGCCACTGATCGACGATTGCCTGCGTATCAGCGGTGATCTTTTCGATGCGCTGGGACGCCCGGTCGCTGGTGCCGGCCAGAGCACCGAAGACCTGGTAGGCGGCAGTCAGATCGTCCAGGTTCTTGACCGAGGTGGTGAAGGTCGGAATGCCCATCTGCTGCATCTGGGAGTCGAGGGCGGTCTGCGCGCCCGCCTGGGTGATGACCAGGTCGGGGTTGAGGCCGACCAGGGCCTCGCTGTCGATGGTGCGTGGCAGGCCCAGTTGGGGCAGCGCGCGCATCTCGTCGGCGCGGTCTTCGGTGAGCCGGATGTTCTCGGTGAGGTTCGGCCCGGCAATGGCCGTGCCGCCCGCGTCATAGAAGATGTTGAGCGGGGTGCCCGAGACGACGGCAATCCGCTGCGGCTGCTGCTCGAAGGTCTGCGTGTGCCCGGTGAAGTCGGTGACGGTCATTGGAAAGCTGGTGCCCGAGACACTGGCCGGAGTGGCGGTCGCCGTGCCGGCCGGCTGACTGCCGTTCGAGACCGATCCCGAGGAGGTCGGGGCTGCGGCTCCGCAGCCGACTGTCAGCGTCAATGCGGCGAGTGCGCCCAGAACTCGAAAGGCCCAGGAATACGTCCGGTTCTTCAAGGTAGCTCTTTCCGGAACAGAGTCAGCCCGGGCCGGCCCTGCCCCTTGACCATCGGGAATGATGCGCGATCACGGTAACACTCCGGGGCCCCCAGCGGACTCTCGGGGTCGTTCGCTCGGCGAGCGCCCAGGGGCGACTACCGCGAGGCGATGAGTTCGGCGGCGGTCTCGCGGGCCCAGGCGTCGGCGGCCAGCACGCCGGGGACGGACAGTTCGCCGAAGTCGGGGCCGTCGGGGCCCAGTAGCCGGTCGACGCAGACGGTGATGACGTCCACGATGCCGGTGAATGCCAGCTTGCCGGCGCAGAAGGCGTCGACGCAGACCTCGTTGGCGCCGTTGTACACGGCCGGCGCGACACCACCGGCCTTGCCGACCCGGCGGGCCAGCTCGACTGCGGGGAAGGCCTCGTCGTCCAGCGGCTCGAACGTCCAGGCGGACGCCTTCGTCCAGTCGAAAGCGGGCGCGGCGTCCGGCACCCGGTCGGGCCAGGTCAGCCCGAGCGCGATCGGCAACCGCATATCGGGTGGCGAGCACTGCGCGATCGTCGAGCCGTCGACGTACTCGACCATTGAATGCACCATCGACTGCGGGTGGACGACCACCTGAATCGCGTCCAGCGGCACGTCGTACAACAATCCCGCCTCCAGCAACTCCAAACCCTTGTTGACGAGCGTGGACGAATTGATCGTGATGACCCGGCCCATCGCCCAGGTCGGGTGCGCCATCGCCTCATCGGGGGTGACGCCGCTCAGCTCCGCGCGGCTGCGTCCACGAAACGGCCCGCCGGAAGCGGTGAGGATGAGCCGGCGCACCTCGGACTTGCGTCCGGCGCGTAACGCCTGCGCGAAGGCCGAATGCTCCGAATCGACCGCCACGATCTGGCCGGGCGCGGCCGCCTCGGTCACCAACCGGCCGCCGATGACCAACGACTCCTTGTTCGCCAGCGCCAGCGTGATGCCTGCCGCGAGCGTCGCCAGGGTGGGTTCGAGGCCGGCCGCGCCGGTGATCGCATTGAGCACCACGTCGGCCCTGTCGTAGGCGGCCAACCGGGTGGACGCATCCGCGCCCTCCCAGACCTGAATGCCTGGAAGCCGCTCGCGCAATTCCGTCGCTGCCGTCGTGGAAGCGACCGCGACGACCTCGGGCCGCAAGAGTCTCGCCTGCTCGACCAGCAACCCGAGTGAGGTTCCTCCGGCGGACAGGCCGACCACGTTGAACTGCTCCGGCCTGGCCGAGATGACGTCGATGGCCTGGGTTCCGATCGATCCGGTACTGCCGAGAATCACCACATTGCGCACGGGCTCAGTCTAGGGCCCGGGCCATCCGGGCCTGTGGGCCGACCTTCAGCGCCAGCCATTTCGTCCCCTGGATTGGCGGGGCACTCAGCCGAAATGCCAGGGGCTGGCTTCAGCGCCAGCCACCTCGTCCCGCGCAGCAAGAAACCACGAAGGGCCAGCCGCAACCGCGACTGACCCTTTGTTGGCCGGATAGTGCAACAGGCCCGCTGGTCAGGCCGTCGCAGCCTGCTCGACGGTCATGCCGTAACGAGCCTCGAAGTACTTCTCGATATCGGCGCGCTGGGTTGCCGAACCGCTTCCGGCGCTCTCCCAGCGGCCCTGGCCCCTGACGGCCTCGCTGACGTCTTCGCCCGCAGCGTTCTGAACCATCTGCAGTTCGCCCGTGGCCAGATCGCAGGTGTAGACGTAGGCGGAGCCGGTCGCCGACACGAAGACGTGCCGGACAAAGGTGCCGTTGGCATAGTCGAACAGCGCCGAGTTCTGGAAAGCGTCGCCCGTCGAAGGATCGATCGTCTGGAACAGTGCCGTCTGGGCGGCTGGATCGATGGTGATGTCGAAACCGGTGCCTTCCACGACACCGGCCTGCGGGTCCCGGTCCACCAGCTTGCCGTCCTGCTCGGTGAGAGTGGCGCCCGGCGCGGCCGCCACGCTGGACGAGGCAGCGGCGCTGACGCCGGTGGCTGCCGATGCCGGCTCCGCCGAGGCGCTGGCGCCGGAGTCGGCCGACGAGCCGCAGCCCGTCGCGGCCACCCCGATCAGGGCCGCGGCCGCGACCGAGACGAGAATTCGTTTCATTGGGTTTCTCCTTGTGTTACGACATATTGGGTTGTCGGATGTGATCACGACGATCTTCATCGCTGCTTGTGGTGCAGTTCGGCCGGCATCGTAGAAGGCCACGTTTCCGGGTCGGTATCCCGCATTCGTCTCCTGGGCTGAATGACCGGACGCTGACCGTCCGGGTCGTGGGTAACCCATGAGTCGACTGCGAAGTCTTGGGCGACCGCCGACCACGACAGCGCTTGGTCGGGCGAGCCTTGGCGCAGGACGCGTCCATCACCCATCACCACGCAGTGGTCGCAGTAGCGGGCGGCCTGGGTGAGGTCGTGCAGCACGGCGATGACGGTCAGCCCCATGGTCTGGTTGAGGTCACGCACCAGCTCCAGGATGTCGATCTGGTGCGCGATGTCGAGGTAGGTGGTGGGCTCGTCGAGCAACAGCAGCTGCGGCTCCTGCGCCAGGGCCGCCGCCAGCCAGACCCGTTGACGCTCGCCGCCCGACAGTGTTTCCACCCGCCGCTCGGCCATCGGCAGTACGCCGGTGCGTGCCATCGCCTGCTCGACCGCCTGATCGTGGGCCGGTGGACGAAGCTGCCACCAGGGCAGATGCGCGTAGCGTCCGTAGCTCACCAGGCGACGCACAGTGATATCACCGGTGATGTGACCGCCCTGCCAGACCACCGCCATCTTGCGTGCCATGGCGGACGCGCTCAGCCGGCTGATCGACTCACCGTCCAACCGGACCTCGCCGTGACTGAGCTTGGTGGCGCCGCACAACGCCTTGACGAGCGTGGTCTTGCCGCAGCCGTTGGGACCGAGAATCGCATGGATGCGGTGCGGCTCGAAATCGAGGCTGATGCCGTGCAGGATCTCATGCCCACCCAGGTTCAAGCGCACCTCGCGGGCGCTCAGGATCGGGGCACTCACATCGCCCTCCTCAACAAGAAGAGGAAGAACGGGACGCCGAGCACGGCCATCGCGATGCCGACGGGGATCTCGATCGGGCTGAACAGCGTGCGCGCAAGGGTGTCGCTGAACATCACCAGGGTGGCGCCGAACAGAATCGAGCCGGGCACCAGGAAGGCGTGGTTGGTGCCGAGGATCATCCGCATGATGTGCGGGACGATCAGCCCGACGAAGCCGAGCAGGCCCACGGCGCTGACCGCGCTGGCCGCCAGCAAAGCGGCGATCGCGGTCAACAGGATGCGGTTCGCCTGCACATTCATGCCCATGGAGCGCGCGACATCATCGCCGAGGACGATGACGTCCAGCCTGCGCACGCAGAACAGCGCGGCAGCCAGCGCCAGCAGGCAGTACGGCCACAGCGTGCGCACCTCACCCCAGCCACGCATCGACAACGAGCCATTCATGAACAGCAGCGCGTTCTGCAGCCGGTCGGAGTGGAGCACCATGACCGCGGAGATCCCGGCGCCGCACAGCGTGGACACGGCCACACCGGCCAAGATGATGCGCATCGGCTGGATGCCGCCTTTCCAGGCGAGCACGTAGATGACGATGCAGGCCAGCATCGCGCCGACGAAGGCGAACAGCGGCACCATCAGATACATGCTCGGAAAGGCCAGCAGAATGATGATGCCGAACAGGCCTGCACCCGAGGAGACACCGATGATGCCGGGGTCGGCGAGCGGGTTGCCCATGATCGCCTGCAGAATCACACCCGAGGTGGCCAGGTTGGCGCCGACCATCGCTGCCAGCAGCACCCGCGGCAGCCGGATATCCCAGACGACGCGATGCCACTCGTAGTCGTCGGGCCCGAAGATCCCTTGGAGCACCTGCTCGGGGCTCAGCGGGATGCTGCCGGTACCGACGCCGTAGATGAAGGCGGCGACGAGCAGCACCAGCAGGATCGCGAAGACCATCGTCCGGAACCCAGGACGCGCCTGCACGCGCCCCCAGTCAGAGGACGTGGCGACTGTTTGACTCATCCGGCTCCACCATGACGACGACAGGCTAACATGCGGCAGTTGGGAGGCCTCCGAGAGGGCTTGCGCTGCGGGCGTGACAGCGCGCGCTGCTGGTCACAGTGCGATACGTGACGGCGCGCGGCGCTGGTCACAGTGCGATAACAGCCTGCCGCCGCCGTTGGGCCGGCAACGCGAAGTGAAGTAGCCTCGAGCACGTGGGTCCGATTATCAGCACGAGCAGCAACCGCTGCACCGTCCTGATGATGCCCATGTGCTGCCGGCGAATGCCACGTTGACAGCACGGACCGATCGCTCCTCCAAGCCGGAGTTGCAGCGATTGATGTTTCTCATTGCGCAGAGATCGCTGCGGACCGTGCTGATGGACGATCAAACCTCCGCTGAACCCGATGAATAGGATTTACCCCATGCGACTTCGTAACCTGCTGACAGCCACGCTGGCTGCCACGCTGCTCACCTCAATGGCTGCCTGCGGTGGCTCGTCGAGCGGCGATGGCTCCGCCGACCCCTCCCAGCCGCTCAAGGTGATGGCCGACGTGATCCCCCACGCGGAGCTCATCCGCGAGGCCGAGACCCTGGGCCTGCTGGGCGACGTCAAGGTCGATGTCACCGAGATCTCCGGTGACGTGGATGTCAATCAGCTGACGGAGGCCGGCGACATGGACGCCAACTTCTTCCAGCATGTGCCCTACCTGAACGACTGGAACGCCAACCATCCCGGCTCCGACCTCGTCCCCGTCGCGACCGTGCACGTCGAGCCGCTCGGCCTGTACTCCAAGAAGGTCACCTCGCTGACCGACGTCCCCGAGAACGCCGTGATCGCCATCCCGGCCGACGCCACCAACCAGGCCCGTGGCCTGTTCCTCCTGGAGGACGCCGGACTGATCAAGCTGAACGTCGACCGCAACGATCCGAACCTCGACTACTCGCAGATCACCGACGCCAACGTCACCGAGAACCCGAAGAACATCTCCTTCGTCAAGATCGACCGCCCGCAACTGGCCGCCTCCCTCGACGACCCGGCCGTGACCTTGTCGATCGTCAACGGCAACTACGCGCTGGAAGCCGGTCTGGTCCCGGCCAACGACGCGCTGATCCTCGAGTCCGCCGAGGGCAACCCGTACGCCAACGTGCTGGTCACCAAGGAGACCATGAAGGACGACCCGCGCGTCCAGAAGCTGGCCGAGGCTCTCGAATCGCCTGAGCTCGCGAAGTTCATCGTCGACAACTACCAGGGCAGTGTGCTGCCGGTGAACGGCTGAGCCGATGATCACTGTCACTAACCTGACGAAGGTCTACGGCAAAGGTGACAAGGCCGTCGCGGCCGTGCAGGACGTCAGCCTGCACGTGCCCGACGGCGGCATCTTCGGCATCCTCGGACGCAGTGGTGCAGGCAAGACGACGCTGATGCGCTGCCTCACCGCACTCGAGCGTCCAACGTCAGGTTCAGTGGAAGTCGCCGGTATCGAGCTCACCTCGCTCAACCGGCCCCAACTCCGCCAGATGCGGCACCGGATGGGGATGATCTTCCAGCACTTCAACCTGCTGGGCAGCCGCACCGCCGCCGCCAATATCGCCTTTCCGCTGGAGATCCAGGGCATCTCGGGTCTCCAGCGCAAGGCGAGGGTGGACGAACTACTGGAGCTGGTGGGACTGAGCGATCGGGCCGGCTCCTATCCCTCTCAGCTGTCCGGCGGCCAGAAGCAGCGCGTCGGTATTGCCCGCGCGCTGGCCGCCGGCCCGCAGGTGCTCTTCTGTGATGAAGCCACCAGCGCTCTCGATCCCGCCACCACGGAGCAGATCCTCGATCTGCTCAAACGCATCAACCAGGAGACCGGAGTGACCGTGGTGCTGATCACCCACGAGTCCGAAGTGGTGCGCCGTATCTGCGACTCCGCCGCCCTGATGGCGAACGGACGCATCGTGGAGCAGGGCCCGCTACTGGAGTTGGTGGCCGATCCCAACTCCCAGCTCGCCGACATCCTGCTGCCCACCGGCGATCCGGCGCTGGACCCCGAGCAGCGCTCAATGGTGCTGACATTCACCGGCAGCCACACGGCCGAGCCGATCATTTCGGGTTTGACCAGGCATTTCGGGTTGGATGTCGCCATCCTCGGGGGATCGGTCGACTGGATCGCGGGTCAGAAAGTCGGACGCCTGCGCGTCGCGCTGACCCACCCCGACGGTTTCTACGACCGGGCCGCGGTCCACCAGTACCTGATCGAGCGGGAAGTGAGCGCGCGGCTATGAAGAAGGCCAGCTGGATCGAGGCATTCCCCGAACTCATGCACGCGCTCGGTCAGACCGCATGGATGGTCGGCGCCTCATTCGTCATCGTCACGGTGCTCGGCCTTGCGCTGGGGGTCGTCCTGCGACTCAGTTCGCCCGACGGACTGAACCCGCAGCCGGTGATCTATCAGGTGGTCGGCGCGATCGTGAACATCGCTCGCTCGCTGCCCTTCCTGATCTTGATGATCGCCTTGCTCAGCTTCACCCGCTGGCTGGTCGGCACCGCCTACGGCCCGACCGCGGCAGTGGTGCCGCTGTCGGTGGGGGCGATCCCGTTCTATGCCCGGGTCGTCGAGTCGGCCATGCGCGAAGTCGCGCCAGGCAAGATCGAAGCCGCCCAGGTGATGGGCGCCAATACCTGGCAGATCGTCCGCAAGGTGCTGCTCCCCGAGTCGCTGCCCGGTCTGATCTCGGGCGCCACGCTCACGCTGGTCACCCTGATCGGCTATTCGACGATGGCCGGTGCCATCGGTGGCGGCGGCGTCGGTGACTTCGCCATCCGGTACGGCTATCAGCGATTCAATGGCGAGGTGCTGCTGGTGGCGGTCATCGTGCTCATCGCGATCGTCCAGCTGGTGCAATCGATCGGAGACGGCATCGTCCACCGGATGGCTTACCGGCGAGGATGATTGCCCGCGCGTCCCGAAACTGTCAGGCTTGCAGGAGGCCGTGAGTTGGCCATCGGGAGGAGAACGCGATGAAGACCCCCTACGGCGCGTGGCGTGCCAGCTATGTTCATGGACGATGGACGGTGCTGAGCGGACCGACCTCGATGGTCGTCTTGGAACCCGCACCCAGCAGTGCCGCCGGTTTCATCGCTCGCCTGTGGGCCCAGCTGCTCGACTGCGCCTCGATCGGCGAAATCGTCACGACGCTGACCACTCACGGACTCGATCAGATGCCCAATCTCGGAGTCTTCTTCTGGGACGACGATCGGCTGCACTGCCTGCTACGCGGCTCGCTGACGGTCTTCGATGCTGCCACCGATGCCGAGCTCGCCTCGGGCGCCGGCGCGCGCACCTGGTACGAGACCACCCTCAGCGCGCGGTCGGTGCAGCTGCCGCTGGACGATACTGCCGGGTCCGGTGATTTGCTGGAGCTGCCGCTGGTCGTCGGCGCGGTGCAGGCCGCCTCGGTCTACTTGGACGCCCAGCCCGTGGCCGCCGCTCCGCCGGCCGCGGCCGCTGAACCCGCCGCCGCTTCCCATCCTGCGGCTGCTCCGGAACCAGCCGTCGTTCCCGAGCGTGCAGCTGTTCCCCCAACCGTGGTCGCCCCGGCACCTGCCGTCGCACCCCAACCCGTGGTCGCCCCGGCACCTGCGGTCGTCCAAGCACCTGCGGTCGCCCCGGCAGCTGCGGCTGCAGATGAGCCGACGTTCGCTCCGGTGGAGAACTCGGTGAACCTCTACGACTCGGTCTTCGGCGAACGGCTGATCGTGCCGCCGGTCTTCCCGGATTCCGAACCGGAGGCCGATGTCGCCGCCGCCGGCAGCGAAGGCGTCCACCGGCCGCGGACCGACCAGCCCGACACCGACGAGCTTCGGCCCGACCAGCCGCACGCTGACCAGCATCAGGCCGAGGAACGGGCAACCTACGCGGCCGAGGAGACCATCGACGCGGCACCGCAGTATTCCGAGCCGGTGTTCCGGGCACCCGAGTACTCCGAGCCCGTGGTCCGGGCGCCGGAGTATTCCGAACCCATCGTCCCGCCGCCCCCGCCTGCCTTCGCGACCGTGATCGAGCCCGAGATCGCGGCCGAACCCGCGGTGTCGTCCGCCCCGGAGCCCGAACTTCCGCCGATGCCGGAGATCCCTGCCGCGGTCGGCCGCGAACCCACGCAGGTGCTCGGCCAGCGTCCCCCTTACGCTCCCGGTCAGGAGCCGGACGCCGAACCCGGGCAGTTCATGGGTGCCGCCGGCCAGCCACTCGGCTCGTCGGGAACCACCGGCCCCTGGGGCGCCGCGGGCTTCGCGGGCCTCCAGCCCCCGCCGCCGGCCGCGCACCTGCCGGCAGCCATTCTGCTGACCGCGGCCGGCGAGCGTGTCGCGCTGACCGGCCCGATGTTGATCGGCCGGGCGCCCGCGAGCGATTCGGGCGAGCAGCTGCTGCGCGTGCCGAGCCCCAACCATGACATCAGCCGTACCCATCTGCGGATTGCGCCGAAGAATGGCCGCTTCGAGGTGACCGATATGAACTCCACCAACGGCACCATCGTGGTCTTCCCGGACGGCCGCTCGGTGCACCTGGTGCAAGGCCAGAGCATCGACCTGGTGATCGGCGGCGCCATCGATCTGGGCGATGCGCAGACCATCTCGCTGCTGGCCCCCCAGTAAGCGGGCCTTCCCGGGGGTCGTTCCGGGCGCCGGTGATCCCGTGCTCCGGCACCCGGCAATCGGTTCGCTCCCGGGCCGGCAGTCGCTCCGGGGTGAGCCACCGCGACGCCACTGAATCGTCACGCTCGCGTTCCAACGGAGGCGAGCTGGTTTTCGGCGAGCGGCGGTCTACCGTTGATAGAGCACGAGAGAAGAGGCGCCTCAATGGATTCCGACGCGGTGGAGATCGAGCATCTGACTCATGTCTTCCGGGCACGCAAGCATGCCCCGCACATCGCCGTGGACGACCTCAGTCTCACCGTGGCGCACGGGGAGTGCTTCGGCCTGCTGGGACCGAACGGCGCCGGCAAGACCACCACGATCCGGCTGATCAACACCCTGCTGCCCGTCCAGACCGGATCGGTGCGGGTCTTCGGTCATGATGTCGCCCACCACCCGATGGCGGTGCGCGCGCTGATGGGTTATGTGCCTCAGCAACTGTCCATCGAGAGTGCCCTGACCGGACGCGAGAACGTCGAATGGTTCGCCAGGCTCTTCGACATTCCCCGCCGCGAACGCCGGGCCAGAGTGGATGCGGTGCTCGAGATGATGCAGCTGACCGAATCCGCCGACCGGCTGGCCTCCACCTATTCGGGCGGGATGGTGCGTCGACTCGAACTCGCCCAGGCGCTGGTGAATCGTCCGGCACTGCTCGTGCTGGACGAGCCGACCGTCGGCCTCGATCCGGTCGCCCGTGACAGCGTGTGGGGCCATGTCCGTCAGATGCGCGAGGAGTTCGGCATGACGGTGCTGCTCACCACGCATTACATGGAAGAGGCCGACATGTTGTGCGATCGGATCGCGATGATGAACCGCGGACGACTCTCGGCGCTGGGCAGCCCGGACGACCTGAAGCGTGCCGTCGGCCCGCGAGCCACCTTGGAAGATGTCTTCCGGCACTATGCCGGTGCCGATCTGAACGACGACAGTGAGGGAGGACTGGCCAGTGTCCGTCAAGGCCGCCGTACCGCCGGACGTCTGGGTTAGCCGCGGGCCGCTCGCGACCATCCGGGTGACGTTCTCGCGCATCATCACCTTCTGCCTGGTCGAACTGCAGAAGCTGAGCCATGACCGCACCGAGCTGTTCACCCGCGCGATTCAACCCATCCTGTGGCTGGGCATCTTTGGCACCACGTTCTCCCGTGTCCGGGCGATCCCGACCGGTGACGTGTCCTACCTGGCCTTCATGAGTCCGGGGGTCATCGCGCAGTCGGGCATGTTCGTGGCGATCTTCTACGGCATCCAGATCATCTGGGAGCGTGATGCCGGAATCCTGGCGAAGCTGCTGGTCACTCCCACCCCGCGGGTCGCTCTGGCGGCGGGCAAGGCGTTCGCGGCCGGTATCCGGTCGGTGGCGATCGCGCTGGTGGTGATCGCGTTCGCGTTGATCATTCGCGTCGACCTGACCTTGAATCCGTTGAAGTGGCTGGCTGCCTGCGGGGTCGTGATGCTCGGCTCGGCCTTCTTCTGCTGCCTGTCGCTGTGCATCGCCGGGCTGGTCCTGCACCGGGATCGGCTGATGGGTATCGGGCAGGCGATCACGATGCCGCTCTTCTTCGCTTCCAACGCCCTTTACCCGATCGAGATGATGCCGAGCTGGGTGCAGGTGCTGGCGCGGGTGAATCCGATGAGCTACGAGGTGTCGATGCTGCGCGGACTGCTGTTGGGCCAGCCGACGAACTACCTCGCCGATCTCACGGTGCTGATCGTGGCTGGCGTCGTGGGCATCGCCGTGGCAAGTTACCTGATGGGCCGGCTGTCGCGCTGACCGCAGGCGATTCACGCACCGATCGCATGATCCGGGGCCGGTTTATCGCGGGCGAGGAGCCAGACCCGGAAGTTGGGTAGGGCTGTCTGCAGGCCCCGCGGATAACCCGACCCACGATCGGGGTTGCGGCGATCAGCCCTCCAGATCGGGGTTGTGCGGCACCGGAATCCGCGAGAAATGCAGGTGCGAGCGGCTGGCGGTGGGCCCGCGCTGGCCCTGGTAGTGCGAGCCGACGCCGGCGGAGCCATAGGGGTGGGCCGCCGGCGAGCTCAGCTGGAAGAAGCACAGCTGGCCGACCTTCATGCCCGGGTACAGCTTGATCGGCAGCGTGGCCATATTGCTGAGCTCGAGGGTGACATGGCCCGAGAACCCCGGATCGATGAACCCCGCAGTCGAGTGGGTGAGCAGCCCCAGCCGACCCAGCGACGACTTGCCCTCCAGGCGGGCCGCGATGTCGTCGGGCAGGGTCACATACTCATAGGTGGCCCCCAGCGCGAACTCACCAGGATGCAGGACGAAGGGCTCGTCACCGTCGGGGGAGACCATCCTGGTCAGTTCCGACTGGTCGGCGGCCGGGTCGATCGCATCGTATCGATGATTCTCGAAGATGCGGAAATACCGGTCGAGCCGGACATCGATGCTGGCGGGCTGCACCATGGCTGCGTCCCAGGGATCGAGGCTGACACGTCCCGCCTGGACCTGAGCGCAGATGTCGCGATCGGACAAGAGCATGTAGGCAATCTATCGAACTGCCAAGCGATAACCGAACCAGGATCGCTTGGCAGTCGACTCTGCCTACCTGCTCACAGCTCCAAGCCGGGGTACAGCGGATGGTTGCCCAGCAGCTCGTCCGCAGCGGCCTGGGTGCGCTCGGCGACACCGTCCGCGATCGTGTATTTCGCCTTGCCCGGTGCGCCTGCCGAGGTCATCACGGGCTTGGTGGCGGCCAGCGCATCGGCGATCAGTCCGGCGACCACATCCATATCGGAGGTGGTGAAACCGCGGCTGGTCAGCGCCGGGGTGCCCAGCCGAATGCCCGAGGTGTACCAGGCGCCGTTCGGGTCGCGCGGGATCGAGTTGCGGTTGGTCACCACACCCGAATCGATGAGCGCGCCCTCGGCCTGGCGTCCGGTCAGCCCGAACGAGCTGGCCACATCCAACAGCACGATGTGGTTGTCGGTGCCACCGGTCACCAGCGTCGCACCGCGCTTCAGCAGCCCCTCGGCCAGGGCCTTGGCGTTGTCGGCGATCTGCTGGGCGTAGTCCTGGAAGGAGGGCTGCCGGGCTTCGGCCAGTGCGACGGCCTTACCGGCCATCATGTTGCCCAGTGGCCCGCCGAGCACCATCGGGCAGCCCCGATCCACGTCGTCGGCGAATTCCTTGGTGGCCAGCACCATGCCGCCGCGCGGCCCGCGCAACGACTTGTGGGTGGTGGTGGTGACGATCTGGGCGAACGGCACCGGGTTCTCGTCCCCGGTGAACACCTTGCCGGCCACCAGCCCCGCGAAGTGGGCCATGTCCACCATCAGCACCGCGCCGACCTCGTCGGCGATCTCGCGCATGATGGCGAAGTTGATGCGCCGCGGGTAGGCGGAGTACCCGCCCACCAGGATCGCCGGCTTGAACTCCTTCGCCTGCTTGCGCAATGCGTCGTAGTCGAGCAGCCCGGTCACCGGGTCGGTGCCGTAGCTGCGCTGGTCGAACATCTTGCCGGAGATGTTGTGCCGGAAACCGTGCGTGAGATGGCCGCCGGCGTCCAGGCTCATGCCCATCAACCGCTGGTTGCCGAGCGCATAACGCAGCTCGTCCCAGTCGGCCTGATCGAGGTCGTTGACGGTCTTCGCGTGGTACTTCTCCAGAGCCGGACGCTCGACCAGGTGCGACAGGATCGCCCAGTAGGCGACCAGGTTGGCGTCGATGCCGGAATGCGGCTGGGCGTAGGCGTACTCGGCGCCGAACAGTTCGCGAGCGTGCTCGGCGGCCACCGACTCGACGGTGTCGATGTTCTGGCAGCCTGCGTAGAAGCGGTGACCGATGGTTCCTTCGGCGTATTTGTCCGACAGCCAGGTGCCCAGACCCAGCAGCGTCGTCAGCGACGCGTAGTTCTCGGACGCAATGAGCTTCAGCGAATGCCGCTGGTCGTGCAGTTCAGCCTTGATCGCCTCGGCGATGCGTGGTTCGGTCTGACCGACAAGGGTCAGCATTGCTTGGTAGGCGGTGGTGGCGAGGGCAGCAGAGTCGGTCACGGGCACTCCAGATAGAAGGGGACGAAACGCCCCCTTAGTCTACCGCTGCGCTACGGTGGCGCGCTGCACGCCGGGCGCCGCTTTCCGGCGCGCGCCCCAGCCGCTGCGGCCGCTGCTGTTTATTGCCCCGCAGCGGTTGCCGGCTCGACCGTGTCGAGGCTGGTCTCGTCGCGAAGCGAGCGCTCCTTGACGCTGGCGATGTGGTCGTACATCGCCTGCTGGGCCGCCACCAGGTCCTCGGCCTCCACGGCCGCCAGGACCGCCGCATGCTCGGCGACCGCCAGCTCGGAGTCATTGATGCCGCGCCGCACCGACTGACGCAGCCGGTGCATGTGGGCTGGCAGCTGGTCTGCGGTGTTCTGCAGGTAGACGTTGTCGGTGAACCGGAAGATGGTGTTGTGGAAGCCCCAATCGGCGTCCATATACTCGCGGTAGGCATTCATCGTCGACTTGTCGGGGACGATCCCCGCCACCGCTCCGGCCGCCTTCACATGCTTGGCGTGCGCCTTGGCCAGCACCGGCTTCAGTTCCTGCACCCGGCGGAACGCCAGCGCGAGCGCGCCCGGCTCGAGGATCAGCCGGGTGTCGCACAGCTGCGCGATCTGGTCGGGGGTCAGCGGCGGTGCGACCCGGTAGCCGCGCAGGGGCGCGCGAGTCACCAGCCCGGTACGCTCGAGATGCACCAGGGCCTCACGCACCGGAGTGGGGGAGACCGCCAGCTCGCTGGCGAGCCCGTCGATGCTGAGCGGGGCTTCGGGTAGCAGCGCACCCGACATGAGCATGTCGACCAGGGATTCGTAGACGGTGTCGCGCAGCACCTTGCGTTCCAGGGGCCTGACTCTTGGTTGGGCCATCGCATTCTGCCTTTCGTTCGGGGGTGGCGCCTTCGATTACATCACGACGCCGATATGCCAAGGCTGAAATTCATTGCGTCCGTAGCCGAGCGATTCACTGCTCGACGGGGTGCCGCTGGCGAGATCGAGCAGCGCGTTGTAGATCTCGAGGCCCTTCTCGGCCACGGCGACACCGTCGGAGAAGATCGGTCCGCAGTTGATGTCCATATCGTCAGGCATCCGGGCTGCCAGGGCGTTGTTGGTGGCCACCTTGAGGGTCGGCGCCGGCGCCGTGCCCAGTGCCGAGCCCCGTCCGGTGGTGAAGCAGATCAGGTTGGCGCCGCCGGCGAGCAGGCCGGTCACCGACACCGGGTCGTAGCCCGGGGTGTCCATGAAACCCAGGCCGGGCTGGTCGATCTGCGCGGCGTAGTCATAGACCGCCTCCAAGGGAGCGTGCCCCGATTTGGCGACCGCACCGAGCGACTTCTCCAAGATGGTGGTGATGCCCCCGGCCTTGTTGCCCGGCGACGGGTTGGCGTCCATGGTGGCGCCGAGGTTGGCGGTGTAGTCCTCCCACCAGGCGATCTTGTCCATCAGGCGCCGCGAGGTCGCCTCGCTGGTCGAGCGGTGCACCAGCAGCGATTCCGCGCCGTAGATCTCGGGGGTCTCGGCGAGCACCGATCGTCCGCCCTGGGCGACGATCAGGTCGGACGCGTAGCCCAGCGCGGGATTGGCCGTCAGCCCCGACAAACCGTCGGATCCGCCACAGTTGAGCCCGAGCACCAGCTCGCTGACCGGACGCTCGGTACGCACGAACGAGTCATTAACTCCCGGCAGCATCTTCTTGATGCCTTCCAGGGCCGCCTCCACGGTCGCGCGGGTGCCGCCGGTGGCCTGGATGGTCATGCGTTCCTGGGCGACACCACGGCGGGTGTGGATCTGCTTGATCATCAGATCGACCTGATTGACCTCGCAGCCCAGGCCGATGACCACCACCCCGCTGACGTTGGGGTGAGTGGCGAAACCGGCGAGGGTGCGCTGCAGCAGGTCCAGGCCGTTGGTGGCCATCCCGCAGCCCATGCCATGAACCAGCGGGATGACCCCGTCGATGTTCGGATAGTCGTCCAGCAGGCCGCGGCGGACGGCCTCGTTGGCGACGATCTCGCAGACGTTGGCCGAGCAGTTCACCGTCGACAACACCGCAATGTAGTTGCGGGTTGCGGTGGTGCCGTCGTTGCGGCGCACCCCCATGAAGGTGGTTCGTTCCGGTGTGGCCGGCGGCGTCCAGGCATGGTGGTCGAGGTCGGAGGCCTTCGGCTTGTGGTGGCTCGAGAAGATCAGATTGTGCACATGGACGTGCTGTCCGGCCTTGATGGGCTGCAGCGCGACACCGATCTGATAGCCGTACTTGGTGACCGGATCGGCCTCGGCGACGTCGTGCAAGGCGATCTTGTGACCCAGCGGAATGACATCGAGCACCGGGATCCGGGCGTCGCCGACCGACAGGATCTCGCCCGGAAGGAGTTTGCGACGCGCCACCGCGACATCATCGGCGTTGTTCAGCACCAGAACTGCGTCATCGGACGCCATCCTCATCATCCCCCAAGGTCATGCCACGGATAGCTGCATCGGCATCCGTCGAACCGTTTCGCTGCGAGAAATCATATCAAATATTGGCTGGGAGTGAGATTTGGGGAGGTCGCCGACAGCCAATGCTGCCCTTCGCAGCAGGCGCCCGGCCGCAGTCGCCAAGGCTGCCGCTGCGGGAGCGGTCCGGGCCGTGTGCCGGCCGGGCTCAGTCGGTGAAGTCACCCCGGGAGCGGGCCACTTCGTACAGCGAGATGGACGCGGCCACCGAGGCATTCAGGCTCTCCACCTCGCTGGCGATCGGGATCCGGGCCAGCACATCGCAGCGCTCGCGGGTCAGCCGGGCGAGCCCGGCACCCTCGGATCCGACGACCAGCAGCACCGGGCCGTCGGCACCCGGCACGCCGGCGATGTCGGTCTCGCCCTCGCCAGCCAGCCCCACCACCGTGAAGCCGGCCTTGGCGGCGTCCTGAAGCACCCGGTTCAAGTTGGTGGCCTTCGCCACCGGAACCCGGGCGAGCGCGCCCGCGGACGATTTCCACACCACCGCGGTCACCGAGGCGCTGCGGCGCTCGGGGATGATGACGCCGTGCGCCCCGAACGCGGCCGCCGACCGGACGATCGCGCCCAGGTTGTGCGGGTCGGTGATCCCGTCGAGGGCCACCAGCAGCCCGGCGCGGGTCTCGTCGTTGACCGCATCGGCGATCAGATCACCCGGATACGCGTACTCGTAGCTGGGCAGTTGCAGCGCCACGCCCTGGTGCACGGCTCCGCCGGTGAGCCGGTCGAGTTCGGCGCGGGTGGTCTGCAGCAGCGAGATCGAATGCTCGGCCGCGTAGCGGAAGATCTCATTGAGCCGGTCGTCGCGCTCGGCCCCTTCGGCCACGTAGGCGGTCTTGATTGGTAGGCCGGCGGTCATCGCCTCCAGCACCGGGTTGCGTCCGACCACCCAGTCGGCACCCGCGCCCTTGCCCTGCGCGCGGCTGCGGTTCGCGCCACTCTTCCCCGACTGCGATCCCGAAGTTCCGGTTGACTTGCCCTTATAGGCCTTGTGGTAGACGCGGTCCTCCGCCTTGGGGGTGGGCCCGCGTCCGGCCAGGCCACGTTTGCGCCGCCCGCCCGACCCTACTTTGCGTTCTGTCGCCACGATGTCTCCTCACCGGCTCCAGCGGGCGCCATCGGCGGTATCCGCAATTGTCAGGCCGAGCGCGGTGAGCTGATCGCGGATCGCGTCGGCAGCCGCCCAGTCCTTGCGCGCACGTGCCTGTGCGCGTTGTTCCAGTAGCAGTTGGACGAGTCCGTCCACGATGTCGGCGAGGTCGCTGCCGTCGTGCGATCCCGCCCAGGCCGGGTCGAAGGGCTCCAGTCCGAGCACATGCAGCATCGCGCGCACCTGGGTGAGCGTCAGCTCGGCGGCCTGCTTGTCGCCGGCGTCCAGATAGCGGTTGCCCTGCCGGACGGCCTCGAAGATCACCGCGACGGCAGCCGGGGTGCCCAGGTCGTCGTCCATGGCCTCGACGAAGGCGGTGGGCAGCTGGCTGAAGTTGAAGACGAACTCGCCGCTCGCGCCGGCCCGCTCCAAGAAGGAATCGATGCGTTCCAGCTGCGCGCTCGCCTCGTCCAACGAGGTTGGGCTGAATTCGACGGCCGACCGGTAGTGCGGGGCGGCCAGGTAGAGCCGCACCGCGCGGGCCGGGTACTGCTGGGTGACCTCGGTGACCACCGTGCCGTTGCCCAGCGACTTGCTCATCTTCTCGCCGGCCATCGTCACGAAGGCGTTGTGCATCCAGTAGCGGGCGAATCCGTACCCGGCTGCCCGGGACTGGGCCAGCTCGTTCTCATGATGAGGGAAACGCAGATCCAGGCCGCCCCCGTGAATGTCGAACTCGGCGCCCAGATACTTCAGGCTCATCGCCGAGCATTCCAGATGCCAGCCCGGACGCCCGGCTCCCCACGGGGCAGGCCACGACGCAGTCGTCGGTTCGTCGGGCTTGGTGCCCTTCCACAGCGCGAAATCGCGCGGATCATGCTTGCCGCGGGGATCGGCGTCGGCGGCCGGAGCCATGTCCTCGATCCGTTGATTCGACAGTTCGCCGTAGTCGGGCCAGGAATGCACGTCGAAGTAGACGTCGCCGGAGCCGTCTTCGGCCACGTAGGCATGGTCGCGTCCGATGAGTTTCTTGATCAGCTCGATCATCTCGGGGATGTGCCCGGTGGCGCGCGGCTCGTAGCTGGGCGGCAAGCAGCCGAGCGCCTGATAGGCCCGGTGCAGCTCGAGCTCGACCGAATAGGCCAGTTCGTACCACTCCATGCCCAAGGCGGCGGACTTGGCGAGGATCTTGTCGTCGATGTCGGTGACGTTCGCCACCACCTTCACCTCGAAGCCCTCGGCGGTGAGCCAGCGCCGCAGCACGTCGAAGACGACCTCCTTGCGGATATGTCCCAGATGCGGGGCCGACTGCACCGTCAGACCGCAGTGGTAGATCGACACCTTTCCCGGGTTCAGGGGGATGAACTCGGTGACCGCGCCGATACGTTCGTCGAAGAGATGAAAGCTCACAGGGTGGAGTTTACTTGTCAACCGTGGGCCTGTCGCGCACGCTCAGGGCCGCCGACTATGCTCGCAGACGCTGAATTCAATACTTCAGTGGAGGAATCATGGCTCAGATCCGTAAGCATCGTCCGCGCACCAGTTCGATCGGTGACCAAGTGCGCGCCAGCGTGGACTCCGGCCCACGCCCGATCGTCCCCGGCGAAGAGTACGATCCGTTCTTCGAAGAGCCGGACGATACGGCCGGCGAGGCTGCCGGCGGTTTCGAGATCACTGCGTCGGCGGCGACGGTGGTCAGCACCGGCGACTGGTTCACTCTCGATTCCGATGCGATGGCTGCGATGCTGGCGAGCCCGGCGGCGACAACGGCCGCCGATGAGTCCGACGAAGCCGACGAGGATGACCTGGACGAGGACGACTTCGCCGCCGATGACTCCGATGAAGTCGACGAAGACGATCTGGACGAAGACTAGGCCGGGTTGTCCTTGGCGCGCGCCCGCAGGGCATCGATATCAAAATGTGATGCCTCTGCCGGGTCGATCTGATCGGCCTCGGCTTCCCAGGGGTCGATCACCGGGGGAAGCTGCTCGCTGAGCGGATCGTCCTGGAAGCCGAGCGAGGGATCGTACGGGTTGGCCAGCGTCCGCACGCCAGGCCCCATCGAGATCATCGCCTCGTCCGGCAGGTTCGCCAGTACGTCACGGATGTAGCCCTGGGCAGCTTCCAGCAGCGGCACATCGCGGTGCTCGCGCTGGGCTTGATACCAGCGGTAGTCCAGCAGTTCGTGGTAGATCTGCGCCGGATCGCGTTTGCCCATCATGTCGGTCGGGATCGAATTGACTACCGGCTCGAAGAAGTCGGTCAGCCACCGGTGGGCGGCGACCGCCTCGTCCAGCCCCTGAAGCCCGCGGCGCATGCGGTAGGTGTCGAGATCATTGAGCAGCCGGCGGGCCTGGTTCTCCTCGGTGTCCAGCCCGGTGAGCCGCAGCAGTCGGCGGGAGTGGTGGCCGGCGTCCACGACCTTCGGCTGGATGCGGACGGTCCGGCCGTCGGCCGAGGTGTTGATGTCGAGTTCGGCGATGTCGAAACCGAGCGCGTTGAGCCGGCGGACGCGGCCCTCGATGCGGTGCAGCTCGGAGCCGCTGAACTCCTCGGCGCCGGTCAGCTCGTTCCAGAGCTCGTTGTAGCGGGCATCGATGGTCTCGACCATGGTGAGCGGATCCAGCGACTCGTCGAGCAGCCCGCCAGCCTCGAGGTCGCAGAAGTCGCCGAAGATGTTGACCCGGGCGATCGACAGATCGTGCTGGCGCTGGCCGTCGGTCAGCTTGTCGTGCAGTTCACCGGTCTCGGCGTCGACCAGATAGGCGGCGAACTCACCGGCGTCGCGCCGGAACAAGATGTTCGACAGTGAGACGTCGCCCCACATCAGTCCGATCAGGTGCAGCCGCGCCAGCAGCACGACCATGGCGTCCAGCAGCCGGGAGACCGTCTCATTGCGGACGCCGGGGGTGAACAGCGACCGGTAGGGCAGCGCGAACTGGAGGTGTTTGGTGAGCAGGATCGGATCGAGGGGCTGGCCCTCGGCGTCGCGGCGGGCGCTGATCACACCGACCGGCTCGACCGCCGGCGTCTGTAGCCGGCCCAGATCGTGCAACAGCCGGTATTCGTGCAGGGCCAGATCCTCGTTGACTTCCTTCGCGGCGAGCACTTCGTCGCCGACTCCGATGAACCGCACAACATGGCGTGAGATGCCTCGGGGCAGCGCGACGAGATTCTCTTCGGGCCAATCGGCCAACGGCGTATCCCACGGAAGCGGGAGCAACTGCACGTTCGGCGTGGCGGACAAGAACCTGGGCACGCCCTCCAGCCTACTGATCGACCTTGAGAGCTCGCTCCAGGCCGTCGCGCACGTCCGCCACCAGATCGCCGGCCGGCTCGATGCCCGCCGACAGTCGCAGCAGCGCCGGGGTGATGCCGGCGGCCAGCTGCACCTCGGGGGTCATTGAGGCATGGGTCATGGACGCCGGATGCGCGATCAGCGATTCGACCCCGCCCAGCGATTCGGCGATGTCGAAGACCCGCAGGCCCCGGCAGAAGGCGGTGGCGCCGGCCAGGCCGCCGACGACCTCGAAGCTGATCATCGAACCGAAGCTGTCTTGCTGGCGGGCCGCGATCTCGTGACCCGGGTGCTCGGCCAACCCGGGGTAGTAGACCGCCGTCACCGCCGGATGGCCGGCCAGTGTAGCCACGATCTCGGCGGCGTTCGCGTCGTGGACGCGCACCCGCGCGTCCAGGGTGCGCAGCCCGCGCAACGCCAGCCAGGAATCGAACGCCCCCGCGGTGACCCCGATGACATTCGCCCAGAACTTCAGATGCTCACCGAGATCCTCGTCCGCGGCGACGACGGCGCCGCCCACCACGTCGGAGTGGCCGTTGATGAATTTCGTCGTCGAATGCACGACCACATCGGCGCCGAACTCGATCGGGCGCTGCCGCAGCGGCGAGCAGAAGGTGTTGTCGGCCACCGCCAGCGCGCCCGCGGCATGCACCGTCTCGATGGTCGGTTGGAGATCGACCAACCGCAGCAGGGGATTGGACGGGGTTTCGATCAGGACCAGGTCGGCCGGTGTCTCCAGCGCGGCGGCCAGCTCCTGCGGGTCGGTCTGATTGACGTAGTCGACCGTGAAATGACCGAGCCCGGCCAGATGATTGAGCAGCCGCCAGGTGCCGCCGTAACAGTCGTGCGGGGCGACGACGCGTCCACCGGCCTTGACCAGCGCGGTGAAGCACAGTGTCAGCGCCGACAGGCCCGACGACGTGATGACGCCGGTGGCGCCGCCCTCCAAGGTGGCGATCGCCTCACCCAGCAGGTCGCGGGTCGGGTTGCCCGAGCGGCTGTAGTCGTACCTGGGCGGGTTGTTCAGCCCCGCGAATGCGTAGTTCGTGCCCAGATAGATCGGGGGCACGATCGAAGAGAACGCGGTATCGGAATCGAGACCGGCGCGAAGTCCGCGTCCGAGCTGGGAGATCGTCGGGTCCATGGCTGCCAAGATAGCGCTCCGACCGACCACGCAGAACAATGATCAGCGGGGCTCCCGTTGCCGAGAGCCCCGCTGTTTGCCACTAAGTACCGCCTTGGCAGACCGGCCGGTGGCGCTGTGCGCCCGCGGCCGTCTGCTCTGGATCGATGAGGAACCGATCAGGAAAGGCGGGCTCCTGATTCGGTGTCGAAGACATGCACCGCGGCCGGATCGACGCGCAGGTTCACGGCATCACCGCGCGTCGGTGGGATCCGGGTGGTGACGCGGGCGACGATCTGCGGTTCGTTGCCGGCCAGCGCGGCGTCCTCGTTCTCGGTGAGGGTGCCGTACAGGTAGGAGTCGGCGCCGGTCTCCTCGACGACCGAGATGTGCATGCCGATGCCCGTGTCGCTGGACAGTTCGAAGGATTCCGGACGAATGCCGACGATCACCGTGTTGCCGGTCGCCTTGTCGAGCACCGCGCGGTCGATCGGGATGACATGACCGGTGACCGACGCCCCACCATCGACGATGTCGGCCTTGATGAGGTTCATCGCGGGTGAACCGATGAAGCCGGCCACGAAGAGGTTGGCCGGGCGATCGTAGAGCACCAGCGGGTTGTCGACCTGCTGCAGCAGGCCGTCCTTCATCACGGCCACCCGATCGCCCATCGTCATGGCCTCGACCTGGTCGTGGGTGACATAGACGGTGGTGACTCCCAGCCGCGACTGCAGGGCCGCGATCTGGGTGCGGGTCTGGACGCGCAGCTTGGCGTCCAGGTTCGACAGCGGCTCGTCCATCAAGAAGACCTGAGGATTACGGACGATCGCGCGACCCAT
>Ga0334889_1001104_pt1 | contig 37403 bp, 28 predicted proteins | sample GraSluR1_MG_2_FD_207222 | JGI IMG/M metagenome (GOLD analysis project Ga0334889, IMG submission 207222) | Sludge microbial communities from methane-producing bioreactor in Wageningen University, Netherlands - Granular Sludge_8_08-R1 | ecosystem: Engineered > Bioreactor > Anaerobic > Unclassified...
TTGCTTAAGGATGTTTTATACCTGTTTAGCTTTTTGTTCTGCAAAAGGCTTGTTTGCTGTGCTCTTTTTCTCTCTTTGCTTTTAGATCATTTCCGAAGATTCATCTTGACAATTCTTAGCTGGACTTATTCACCTAACCCCAGATCGTCAATTAATTCTAAAAAATCTTTAATAAATACATAGTCAACTAAATTCCCATTTACAGGAAATGGGAATTTCTCGCCATTTGATCCATTTATTAAGCACTTGTGTCTAGCTCCATCCTTCAGTTCAAAACCGTAAAATTGGCCAAATTTCTTGAATTCATTTAACGTAATATCTCGGGGGGTTGGTTTCTCGCGAATTCTTTTTATTAATTTTTCTTTTTGCGACACATTGTCCTCCTCGTGGTGCCGTTCGAGTATGGTATCATATGTAATACCACTTTTCAACGGCAGATTGGTGAAATCCTTGTTACGTTTTTGTTACTTCTTGAAAAAAGTTGGTACTTAACGTTAGTGTATCCCTTGATCTCCAATAAAACAATCAATCACACTTAAGAGAAATGGAAGACTATACACAATGCGATACCTTATTCCCCATCTGCTTCTAAATACTTAACAACAATGTCCAAGTATTATTGGCCGTTCTTCTCAACTACAGTCTCAACAACAATATCAAAAAGCAATTCATTCTTTATTCGCTGGTAGTTTATCCGAGCTTCGGCTTTTGGTAAATAACCAATCATCTTTTCCTTGTAATAAAGTTCAATTGCCGGTTCACCATTGAATTTCGTTGCATTAAATGAAAGCACATCGCCTGGGCTCATCTTCTGAATGGTTTCTTGCCTAGAGGATCCATCTGCATTATTGTAAGTAACCCCGGCAACGTAAGTGTGGTATGCTCTATGTTCGTTGGCTATAGACATTTTTTGATAGATTTGAATTAATCATAGCTTTGCCTTCCTATGTTTAATTTACACGCTCAAAATCTGGTGTTAAGAGCGAATAAGCTACCTCGTCTGTTAAAGCATACATTGACCGCATGCTTTTTTCTATTTGTTGTTGAGCATAGTTTCCGTTTTTTGAATATTCAATCAAAGATGTATATTTTTCCATAAACGAATCGAATATATACTTTGCAAAAACTTCTAAATCTAAAAGGTTTGAAAAATATACTCTCACAAAATCTGTTCCACCTTCAGTTTTATTACATGGCTCGGTAACAAATTTATCGATTAATTCAACTTCGCTTTTCACTATGAAATAATTGCCTTTTTTGGTAAATCTGAATCTCAGGAATCTATTAAGGCAATAAGCTTCTACATAGCCGGAGCTATTTCTTTTATATCTGATAACAGATGTATCACCTTCGAAGTCAGCAATGGTTTTATGTATAAATGCACATAGTTCTGATTCCTGTGCAACTGGCTTAACTTTTTCTATTTGTTGTTTTTCTTCTTCTGTTAATTCTTGATATACATCAATTAATCGATTGAGAATGTGTCCACAGTTTTCGGCATCAGTTACAGCTCTATGAGACTCTGGATTATATAACCCAAAATGAGATTCGACTGTTGCCTGTTTATGATTTTCTAAACCTTTCAAATTTCTTCTCGACATAGTTAGTGTATCAACGTATAAAATATCTGCATCAAAGCCAAGTCTCCTTAATGCATGACCAAGAAACTTAAAGTCAAATGTAGCATTATGTGCGCACATCATAGTTTCACCTTTTAAAGCATCACCAAGAAAATCAATCAGTTTAGGATAAACTTCGTTTTCAGAAGGTGCCATTGCTAACATTTCATTAGTTATATGGTTTACATTTGTAGCAGCTTGTGGAATTTTTACTCCCGGGTTCACAAGAGATGAAAATTTATCAATCACTTTGCCATTCGAGAAAACAACAGCTCCAACTTCAACAATTCTATCCGTTGCGCAGTAAAATCCGGTTGTTTCAACATCAAAAGCAATAAAACGTTTCCTGATGCTGTTAGCATTTGTGTAATCTACATCGGTTTTCCATAACGTTACGCTGCCGTAGGTTGTCTTGCCACTAATCATGTTTTCTTGTTTTTCTGCGGTAGTTATTAGGTCAGTTGTTTTTGCAGTTATTTCCGGAGTGACCATAGATGTATTCTTGCAATCTGTTTTACCAGATTTCTCTAAAATTGCGTTTATTAGTTTGCTAAATAATGACATTAAGGCACTCCCTTTCAATAATTTAAAACTTCGCTCTCGATTCTACTACCTTGCCAACGATAGTAACAGGAAGAGCTGAAATCTGCTCATTTTAGTAGAACACAGGCGAGAGATTTGATATTCTGTGTTCATTTATTAATTGTCATTTTCTTTTCTAATTCCTCCAGTGTTACTAGTCGCTCGCGTGCATCGTCAACAAAAGAGAAATCCTGGTTTTTAGAATTGAAACAGTGCTCCCACATTTGTTGAAAATAGACAGTTCCACCCCGACTCTTTTTATAGCAGAATCATTTAAACGATCATATATTGCAAGTGCAGCTTAAGCTAACTCGATTTGCTCGGGTATTTGCTCGGAAGATAACCCTTTGAGTTTTGTCTTTACAGCTTGTGATGTTGCAGCATATAATGCGCTTTCATAATCACCAATACGATTACAATATTTCTGAGAGAAATTGAATGAAAGCTCTTCATCACGTTTAGTCCAACCAAATCTCCTGTCATGGTCTTGTTCTACCTTGATGGATTAAGCCCGGTCAATTTTTGTTTGATCATCGAAGGTGTTGCCAGTCGGTCAATACCATCACAAATTCCGGGTGTTTTGTAGGTTCGTTTAGGATTATTGAAGTCTGAATACAGGTTTTTTCGGCATCTGCTTGAGAGGAGCAAGCAGAACAAACCCCTTCTTTGTTGATTTTTAGGAAGAACCCACTCTTGCCACACTTAGAACATTTAGCCATATGATTACCCCTTCCTATTCCATGGAATTCAATTGTTTAATGCCTATGCAACAAAATGGTAGAACTCGCTTTGATTTAAGCAAAGATATTGATTTGCCGGCGCTGGCAAAATGAATTAAGAAGCAATACTCTAACTAAATCAAATACGATTCTCTCAGCTATTCTGGAGTTGAATTCTTTTCTCGCGCTTCTTTCTGTAAATCCTTAAAAGAATGATGACTAAAACTTTAAAGACCAGAAACTCTGTACTGGGATTGAAAGGCTTATCGAAAACTTTCCAGGCAATGAGAACTAGTCCTGCAAATATTGCAATAGAAATCAAGAGCCACCTTATGCTCTGCGCTTTATTGATGGTGCTGAATTCAAAAACTAACCACCCAGAAGACAGGAAATCCAGGGCTGCTATTATATAGTATTGCATTGAAGATCGCCCCCCCCTTAAATTTACTTATAACATCGTTTGTATGCTTCGAATCCCTTTGAAATAGCTTCACTAAGTGGGACTTCTAAAGGATTGATCATGTTACTACAAGTAGATATTGAATGGTATTTCGTGCCTCCGTTTGTGGGAATCCATACCAGTTTTTCCGTTGCTGTTTGATTATGAACAACTTGAGGCTCGGGTTGACTTGTAGTTGGTTGTGATGTTGCAACGGCACCAGCAATGATTGCAGTAGCCACAATAGGTGTTGGATCAGAGACTGAAGCCGGTGGTGTAGTGGTTGTGGTTGGATTTACTACAGGTGTTGATGTTGAAATTGGTTGTGGTTGCGTTTGAACAGATACAATTGGTTTTTCTGTGGGTTCAGGGAGTTGAGTGGGCGGTAAAGCCGTCTTTTCTTCTTGTTTTGGAGTAAGAGGTTGCGATTCGCTAGATTTTGCATCTGTCACAGAAACAGCAGCAGTGTTTGGTTTTGAAGAACTGCACCCAGAAATCAATAGCACAAACAGAACGAACAATGTTATAAAAACTCGTATGCGTTTTTTCATGATTCGCTCCTTATTTAATACCAAATAAACGTAAAAAGAAATTTCCAACCTTTCTTTCTCGGCCGGATTTAGTCAACGGTATTCCAATTGACTTGGAAATCTTGCGTTTCGCAGACGTGATACCTAATGCACGTTTTGCTGAAAAAGTTACACCTGGAATTTTGAAAGACTTGTTTCCCATGATTAATCCTCCTCCTTTTTATTAAGACTATTAAGCTCATTCATATACCCTGCAGTGATGATGCCTGCTGGAAGGGCAACGATTGCTATTCCTAGAACAGCAGATATCATAGTGACCCATCGACCAATTGTTGTCACTGGGTAAATATCACCATATCCCATTGTAGTCAGAGAAACTGTGGCCCAGTAAATTGCTTCGAAGAAGTTATCGAAAGAATCCGGTTCAACGTTGAATATTATCAAAGCAGATAAAACAACATAGCCTATGGCCAAAGAAGCCACTGCTAAAAGTGGCTCTTTCTGTTTCCTAAGAACGTTGATAATCATTACGAAGCTTTTTGAATAGCGTAATAGTTTAAAGACACGAAGTACTCGCATGGTTCGTAGCAAACGAAGGATTTTGAGAATTCGAAATCCACTACTCAATGCTGTAACTGAAGGTAAGATGCAAAGGAGGTCAACAATAGCCATTGGAGTAAAAGGGTAAAACAGAAAAGATAGTCTACCTCTCTGGGGTAGGGCGTAATCTGCAGTTAACCATCTTAGCAGATAGTCGGTAATAAACACGGTTACCGCAACGCGATCAATTAATACAAATAAAGGGGTTTGTGAGTCTTTGAAAGCTAATGGAATGAGGCTAACTAGAATTATGAACATCATCGAGAAGTCATAGATTTTGTCTGTCAAACCATCTCCAACGGATTGATCTACAAGAATAAATAGTTTTTGTCTCAAAGTATTCGCCCCTTAAACAGTTCAATAAGAACTTATATTTCGAGCAATGAGGGTTGGTTGCTCAAATTCTATGAAGGCAACTTAAAAGTATTGAAATAAGCCCATCAGAAGCAGAATACTACAATACAGTGAACTTGTAAAGATTAAATTGAAATAATATTCTAATATAGGCAGAGATGTTAGAAAACGTTGAAAAAAAGAATAATTATATTGACCAAAATTGTACATCCACCCAGAAGTAACCCGAACTGTTAACGTCATAGACTTTTTTGCTAATTTCCTATATTTTAGTTTTGCATGCTGATCATAGCAGGGGTGGAGGCAGGGAAGGGAAGTGTATATGAAAATCCTTTCCAGCTAACAGAAACTAAATAAGTACATAGTAACCGCCCACTTACGTAGGAGATACGCCTGTGGGCGGTGTATTATTATAAAGAGCCGGTCGCAAAAAGCAACCGGCTGAGAAGCGATGCGTATTCGGTGGGGTGACCTTCCCACATCTCCTAACACTTAAGGGCGACGGCTGCCCGTTCCGTCCTCGAATTCGCATCTAATCTGTATCTAAATTATAAAGTATCTACCTGTCTTTGTCAAGTTTTACTAAATACCCTTTTGTGATGAATTGCTCAATTCTTCTTTGTGTGATAGTATAAAGTGTTCTTACATAATACTTACCACTATTTGCAATTCGGACAGCAACTTTGATATGTTCGTTTCCAGTTTGGATGTATTTCACGAATTCAATCGTTCCATCACTTTCATCAGCTCCAATATAATCAGGTGAACGTATTATTTCGGGTAAATAGGCTTCATATTTTGTGTAATCTAACGGATGAGAATTAATCATATGGTTAATGTTGGTTTCACCTAAGTATATTGGTGTCCCTATCTCGATCGATAACCCAATCGCTTTTATTGACTTCTCTGAGAAAAATCCAATTAACATTTGTATACCCCGTTAAGTTCAGTTGTTAATTGTGAATTAATTTAAATTTCAATTCATCCCATTATACAATAATATAAACTACTACACAATAGAAGTTTTCTATTTGAAGTAGAAAGTGTAAGAAGAATCTTTCTTAAGAAAAGTTACATGCTGTATTGGCTGCGTAATTAAGTAGCTTACTATTCGCGCCAAACATTAAACGAGGGAGGCATAAGATGAACGAGTCCATTAGACAGCTCATTGGAAAATGTGGCTTTTACTGTGGTAGTTGCCCGGATTATACTCAAGGAACTTGTTCAGGGTGCCGTACAGCTCATAAGAAGGGTGATTGCTTTACCTTTGATTGCGTCGACAAGCAAGGCATCGAATTTTGCGGTACTTGCGTGCAATTTCCATGCGATGATATTATGACCAGAGAAAAAGCAACGGTACTAGATACAAGATGGTTACAATGGAAAGTGACCGGGAGAAAGAAATAAAGAGCAAGATTCAAGATCGAAATAAACAGAAACCGCCCACCGGCGTAGGAGATACGCAGGTGGGCGGTTTCTGTTAGTGCGGCAGCATACGTTATGCTTCCAGATGTAGTAATAACCGATACATCAATGCTGCCGCTTCCGCTGTTGTGAGGGAAGCATGGGGGACGATTTTTCCTTGTGCATTTCCTTCAACCAACTGTGCTTTTAGACAAGCCGAGATACCCTCGATTGCCCAAGTGTCAATTTCTCCGGCATCGGCGAATTGTGCCAACGCTGCTGTAGCATCAATCTCCACTGGATTCAAGTGGAGACAGCGAGAAAGAATCATCAACGCTTCTTCCCGTGTCAGCAATCTTTCGGGCTCAAAGTTGCCATTAGGGTACCCTGACACCAAGCCCGCATGAAGTGCTGCTTGAATTGCAGCATTCTGCACATGATCTTGCGTGAGGTCAAAGAAATGATGGGCATCGCCTTCAGGTTGAAGGTTTAGCGCTTTGGCAATCATGGTTGTAAAGGTTCCTCTTGTTAGGGGTGTTGCCAAAGCATGAACATCGGTTTCGTTGAGGATTCCACGCAACTGAGCAAAGGTAAATGCTCTTGCTGCCCAGTGTTGAACCACTTCCGGTTCGGGTTGAACGCTGCTGATTACCATTTGGAAGGAATCCGTCCAGGAGAGGGCTTCAGTGGGAGTTGGCTCAGTTGCCAGAACCGTAAAGGGGCTTTGAGCAATCCAGGTAAACAATTCCCCGTTCGCTTCGGACTCATCACTGAAGTGGGGGTGGAAGGTCGCAGCTGCGTGCAAAGGAGATAATACTTCAACCTTCATAAGCACCAAAGGAGTTCCTTGAACTGCGGAAGACAAATCAGCGAGGTCAAGTTCGTGGAACAGCAAAGTAAAGGGGATAGCCGGGTCAAAGCAGGGTGCAGGGATTTCCAGAATACCTAGCGTGGTTTGAACCTCCAAAGTATGCACCCCTTCTACCAAAAGTGCTACTTGCTCCGGACTGAGTTGAATTCCAGTCGGCAGTATGGTTTCTGTCAAGTCAAGGGTCAAAGGAGTGTGGTCTTCCTTCAAATCCTCCTCTAAAAGATCGGTAGACCATTGTAGAATCGGAATCCCTTCAATAACCAGTGGTTTTTGCACCGGTGGCTCTTCTTCCGGTTCTTGAGGAGGCGGAATGACCCCGATTTGCACGGTTACTGCATTGCTCTGAGCCGAACTTAAGCCCGAAAGATCCACTGCTTGCACATAATATTGATATTCGGTGTTCGAAGTCAACTGACGATCGCTATACCACAAAACTTGTGAGGTTGTCAGCAAGACCACCTCTTCACTTGGTAGAACCTTTCGATAAACTCGATACCCCTGAATCCCTGCATTATCAGTCGAGGCCTGCCAGCTCAAGGTGACTTCGCCTTCACCATTTTTTTGAGCTTGTAAAGCAGATGGCATGGTAGGCGTCTCTGTATCAACCGTTTCCGCTCCGGTAACGACAATGGTGGCGGTCTTGGTTTCATCTTTATGATCATAGGTGTAGACATAAGTGCCGGGGTAGGAGAAGGCGAAAACAAAGGAGTCATAAGGAGAGAGTAGACCGGAATCAAAACCCGCCACATTACTTTCTACCGGAATTGTGCTGAGTAAACGGATGACCGGATGCAACTGCTCCTCTGCGATTTGAGCCGAAGGGACCGTGGCGGGCACATGAACATTGAATCGGACACTTTGGTCTTCCTGAATGGTCATCGTGGTAGCATCGTTGCCATTGCCGTAGGTGATACCGTTTTGTGTGACAAGCAGGTGGTAGTCTGCATCGCCTTCAATGTTCTTGGCATAGGGGATATTTTGTGTAACCAATTGATCTACCACGGTCAAATCCGGGCTGGTCCAGTTCTGATACGGCTGTGGGTTTCTAACTTCCAACCGATACGTTCCGGGTGGAGTGAAGAAGGCGAAATAACCGGTTTCATCGACGATTTGTGGATTGACTTGGTTATTATATGCATGTGCCGGCCAAGGAAGCCAATTTTTATTGACTTCATCATAGAACATACAAGTGACTTCGGCACCGGGAACAACATGGGAGAAGCCTAAGCCGGAATCAAATACAAAGCCATCGGGGTCAATGAGAATGCTTCCATTGGATGATTTTTGTTTGTTGAGACATCCACAATCTGCATAAAACATAATGTTGTGAGCGAGACCGATGTCAAAAACGTAATAATTACCCAAAACTTTGTAGTTTTCATATTTCACATTGTCGGCAATGACATAGACCTCACCGATGATATCGGGGTTCACATACAGGTATAGTTTCGTATCCCAAAAACCGTATACACCCGGCAGGGTCCAATTCGTGGTTGAGAACTTGCCGGTTTTGTCGCGGAACGTAAACAAATAATCTTTGCCGGCTACGGATTTTCCTTGCCAGAACGAACGTTGTGGACACCAACAAGTGCCGGATTCAATCAAGGTTATCGTTTCTGATTTTATGGAATTTGGCGTAGGAGATCCTTCGCATACATAAAAGCTGATGGGATCCAAGAGAAAGTCTTCATCTACGGTGTAGAAAAGGAAAGCACCTCCGGCTGTAGCCGTGGTGGTATCGATTACTGCCTGTGTATTGGCGTTGACTAAGGACAGTTGCGCCAAGGGACGGGCAAATCCTTCAATGGGGATGGGAAGATAGGTATCTAAATACTCCCCGTTCCCCGGAGAAAAAATGCGGGGACGACTGGCCTCAATGCTAAAGGTGGTGTTTAGTGAAATGTGATAAACGGTAGCATCTCCGGCTACCATAAAAGAAACATCGACTGTGCAGGGGAAAGAGTTTGCTGCCAAATAGGTAGGAGAGAAATCTTCAATGGGTGCTTCAAAGATTGTATAAATCTTATGCGATCCTTCCCATAGGGGTAATTCGTTTTCAAACTGGAAGCCATTTCTGGTGGGGATATTGCGGACAACGCTTTTGTAACTGGTGGAAGAATAACCGATTTCGCAAGGTGTTTCATAGCCCTGGTCTTTGTAGAAGGGGAGGGTAATCGTAGTTTCCAATTGGGTGAGCGGTATAAAAGAGAAGCCACTTGCTCGATAATTGAATTGTGAGTTCAGTTCGTGTAATACGTCCCCTGTTTTTGTATCATAATAAGAGGTATGGGATGCGCTCAAAAGAGGATCTACAACCTCGATGAAACTGCTTGCGTTATTATCGGAAAGATCGAAATCAGCTAAGGGATAATCGTCGGCTACGATGGTGTTTTGAAAATAGGGGTCCGGAGCATAAGTTGGCTGTAATTCTACTTTTACGCTATCGAAATATAAATCAAGGGGATCATATTCTAATTCAAAAACAATATTTGCGGTGCTGTTGAGTACGGAGAACCGTGTGCTTTCAGAACCGGTCAATCCCAAATATTGGTAGAGTGGATTTTTAATTTCGAACCGGAAACCCTCTGCAGTTTGCTGAATATTTTGGATGTTAAAGGAAGCGTCTGTAATGGAAATGGCATCAATGTTCTCATTTGGGTCATGAACAAGTACATCATAGATTACCGCATGACTGTTGCCCGCTCCTAGGTTTGTGAAATTGATTTGAACCTTTTTCTTGGGTAATACGGAACGGTCCCAGACCAAAAAGGGCTGTTGGTTACCGGGGTAACTCAGTTCTACTGCAAGGTCGGGTTGCCAAACAAAGCAGGTTGTGCTTTCCAGATCGCCTAAGTCCGCTTCTGTAAAGGAAGTGTTACTTTTTCCGGATACTTCGGCTTCCAGATCAAAATTATTATCGTTGGAATTGAACCATGAATGGACTTCTGCAGAACAAGTGAGGAAGACTTCTTCCTTAGAATCCAGGGTATCGAATTCACATACGATTTCATTAAGTAGGGTGTCAAAAGAGAGGTTGAGCCCGGATCTTTGCGGCATACTGTATTGCAGATTTTTGAATTCACTTGGCACCGCTACCCGTACTTCTAGGTCGTGAGCACTGGCGTTCCCGTTGTTTAGAATTTGAACTTCAAAGCTATAGGTGGGTAGGACTTCGGCATCGGTATGAATCATTGTATTTCCCGCATGAAGGGTTAGATCTAACCCTGGAATTAAGCCATACAAGAAATCTTTGCTGTTTTGGGATCCGATTCCGGTGAGATCGGCATCATCGGTATCACTGACGATGTTTACAGTGTCTTTCAGTAACGTGCCGCGCTCAACGCCATCTTTTAATTGAGCGTGAACGATATAAAAAGTTGCTGGATCTCCAATCGTTTCATTGAAGTAGCCGGAAGTTAAATTACCGACACTCCAGGTTAGAACGGTCTGCTCTTGCTCGTTCACAGAGGTAGTATATCCTTCCGGCTGAGCAGTAACCACATCTACCCGGGAATCCAAAAGATATTGAATCGTGGCATTTTCAGCTGTAAAGGATCCTTTATTGCCAAAGGTTAGTCGGCCGGTGTAACTGCCCAAGGTTTCCTTTTCACTCACAGATAGGGATACATAAGTGTCACAAGTATGGGGAGGTTCCAGTATGGTAACGGCGAGACTGGAGGTATTATTGGTTGTAACGCTATCGGCACCATTGAGTAATTCTAAGGTAGAATTTATTGTAATTGAGCCAACATATGTGGGGGAGATTTGTAGGTTGATGATGCTCTGCCTCGGAGCTTCTTTGCTGATTTGATTACGGTAAAGCGTCAAAATATTCCCGTTTATAGTATGGGTATCCCCAATGGCATCTTGTACTTGAATACCGGTAATGCTTTCAGCCGGTGTAACAGTGAGGATGGCTTTAGCATTTGCTAAGTCATCCGGCCCACTATTTTGGATTTCATGTGTTACATTGAATGGATTGCCGCTATAGAGGGGTGGAGTAGCAGTTGTGTTCAAAGTAGAGGAGATATCGTGGAATTTTTGTTCTTCGAATACAAATAATACGTGACCAAAGTACTCTCTTTGCGCACAGATTAAATAATTCGCGTTGTCTAACCATTGAACCATTGGTAAATTAGGACTTCCTTGAGTTGAAAGATAAGACCAAACCCCAAATAGGGTCTTTTGTTCGATAATTTCTAAAGGTTCGTGGTTTTCGCCGGGAGTGCAATCGATTGTGGCATCCCATAAGGCACTTCCATGATAAATATTGTTAACAGCATCCCCTGTCACTATAATGCTTTTATTACCGAACCCTATTTTTGCTAATAAGCGAAGATGATCATCTGCTTCCACTCGAACATTTAACAGGGTGTCGCTGGTGATTCCCCCTACAGATTTGGAGCCTATATGTTCGATCCATTTTAAGTTTCCTTGAGTATCGACTTTTTGCAGTGTTAAGTGTTGATCTTGTTGAAATGTGATTTCAATACCACCCACAGTGTTAGGTGAATCGTATAACGCATAATCGGCGAGAATAATGAATCCATCCGATACAGAAGTAACCCAATCATAAGAATCGACACTCAGCGTTCCATAGCATTTATCCAAGATTCGAGTCACCAAACCTTCATTGGGAGCGCTATATTGTACCATATAACCATCGTGGCATTTCCAAGGAGGATCGGAACTATAACTTTTATTGTTGGAATCATAGTTAGGTACACTAGGATGATTGCTACGGCCTACAGCAAAGAATCCACCATCACTGGTTGCAATAAGGGAATTCAGGGAGATTTCATAACCAGTCCGACGTGTTGTCTCATCTTCTTGAAATACAACGGAACCATCGCTTTTGTCAAGGCCAAGAATCACAGGGTGACTGTAACTGCTGGTTGTATAGTTGCCACCCACTACATATGCCGTAGAAGTTTCGATGACATCGTTAATTCGATCTTCGAAAACAATCTCATTTGTTTCATTATAAAGTGCTTTTTGAAAAAACACGCTTAAGTCAAGGGGATTAATACAGAATAAGAAGCTTCCAGTGTTGTTCCCAGCGGCTACTAAACAACTATCTTTATACGTACCTAGGACCAATATATGGCCAGCGGTCGTCTCCATAGTTTTTATGATCTCGATTTGTCCTCGATTCCTAGTCGCATAAGGAATAATACCACTGATACCGAAATTTTTGCTTTGCAACAGGGTCTGCCCGGTGTCGGAAAGGATATCGATGCGAAATTGTTGAGGGACAGTCGTATATTTGTAAACCACGGCTAAGTTTCCAGAGCGCAAAGGTAGGGTAGAGCTAGGATAAAGCATGGGGCTGGTGTAACCGCGTTCGTACTCGTTGTACCAAACGACCGCTTTTGCCGGCTCCATATAGGTTTCAAACTTCGATTCAGAAGCGAGAGTGGGTGAGAACAGCAGCATGATGAACGCAAGTATAAACAGAACGAGTGCGATGAGTAAATAAGGATAACTGATTTTCTTCTGCATAAAGCTTCACTCCTTGCAATGTAGAGTAGGGTATATGGCACCATCTCTATTGTAGGAGAAACGAAAAGAATTGACTACTGTACCTAGGTATAGTATTATGAAATTGGTTACAAAAAACATGAATAAGTCGTATGATAAAGAATAATTAGTTTTATAACTTTTTTGAGAGGGATGGGAGTGAGATCTACCATGAAGAAGTTTCGATTCATAGAGCGACCTTTGTATAAGGGGGCTTTCATCGGTCTGACTTTTGGTTGGTTGATTTCAGCACCTTTTTATCGACCTCTGTTGGCAGATTCTACCTTGACTTGGAATCATCTTGGAATCTGGGCAGGAGCTATTTCCATCTTCTTGTTCATAATTGAGAGAAACATCTGGGATTTACAAACAAAAATAGATCGGCCTTATTTCTCGGCAATGGTACTTTGGCTTAGTTTTCTAGGAGGTTCTCTTGTCGGTCATTCATGGATCAATACGCTATTCTTTTGTCTTCAACTTTTCGGTGCAGCAGCCATTCTTTGGCAAAAATGTCGATTGATTTATCATACAGAAGATGCCGTTACGACATGGGTCGGAGCACTAATGGCATCGACCTTGTTCTATTACCTAACCTCTTTCATGATTGAAATACATCCCGGCTTAGTCTTTGCTTACCTGGCGATAACGGGACTCATAATTTTATTGGGAACCGCTCGAGCTGGAGTTGGGGACGGTTCTCTCCAAGGAGTTGGGGACGGTTCTCTCCTCAAAGAAAAAGAAATCGAAGAAGCCGATATGCCCCGCAGGCCTCTTCTATTAGTGCTGATAGCACTCGTTTCCATGTTTATTGTCTATACACAAGGAACTTTTTTAATGAATCAAATTTTTCGAGAAATTTCATTATTTGGAAGTTCCCTGGTGATTTGGGTTATCATACTCTACGTAGCAATGCTATGGAGTTTACCATTTCTGATTCGGAAATACCGAGTCCTATTTACAATGGGGTTTATCATCAGTTTAGCTGGCTGCGCCTTCGCTTTGAGTATTCCCAGCACAAGAATACCGAGAATTAAAGAGGTATCCTTATCTCTTTTCGTTATTGCTTCTGCCGGGGTCGACAGTTTTCTTTTATTAATGATCAGCTACCTGGCGAAACAGTTTAGACGAGTCCTCTTTTGTGCATGGGGTGTAGTTAGCTACTATTTTGTGATGGAGTTCAGTTCCTTCATTGCAGCAAGATATGAAGATGTGTTAGCTACGTATCTAATGGAATATAAGCTCCTTTCTTTGCTTTTGAGTTTTGTGTTTGTATTGCTGCTTTTCCATTTTCATTACTCCGAAATGCAAGAGCACAATCAAGATCATCTAATTAGAGAGGATTCTATTAATCGTGATCCCTTGTGGCTCAAGGAATTGACCCCCGCCGAGAAAAATATTCTTGACCATATTTTTGAAGGACTTACCAATCAGCAGATTGCGGAGCATTTATTCATCAGTGTCAGCACGGTTAAATTCCATGTTCATAATATTCTCGGCAAAGCCGGGGTGAAGAATAAATATGAATTGTTGGCTCTTATGCAACGAGAAGTACCCCTTACAACAAAGAAGGTCAAAAAAGAAGACAATAAATATTAAAAACCGATAAGACGAACAATAAACAAACACTTGCCAAGTAATGTTCGTATATGATATACTGAGTCCATACTACATTGAGAGTAAAAGAGAGGATGAACTCACAAGATGAAACATCAAAAAGTGGTGGTTTTAGACTTTGGCGGTCAATATGTGCAGCTTATTGCCCGTCGTATTCGCGAATTGCATATTTATTGTGAAATCAAACCCTACAATATATCACATGAGGCCCTTAAAGCCATGGAACCTCAAGCCATTGTGCTTTCCGGTGGTCCGGCAACGGTCTATGCTGAAAACGCTCCCATGGTGGATGCCAAGTTGTTCAAGTTAGGAATCCCGGTTTTGGGCATTTGTTACGGCATGCAACTCATGGCCTATTTGCTGGGTGGCAAAGTCAGCCGCGCCGAAAAGAAAGAGTTTGGCAAAACTCCTCTACAATTACAGTTATTAAACAATGAGCTTTGGCAAAATGTAGCCGAGCAAAGCACTTGTTGGATGAGCCATGGTGTTTATATTGAAGAACCCCCTGTGGGCTGGCAAGTCTTGGCTCAAACCCCCAACTCTCCGGTAGCAGCCATGGCGTTGCCTTCTGAGAAGCTCTATGGAGTGCAATTTCATCCGGAAGTTACCCATACCGATGAAGGAATGGCTGTTTTAAGAAACTTCCTCTACGGCATTTGTGGTTTGAGTGGCGATTGGTCTATGGCCAATTTCCTAACAGAAGAAGTAGAGCGTATTCGTGAACGCGTTGGCGACCGCAAGGTGTTATGTGCACTGTCTGGTGGAGTCGATTCTTCTGTGGCGGCAGCCTTGGTGCACCGAGCGATTGGTGCGAATTTAACCAGTGTTTTTGTAGATCATGGCTTAATGCGCAAAGACGAAGGCGCACAAGTCATAAAGTTATTCCGCGACGAGCTCAAGATGAACCTGATTCCGGTCGACGCTTCCGAGCGTTTCTTGAGCAAATTGGCCGGTGTGACTGAACCGGAGAAAAAGCGCAAAATCATTGGCACCGAATTTATCCGCGTCTTTGAAGAAGAAGCGGCCAAACTGGGTGAAACCGACTTTTTGGTACAAGGCACTTTATACCCCGATGTCGTAGAAAGCGGGACAGCTACCGCAGCCGTGATCAAATCGCATCACAATGTGGGCGGCTTACCGGAAGATATGAAGTTTATGTTGATTGAACCTTTACGTGAGCTTTTCAAAGATGAAGTGCGTGAGTTAGGAATAGAATTGGGTCTGCCGGATCAAGTGGTGCAGCGACAACCGTTCCCGGGCCCTAGTTTAGCCATTCGTTGTTTAGGTGAAATCACCCCCGAAAAGTTGCATGTATTACGCGAAAGCGATTGGATTATGCGTCGTGAACTCACCAAAGCCGGTCTCGACAGAGTCATTTGGCAATCGTTCACAGTGCTACCAAACATTCAATCTGTTGGAGTTATGGGTGATGAGCGTACCTATAGTCACGCCATAGTAGTCCGTGCCGTAACCAGTGTCGACGGCATGACTGCCGACTGGGCACGCATTCCTTATGATGTGTTGGAGCAAATATCCGTGGCCATTATCAATGAAGTACCCGAAATCAACCGAGTGGTGTACGATATTACATCGAAGCCGCCTGCGACGATTGAGTGGGAATAGGAAAATTATTCCAATAACGCACAAAATAAAATTAAATTACGTTTAAAAACGAGAACAAGGCGAGCTTTCTGCTTGATGCAAGATGGCGCTTTGTTCTCGTTTTACGTTGGAGCTAATATGGCAGCAATCTAAATTTCTCTTATTTGTGGCTTAACTATTATGCTGATTAGTCAGGTCTTCTTGACCATGAGTTTGAGGATACAGGGAGGAATAGATATATTAGTTAGTCACCACATTCACATGACTAACTTGTGCTGAAGTGCAGTTGATCTTCAAACAGTATATACATAGCCGGTCAATACAAGCAACAACTTTCCTAAGAATAAATTTTGTTTGATTTTAATTTTATGATATGTTATTATAAAAAAAGTAAATTGCAAAAAATAGGAGGAATGGAAATGAAAAAGTTTATGTTAGGTTTTTTACTGGGAGCAGTTATTTTTAGTGGTATTGTTTATGCTGCTAATTACGAAGCTTTGCCAGTAACTTTCTCTGTTTATGTAAATGGTAGCTTGTTTACAGCAACACCAGGGGCGGTAGCAATCAACGGTAGTACATTTCTTCCACTAAGGGCTATAGGTGAAGCGCTCGGCGTGCAGGTTAACTGGAATCAAGAAAAATTCAGAGTTGAAGTCGGAACACCACCAGTTGAAGCACAACCAAATGGAAAGACATATGCAGCAGGTATGTATAAAGTTGGATCCGATATACCAGCAGGAGATTACTTAATCATGACAAATGAATCCACTTACATGGAAGTTACCTCAGATAGCACTGGCTCCTTCGAAAGCATCCTCCAAAATGCAAATTTTGATAACTCTCACTACGTCAATATAATAACCGGGCAATATTTGTCATTCAGCAAGGGAACTGCTTATCCGATGGCGACTGCTCCAATTCTAAAACCAGTGGCAGGTAAATACTTAGAGGGTATGTATAAAATTGGTCGTGACATTTCTCCGGGAGAATACAAAGTTGTTTCTACAGGTAGTTATGGTGGTTATTATGCCATACTTAGTGGTTTAAGTGGCGAAATAGATGACATTGAGACGAACGGTAACATCGAAGGCACAATATATTTAACTTTGACCAGTGGATATGTTGAACTAAGTAGCGCATATATCGTAGCTAAATAACAGTTTTTTACACCGACTAGCAAATGTGACTATCCTTGATCAGGATATTCACATAACGAACTCATGTGTCGTTAGCGATTGCTAAATAGAAAAAATCTTGAAATATGATATGCTCCCTTCGTGTTTGGCAGTGTTCTTCTTTTCACTGTCTGTCACAAAGGGGGCATATCATATATAATCATCAGTGGTGTTTTTTTCTCATATCCATTTAAAGAGGATAGCTAGTCCTAATGCAATATGAAATAGGTTTTCAATCAGAGGCTTCTTCTTTTGTTGAAACTGCAAAACGCAGTAGGGTATATCGAAAACGACGGTACCAATTTTTGAAATTTTATAAGCCGGCAGATAAGTCACATTTTGGGTCGAAAAAACTTTCAGAAGGGCAACGAACACAAAAAACATAATCAGGTAAGGTCGCGCACGATACTCGATTTCTAGAAGTTTACTCATTGAAGATCCTCCTCGTTTATAGTAAATAAAAGGATACTGCTTTGTCTTGGAAGAATATTGGCTATGTTATACATTATTGAAAGAGGTGCGAAGAATGATTTTAGTACTATGGGCAAGTCCAAATTTAGAAGGCTTGACCGCACAAGCAAAAGATCGAGTTTTGCAGGGGATCGTACAAACAGGAGCTGCAACAGAAACGATTCATCTAAACGCCTGCAATCTTCAACGCTGTCTAACCTGTGATAACGGTTGGGGCACTTGTCGCAGTAAAGGTAGCTGCATTATTGCTGACGATTTTGCTTCTATTTATGAAGCAATGGTTCGCGCCGAAGGCCTTGTCTTTGTCACACCGGTTTATTGGCATGACCTCGCCGAATCACTTAAGTCATTCTTGGATCGCTTACGTCGTTGTGAAGCGGCTCATAACCACTACCTGAAAGACAAAAAGAGTATGCTGGTTGCCTGTGCCGGTGGCAGTGGCAATGGGGCGATTAAATGCCTGTTCAACCTAGAAGAGACATTAAAGCATATGGGGATGAAACCGGTAGAGCGTTTGCCCGTGATACAGTTCAACAAATCCTATATGCTGCCGGCATTAGAGGGAGCAGGAAAAGCCTTTGCCGAGCTTATACAGGCAGATCTAAAGAAGTAGCAAAACATATGAAGGTGAACTATGAATCAGTTTGGCATTATGGTAGGGTTCAATAAACCAGCCGCATTTGAAGGATGGTTCAGCAAAATTGACGATCAGGAAAACGATCTCATGCTCTCGGTCATATGGGGATACTCTACGCATGCAACAAGCAAACATGCGTTTCTTCAGTTTACCCATAGTTTGGAGCACAAAACCCTCTACATTCGGTATCCTTTGGAGCAAATGCAGTGGCAAGAGCATCCGTTTGTCTTAAAAATCGGGAATAATCTCCTCTCCGAACAAGAGATGCAACTCGATTTTGAAATGGATGGGGTGCGGGTGCAAGGGAGTTTCAGCTTTGGCAACTTAACACCGATTAGGACATCCTTCTTGAAACCAAATATTATGGGTTGGCTAACCTATTTTCCCAACGAGTGCAATCATTCGATCATCAGTATGTATCACACCGTGAATGGAAAATTCAGTCTAGGTGAAAGATCATGGGACATACAGCATGCAGATGGATATATGGAAAAGGATTGGGGAACCAGTTTTCCCAAGGAATATGTCTGGTTACACGCCAATGGTTGGAAATCAAGTGGTGTTGTCTTCAGCTATGCAACGGTCCCGGTGCTCGGGCAGTTTGCCAAAGGCTTTTTCTTGGTGCTTCACCACGAAGGGGAAGAGTATCGCTTCAGTTCTATTGAAGGAGCAAGAATGTTGCAGTTCGATGTTACAAAGGACTCTTTTCGGGCTAGGATTGGTAAAGGAGCGTTGCGAATTGAGTTGTTTGCGAAACAAAAGAATCCGGCAGCATTGGCTTCGCCGAACCAAGGCGAAATGCGCGATTATATCAAGGAATCGCTCGACGGCAGAGTCGAAATCTCCATGACCAAGGGTTCCTCTGAACTCATCCGTTTGGTCAGTGATCGTGCTTCAATCGATGTTCATTTCAACTTGGAGGAATCAAAATCATGAATCTAAAGGTCTCTATTGATCAAATCATGGAACCCGAGCTAAAAGCAAAGATCGTAGAAGAAATTCTGTTAGATTTGCCCGATTGGTTCGGTTTACCCGAAAGCACCAAAAAGTATATTGAAGATTCGAAGGCGCTGCCTCTGTGGTTGGCTTTGGTTGGAGATGAGACTGCTGGGTTTGTAACCTTATCTCAGTCCAGCGAAGATTGCGCCGAATTGCACTGCATGGGTGTTAAAATGAAGTTTCACCACCAAGGAATTGGAACTCTTTTGTATCACGAACTCGAACAATATGCTAAGAAAAGCTTTGATTATATACAGGTTAAAACCGTAGAGGAAGGTCGTTACAAAGAATACGACCAAACCGTAACCTTCTATAAGCGCATGGGTTTTGTTAAGCTTGAAGTGTTTCCCACCTTGTGGGACAAGAATAATCCTTGTATGATCATGGTGAAGAAGATTTGAGAAAGAAGGAGAGCTTGCATGACGAATTTGGAATGGTTGTTGGGGGGCGATCCTGTTATCGCTCATTTGGTGAAGAAATATCTGCTCAATGAACCAACGGAAACCCAAAACCAAGGTTTGATTCAACGCTATTTAGATCTTCTTGACCTGCAAACCATGAAATGGGGCAATGGGTTTTATGGTCCCAAATGGGTTTCCACCCATTACACCCTAATGGAACTTAAATATATGGAAATCATGCCTAAGACTCCCGTTTATACTGAAAGTCTGCTTCATTACATGGATCACGAGTGGGAGAAGAGCATCAATAAATATGGCATCGACACCATGGATTTATGTATTACAGGCATGCTGATCAACTTAGTATCCTATGCTAAAATCCAGGACCCTCGCCTAAACCAAATGATCGACTATACCCTGAGACGCACTATGCCCGACGGCGCCTGGAACTGTTGTTGGCATCGTAAACCACGCCCGCACATTAGTTCCGTGCACACCACTATGAATGTGTTGGAGGGTCTAGTGGAGTATGGACAGCGGGGATACCTCTACCGACTAGACGAAGTGCAAGCAGCAATAGAGCGAGGCATTCAGGTTCTAATGGCGCGCCAGCTCATCTATAAAAAAAACACAGACACTCCCATTCATCCCAGTATGACGGAACACCATTACCCAGCCCGCTGGAAATACGACTATTTGCGTATCTTGGAAATGCTGGCTAGAATAGGGCATCCGTATCAGAAAGAGATGGAACCGGCGCTGTCTGTGTTAAAAGGTCATTTGAAAAATGGGAAGTTGACCAAGGGAACTAGGATTTCAGGCTTAACTCACTTCAAATTGGAAACTGAGAAGTATGGCAGATTCAACACCTTTCGGGCCTACGTAGTGCTCAAGGCCTATTACCCGGAAGTTTATCAAAATTGTATTGCTGAGGAGTTCAAAGAGTAATTCCTATTCACCAACTTTGTTGGTTATATCGAATGAAAATATTGAATTAGAAGGTCTTATCAGTTATATCGAATATTTTCTGCAAGGTGGCCAGGGCAAGTGCTTTGGCTTCCTTTGCTTTTTTGAGCTTATAGTCTGCCACTGTCCTGTAGCCAAACATGAAGAGAATCATTTCCTTAATATAAGAACGTGTGTTCACTGGACGAGGAGCAGCTTCAGAAAAACCTTTGTAGAAGGCATGAACGCAGCGATCATAATACTCCACCAGATGTTCGACATCGGCTTCATCGGCAATCAGGCTGGCAATGTCTTCTCCTAAGTAGCCATAACCCGCGGTATCCCAGTCGATCAGCACGATTTTGTCGTCCACGTAGAAAATATTGGTCACCCAAAAGTCTCGGTGGCATAGCACGACCGGTAGGGTTTCAATCTGCGCAAAAATCTCCTCCGAACGTGCATCAAGGTCGATCATCATCTCACAAAGGTGTTTTGGTAAATCACAATCGCTGGAGCGAATATAATCGTAGACCTCTAGCCAGGTGCGGTAGCGGAGGTAACATTGCTTCAAGTAGTCAAGATGGCTGAGGTTCGTTATATTCTGTAAAGCCACCGATTTTTCTGTAAAGCATGTTCCTTGGAACTTTCCCAACTCATAGGCCGCCTTTTCATACATATCTCCAGTTAAGTTTAAGCCCGACACTCCTTCTATGGCTTCCATATAAATGTGGGTTTCTTCCTCATGCAATTCAGCATGGTAGCAAGCAGGCCAATGAAAATCGGGTGGGAAAGTGCTTGCAAAATCCGAGGCATACAAGTCATACTCGCGGCGCCATGAATCGGCATCACCATGACGTTCCCACTTCTTCTGGTTTTTTAGAACTACCCTGAAGGGAAGCCGTGTGCCGGTTAACGTGGTTGCTTCACCGTGAATCAAATACACCTGCCCTACGGTTCCGCCTTGTAGCATCTCAGTTTCATAGGTTAATTCTGTAATTGGGGTTGAGAGCATTGTACTTACCACTTGTTGCAATGTTGCTAGGTTGATCGATTCCATAGTTTCTTCCTTCCTTAATCAATGATCCATTCTTTTCGAATCTCCCATATTGTTCCGTAAGTTGCATTGCTGTTTAGCAGGATGTTGGGGTCAAAGAGGCGCTGCCAACTATCGGTTATTTCACGCTTGATCTGGGGGTAAAATTGTGACATATAAGCTTGGGTGTCGCTGATGCCGTATTCACGGAGCAGGTTTTGGTGCCGCGTGTCATCGGTCTCGTTTAAGGGAATATAGGCGTAGTTGAGAACCGTCCCCCACTTAGCAATGTGGATAGGCGTGATCCGCTCATGAGGGACGCGCAGTTCCAGCACTACGCTACCGGGACTCGGTAGCATGGTAGCTTCACCGGTGAAGGAAACCCAAATCGGGTAGTCAGCATCGGCGGGTTTGCATTGTGCTTGTGGATGATGCTGCACCAGCCAATCGTAGACTTCTAATACAAGAGGTGCTTGTTCTTGCAGATCACGCTGAATGTAGGAGCGCTTTGCAGTATATCTGCCATGTGTTTGAAGTTGTGCATAAACTGCCGTATGTTGTTTTGTCCAAACGGTGGTGGTTGGCATGGTATCACCTCCAAGGTTTCTCATAATAATGGGCATAAAAAAGCTGCAGAACAAGCAACCTTATCGTGATTGCTGCTGCAGTACAATAAAAAGGTTGTGATTTATGCCCATATTCAATTGTTGGAACAAACCTCACTCAAATATGCCAACATAAAAAACATCCCCTCTCAATGCAATTATTGCTTTTTCAAGCTAAGAGTATCATATCACGGCAGTTTACGAAAATCAATACTATGAATAACAATATCAATGCATTTATAGTCAATCTTGAGTAAGGAAAACAAGCACTTTCTTTGCATTATGACCCAAAAAGCCCTTACAATTTATCGGAAAATATGCTATAATGTAAATGCAGTATTACAAAATGCTGAATAGTGCTTTTCAAAAGAGGAGTCCCCTCTTTTTTTGTTGAGAAATTTGAAGAATTGGAGGACAAGTCATGTTCAAAGTTGGAGATTTGGTTTTGTATGGAAGCACCGGAGTTTGTCGCGTCACAGATATCACCACTCGAAATCTGGTTGGAATAGACAAAGATCAATTGTTCTATGTTCTGACGCCCTTATACCAAGATTGTGTTATTTCTATACCGGTTGATGCCACGAGTATTCCGATTCGTGCAATCATCAGCAAGGAGGAAGCCGATCAGATTATTCAGCAAATTCCCAAAATTAAAACAGAAGTTTTCCACAGCTCGGTTTTGCGCGAATTAAATGAGCACTATAATTCCTATTTGAGCACGTATGACTGTGTCCATTTAGTAGAGTTATGCATGTCAGTTTACGCCAAGAAACAACAATTTGAGGAAGAAGGCCGAAAAACGGGCACCATTGATGAGAAGTTTTTGAAGTTGGCTGAAGAATTATTGTTTGGTGAATTGGCCGTCGTCTATGGAATCGAAAAAGAGGAAGTGCCTGCCTTGATCTCAGAGAGGCTCGATGAAGATTGGCGTACTTCTTCAAATTCATAATTGAATACCATATCGCAACCTCATGTGAAACGTCACCCTAATTTAGGGTGGCTTTTTTATTGCTAGCTCTCAAATGATTTACCTTTTTGTTGGGAAGGTAAACAGCTTGAATTTGTAGAAAGAGTTCTCGAAAGAATGATTTAATTTCTTTTTTGTATGATAGAAATGAGGAGATAATATGGAAAGATTTAACAAGTTTCTCGTCTGCTTGCTCGTATTTGCCATCATTTTCACCGGCCTGCCACTACCGCATGTAAGCGCAGCTGTTTTGTCCGATGAGGATGTCGTTGCTGCAGACAAGGGTTGGCTTGAAGAGAATTTCCTCATATTAAATGATTATCCTTATTTGCCTTGGCTTAAGACGGATTTAATGCTACCTCCAACTGGTGCGAACGGCAGCCAGATTTCGTGGAGCTCAAGCAATAGCAGTGTCCTTACCGATACCGGTGTGGTGATTCGCCCTGCATATTCCTGTGCAAATACGGTTGATGTGGTTTTAACTGCTACGATTCGCCAAAACGCAGCTACTGCGGTCTCGAATTTTAACGCCTCTGTGGTATCGTTACCGGGTAGTTTAGCCATGCAATTGGAGTATGAAGATACCGAGAACATTGCTGATTTGCTACAAATCAACGGTTCTGCTCAGGCGGGTGTAACCGATATGTCGAACGCCAATCTTTTTAGCTTGAATAACGTTTCTGAAACAGCGGGGAGCGTTTTTACCAAGCAGAAGATTCAATTGGCAGAAGACTTGTCGTTTAGCACATTTTTCCTGTTCGATATCAGCTCTATGTATCAGAATTACGATGAAGGCTTCACCTTTACCGTGCAAGCCGATGCTTCAACCTCGCTAGGCTCCGGTCCTTTTGAAGCCATGGGCGTGCCAGAGGGAACCCCCAGTATTAGCGTAGAATTTGACACCAAACGTGACAGCGACACGGCGACCTACGAATACGAAGGTACTGATACCGAACAACACATTGCGGTGTATCTAAATGGCGATTACCAGCATCCGCTCGCTGTTGCCCCGGTTGCGATTTATAATATGGAAACAGGGGAGAGAAATCTTTCAGCCAATCAAAGGTTTAACGTGTGGATCCAATACAATGGTTCTACCAAAAAGCTAGAGGTTTTCCAAGTCTACGAAGGGTTGGAAGATCCCACAGTGCCAACCCTTACGGCAGATGTGGATTTAAGTAGCGTGTTTCAAACAGCGGAAGGTCAAGTGATTCGAGATGTTTACCCCGGGTTTACCGGACATGGGGCTGACGCTTATAGTGTACATGCCAGCCTTTATGAATGGAGCTTCAAGAACGATCCGTATCCCATTTCCTTTAATCTCCCTCCCTACACGATCCGCGATTTGTACAGAGATGCTTTTCATCTGGAACTGACATCGCAAACCATCGATCAAACCGAGGGTTTCGCGGCTCAACTCACGGCTGTTTTGCGAGATTCTTTAGGTCAACCGGTTCCTGGAGTGCCTCTGGTTTTCACAAGCGATTTTGGAACTTTGAAAGCTGCTCCGGCTGGGGGCTTTGAAACCTTATCATCTCTGGACCTTGTCACCGATGAGCTAGGTTCTGCAACCATATTGTTGACTTCCCTGGTTGAGGGGAACGCCTTGGTTCGCTGCACTGCACAAGGGGGGACTTTTAGCGAAACTTCCGCTTCACTGATTTTGACCGAAGAAGCCAAACTCAACTTGGATTATGATCAACTGACAGCGGACTTCTTGTTAGAGGCAAATCAAGCTCTCAATTTTGTCAGGAGCGATCTACTCCTGCCGGCAAGCGGAGCAAACGGGAGTAGCATTACCTGGTCCAGTTCCAATGCGACTTTTCTTGATACGACCGGGAAGGTGACAAGGCCGACTTTAGCCGAAGGGGATCAGGTCGTAATTTTGACGGCTTATTTGAGCTTGGGGGCGTTTAGCAGAGTAAAAGACTTTAAGGTTGTTATTAAAATCAACGATGCCGATATGGTAACTTCCGATGCCACTTGGTTGACCGATCTTCGATTATTGCAATTAAATCCTTCCTTGTCTGAGATTACAACGAATCTTGTTATGCCCACGGTAGGAGCGGCCGGAAGCACAATTTTTTGGGTTTCATCAAATGAGGGAGTTGTTTCAGCCACCGGTTTTGTCAATCGCCCCGCGTGTCCGGCGAGTGCCGTTGAGGTTCAACTGACCGCAACCCTTGCTATGGGTGTAGAAAGTGTGGATAAAACATTTACCATAACCGTCCTGCCGACCGCCGCAACCGATTACGATCTGCTTCAAGAAGCATACGATGCTCTTTCTGAGGAAAGCATTCTCAATGCCAATACCAGCTTAGATCAAATAAGTAGCGATTTAACCTTACCGGATCTCGGCTTACACGACTGCAGTATTGCCTGGAGCAGTAGCAAACCGGAGTTTATCTCAGCCAATGGAATTGTAGTTCAGCCCGATTACACCACCGGTTCAACCTCGTTGTTTTTGACTGCGACTTTGCGCAAGGGAACAGCAGAACTGCAAAAAACGTTTTACCTCACCGTAATTGCCAAAGAGCCTACCGATACGGAAACGGTGGCTGAGACCGTGGCCTGGTTAACCGAGGAAAGCATCCTCTATGGAAACATAGCTTTGGATCAGATCACAAAGAACCTTTATCTGCCCCTCGAAGGGTTATACGGGAGCAGTATCGCCTGGGAAACATCGAACCCGCTTCTTGTTTCCTCCTTAGGAGAAGTTTTTCAGCCGAGTTTTACTGTGGGAAATCAGAGTGTATCCCTCACCGCTACAATCATCCGGGCCGGTGTAGAAGCGGTGAAAGAATTTCCTATGACAATTCTCGCTCTTTCTGCGACCGATGAAGAGGCGGTAGCGCTTAGTCTCGCTTGGCTAACAGAAGAGCGAATCCTCGCTGCGAATACAAACGCCAACCAACTGGAAACAGCATTGAACCTGCCGACCACGGGACTGGAAAATACAACGATTCGCTGGAGCTGTCTGCCGGTCGGTGGAATCATCACCGAAGGTCCCAGCATTGGCGAACTGGTTCGTCCGTCGTTTACCACTGGGGATCAAACTGTCGTTGTAACAGCCCAACTGCTACGCGGAACGAAAACGGTAGGGAAAAGCTTCAACTTCACGATGAAAGCCTTGCCGATGAGCGATGCCGAAGCAATTGAACTCGATGCAAAATGGTTTGATATTCAAAAGACTCTAAGCACCAATCCTTCTGCGTATTCACTTCAAGAAAACCTCCAGTTTGAACTCAATACTCCCAATGGCTCAATCATTACGCTCAGTTCCAGTCATCCCGCGGTCTTGACGATTATTCCCCAACCCGACGGTAACGCAATCGGAAATGTGACCCAACCGGATTATGAAGAAGATCATCAGAGTGTGCTGGTGACGGTCACTTTGCAAAAGGGTGTGGAACAACGCGTCAAAACCTTTGAATATACCGTGCTGGCACTGCGAGACATCACGTCACCGACCCTGATTTCCAGCAGCCCGGCTCACAACAATATGAATGTGCTCTATGGAACCAATCAGATGATACTGACCTTTAATGAAAACATTCAACCGCCCACACGCACCGGTGGCTATGCCTATTATGCAAGGGCATTTAACGTTACAGTCAACGGAGCGATGCCCGATACAGTCATTTTAATTTATGAGAATAACACCTTGACCATACGTGAAAGGAGCGGAAGTTTTGCCGGTGGCTTGAACGAAATCGTGATTCCTGCATCCGCCGTTTTAGACATGGCAGGGATTCCGCTGAGTGAAGAAATCAGGATTCAATTTCTAATGGAAGAAAAAATCATTCAACCCTTGAATATTGTTTCATCGGTTCCTGCCAACGGAGCAAATTCGGTAGCGCTTGACACCCCTCTTACCTTCAAGCTCAGCTCTTCTGACATCAGCAAGGGTAATAACTTTAGTCTAATTGGGCTTTCCAATCAGCAATATAGCAACATTCCCATTGCTTGCGAGTTGGCCGGTGGCGATGTAACGATTACGATGAAATACGCCGGCTGGTCTCTCACTAAGGGCCAAATTTATCTACTCTTCATCCCACCGGGAGCGTTCCAAGACCGCTTTGGTAATCAGAGCACGGCAACGCTGATCAGCTTCGTTACCATACCCGAGGACGTCAATTTACAAATCAGCAAAACCTACCCGCAGAACAATCAGGCTTCAGTTTCGATTAACCAGAGTCTCCAGGTAGAGTTGAGCCATGCGGCAATGGTGTCTCAAGGAAAAATCAGCTTGACCGATCCAGCCGGAAATGCAGTGCCGATTGCAGTAGATGCCTTTACAACTTCTGAAAATAAGATCTTAATCGATCCAGCTGAGTCCCTGCAACCGAATACTCCATATACGCTAAGCATTCCTAAGGGTTTTGCGAAAGCACGCCTCAGTGGGGTCAACCCCTTAGTTGCAGATGCCGTCTTCCGTTTTACGACCGGAGCCAATGCTTTGCCGTTGCTACAGGTCACACCAAGCGATTTCGCTGTGGAACAATCGATGGATACGCGCGTACAGTTGACATTTTCAAGCACCGTAAAAGCCGGACCCAACAATAGGGCAATCGAAATGCGCAACGCAGCCGGGGAAGAAATGCTGATGATTCAGACGCTTGCCGCTGATAAAGCAGAGTTCCGGGTTCTGAACGAATGGTTGAGCCCCCAAACAACCTACGATGTTACCATTCCGGCCGCCGCTTTCCTCAATGAAGAGAACCAGGCCAACGATTCCTACACCTTTTCGTTTACAACGGGGCAACAACTAAATCTCAAGGATCAAGAATCGTTTACTGTAAATCCTGCCACGCGTTGGCTGGTGCAAAGAGAACTCAGCTTCAAAACTGATGCACTTTTCTATGCTTTCCGAAATAGAGGGCGCAGCATTTCTTCTTATGCCTGGGATTTTGGGGATGAAGCGACCGCTACCGGTATTTCAGCAAATCACACCTACACAAATCCAGGTACCTACACCGTGAAACTAAAAGTAACTGACCAACTTGGCATATCTTATGAATTGCAAAAAACACTGGAGATTAGCAATTTCAATGCCGAAGAAGTGACCATGCAAGTGTCGCCCAAGGCCAATCAAAATCTGGTGCATACCGATGTATACAGTGACCCCTTGGATTATACGCCAGGCACACGGCTTTATACCATGGGTCTGATTTACAATGGTGTTTACATGGCCGGTGAAGCGATTTCCGTTTCTCTCTACAAGAATAATGCCTTAGTGCTCGATTACGGGACCGTCACCACAACCAATTATGGTCGAGAAAAAGAAGTCGCTCAGGGGTATTTCGGGTTTGATTATCAAAACATACGGCTCAATGGAACCTATGAGTTGGTGTTCCGTTACCAAGGCCTTGAAATGCGTCGAACCGTGGTAATCAGAGACCAAAGAAGCAAGCAAGACCTGCGTATCCAGTTATTCGATACAGATACGGGTAGCGAATTCTTACTCTACAATGGCTTCTATGTAGAACTCGACGGCAATAAGACCTTTATTCTTAAAACGTATTTTAAGGAAGAAGATCGTACCTATTATGTGATTAAGGATGTAGAACTCGGTTTTCATACGTTAGAAATCATCCCGGACCCCACCCGAGAACCCTTTGTTGAACACTCCGGAAGAGTAGAGTTTTGGCACAGTGGCTGGGTCGATGTTTCAATGGTGCAAGTACAACGGACCCCTTTAGGAGAAATTCGGGTCTGGTCCGAGCAAACCGATTCCAGAAACTCAACTCCCACCACCTTCGTTGGGGGCGAAAACACCTTCGGATCCCCTCCAAATTTGAATTTCACCATAGAAGCCAATTGGGCGGAGTATCGAAGCGGCTACTACGAGGTGCAGTTGAACGACTGGAAAACCTACCGATATAAGGAACCAAAGTTCACCCTTAATCCTCTAGACTTGTTTCCAGGTAATATCTTGTTGGTCAGAGCCGTCACACCCTATGGCAACGCTTCGCCTTGGGTGGATGCCAAGCTGAGAACGATTGACCCTCCAGAAGTCAATGGTGTACCCATTGAGTTTCAATACGTCAACGGGCAGCTTGTTGCTCAAACCTCGATGTTCCTCAACAGCAACAGTGCCGGGCAAAATAGTGAAATCAACGACATGCCCATGTTAGGTCACGATACCAGTGCCGGGCTGATGAACCATTTTGACTCTCTACAAGGTACAATGAACTATACCGCTGAAGGCATGGAAATGCTCCTGGAGTTTGAAAAGAGTGGCTCCTACGGTAAATCCAAGAAAAAGCCCAAACTCTTGACTGTGGGATACCAGATGGAAGGGGAAATGGAAGGCAGCTTCTTTCTCAGTTATGACAATCTGACCGACAGTTGGAAATTACACACTGGCGAAGTGATTTTGACTGGGGATATTAGTAAATATTATAAGAAGGGTTATACGGTGCCGGTCATTCGATTAGGAGCGGAAGCCACCTTGACCCTCGGTACAGTCTTAGGAGGAACGCTCTATATTGATAAACGGCCCGATGCCGAGCACGAATACAGCGGAATTCTCAAAGTAGAACCCTATGTTACCGTGGAGGTTTATGGCGGAGTTGAGGGCTGGAATATTGAAGGTGGAGTCGACGGGCGCATCAAAACACAATTGCATATACCGACCGGTTACATCCAAGTGGACCCGAGCCTGACGGCTTATGTCAAAGGTACCTTGGCCTATGTCACGACGACATTTTATGAAGATGAAGCCACTACTTCTTGGAACAATGGAAAAGACAAAGTGGTTCCTCTAAAACTCTTTACCTTACACACCACTCCTGAGTTAGCAGAGGATACGGAACTGGTGCTGATTCCTCGAAATTATCTAAACAGCGAATCCCTCTGGTTAGCTACGGCGGACCAAACCGATACCGTGCAGTTTCTGGCAACCGATACCGAGCAAGTCTTGAAAACCCATGTTTATCCGTATGCTGAAGTGCAATTGGTGGAACAAGGTCAAAATCTTGCCATGGTTTGGTTGGATGATAACCCAGACCGCAGTAGTGTCAACCGAACCCAACTGCATTATGCGCTCAATATTGAAGGTACTTGGAGCGAACCGGTGCGATTAAATCAAGATGGCACCGCCGACTTTACCCCGGTACTCGCCGCAGGTAGCGAGGGCTCACTTCTGGCATGGCAAAACCTGAAACAAGTCTTACCCGATGAACCCTCGCTCGATACTTATGCAAAGAACGCCGAAATCAGTGTAAACCAGACGCTGTATCATGGCACAGGAGACCTTGATACAATCACACTCACCAACGATGATTTGTATGATCATTCCCCCAGCATTGCCATGATGGGCAATCTAAACGGACTGGTGGTTTGGACCAAATCTCCGGGGGTCAGTTTCTCTTCAACCTCAAGTGACAACAAGCTTTGTTACGCAAGTTGGAATGGCGCCAGCTGGAGTGAAGCAATGCTCTTACAAGACGACGTAAGCCAAGTCGTATCTTCACAACTTTTCTCCAATGATGAGCAAGCACTCTTGCTTTATACCCTGGATGCCGATAACGATACCAGCACTACTTCAGATTGGGAAATCTACGCTAGAATCTACTATGCCAACACCAATACTTGGGAAGATTCTGTGCAGATTACCCATAATGAGGTTATCGATTCATATCCGAAAGCCGTGTATCAAACTGGGAATTGGTTTTTGACTTGGAATCAAGAAGACCACTTTCAATACCAAATTGGATTAAACGGTGAGAGTAAAACCGAAGCAGCTCTAAACGGGATCTCACCTAATTATGTCTTAACCGGAAACGATGAAGCCGGTTCGCTAATCGCTCTAGTCTACCAAAAGGCAGAGGAGAAGAACCAGAGAAACCTCTCGGTGCTATTCTTTGATACAGTTCAAGGGATTTGGGGAAATCCCAGCTCTTTGACCCTTGAGAGTGGTTATACTCGCTCCTTCAGTCCCATTTATTCCAGTAACAGGGGTTTAACGGTGGCGTTTACCGCAACTGAGATCATCACGGAAGTCATCGACGGCATTGAATATTTTATGCCGGGAGACAAGGTAGATTTGAGCTGGCTCACCTACACACCTAAACATGATTTGGCAATCGCTGCTGAAGAGGCAATTGATGTATCAGCGGAGATTCCTTTCCCTGGAACGTCTGTGAAAGTGTCCGTATTGGTGGAAAACCGAGGCGATTTTGCTGAGCAGGCAACGGTAAGCCTTTATAGCGGCGCACCGGAGCTGGGGATGAAGCTTGGGGAAGTTCATACAGCAACACCAATTCCAGCGAATTCAAGCGTTTGGATGGAACTGGATTGGCTACTGGAACAAGATGAGAGCGCTACCTATGATTTATATGCGGTGGTTTCTCCAGCGTTGGGTGTCTTAGAGGTAAATCCTTTCAATAACACGGCCCATCGGGTCATACAAACTGCCGATCTTGCACTCAATCAAGTTGCCTGGCGAAACCTGGTTGGAGAAGAGTACATCGTCTCACCGGTTTTGATTAACAATGGCGCTTTAACCCTGGAAAACATAGAAGTCCATGTAGAGTATGTAGGCAGCACGCTTGCCAGCGGAATCATTGAACAGATGCTCCCGGGAGACACAGTGGATTTGGACTTTAGAATTTCTACACAAGCACTGGTTGCAGATCTCAATGACCGCTACCCCATGACCGTTAAAATCCGGGCTGCTGCTGGGGTCACGGAAGCAAGACTAGACAACAATCAGCGCGATTTCACGCTCTTCCCTCAAGCGCCAGTCATAAATTCCTCCACTCTTAGCAATGGAGATAAAAACGTTTCGGTTGACGCGAGTCCCCAATTCAATTTTGATCGACCCATTGTACAAGGAGATTCTTTTAGCCAGATTAGCCTGACCGATACCTATTTGAATCCGGTTGTAATCTCCGTTGAAGTTACAGAAAACAGTTTGAAACTGATTCCTCAAAGCCCCTTGCAGTATTCTACGGAGTATCGGGTGCAACTACCGGTTAGTGCCGTAGAAGATCGCTTTGGAGTGAGCTTACAACAAGCCTATTCACTGAACTTTACGACCGGACCCAGGAGCCCGCAAATTATCTTTAGCAATCCCGGGGACCAGTTGTTGGGGGTAGACCCGAGCCAACCGGTACGAATCAAATACAATAAACCTGTTCAGCCGGGACCGAGTTATGAGCGTGTTGAATTGCTGTCTTTGAACGATGTGAGCGAAGCTGCACCGGTTACGATTTGGACATCGGTTCAAGGGGAATGGTTGACCATTTCCGGGTTTGGTTCTCTTGAGGAAAACACGAACTATACTTTGAACTTGCCCAAAGGCACCGTCCAGGATTCGGATTTGCAACTACAGGCACACGATACGGCCATCTCGTTTACGACCGGAACAAGGGTCCCACAAGAACCAGAACCGGAGCAACCACAACAACCTCCTGTAGAGGATCCGAAACCCGGCTCCGCAGCAACGGTGTTCAATACCGAATCCCTAAAGGATTTGATCCAAAATAACCAGGGGATTGAGGTAGAAACAGCAAACGGAACCTTGATTCTGACACCGGAGCAGGTCCGGGCTTTATCCATGGACGGAACAAAAGAGATAGAGTTCGTCGTCCTTCCCAGAGAAGAGGGAGAAGATTCGACGCGTGTGTCTTCGGTATTCGAGTTCTCTCTACGAGTGGGTGGTGAGCCGGTTACAGAACTCGCTACCGATATCATCATTCAAGTTCCCCTTGAACTGGAGCAGATTTCCAATCCGCAGAGGGTCATAGTCTGTTTCTTCGATGCTGAGACTAATACCTGGCTAAGCTTAGGCGGTAAGACCGCAGCTACAACGGGTATGATTTCATTTAGCACAGGCAACTTAGGTTTATTTGCGGCTTTTGAAAACGAAGTCGAGTTCAGCGACCTAACCAGTGATTGGGCAAGAGATCCGGTTCAGGTTTTAGCAGCTCGTCAAATCATTCAGGGCACCGGCCAGGGTTTCTTTGAGCCACTGGGGCAGGTGACCCGAGCAGAATTTACGACGATTCTAGTTCGCTCCCTATATTTGAGAGATTCGGACCACCAGTTGAGCTTTAACGATGTCACCCCAGACATGTGGTTCGCAGAGTCAATTGCTATGGCGGCTCAACTTGGTCTAATTCAAGGGGTAGCCCCAGGGCAATTTGCCCCGGAGCAGACGATTAGCCGAGAGCAGCTGGCGGTTATGGCGTATCGCTTGGTTCAATTGAAGAATCCGGGCTTGATTCCTGAAAAAGCGAGCAATTTGGAGTTTTTGGATGAACAAGAGATTTCAGATTATGCACGAAGTGCTGTGGCGTTCTTAGCGAGTCAGGGCATTGTACTCGGCTCCAATGGCGAATTCTTCCCGCGTGCTACGGCAAGCAGACAAGAAGCCGCCGTAATCTTATACAGACTCTTAACGTATTTAGGCGATTTCTAGATAATTGAATACGAGGCCGCTGGGTTCGCTAGAACTCGGCGGCCTTTTTATTTTTGCTTGACAAAATCGTCAAGGGGTTTTACAATATCGTTAGATGATATCATATAACGATATTGTAATATGGAGGTGAACTCATGCCAAAGAAAGCGCTCGAGAGCTTAACCGAATCCATGTTTTATGTACTTATGGCCTTGCATGCGGCAGCCATGTGTGGCACCGATATCGCTGCGCATATTGAACAGCTGACCAAGAGCAGAGTGCTGTTGGGTCCGGCCACTCTTTATACGATTTTGGCAAAGTTCGAAAAAGAGAAATACATTCGTGAAACCGAAGTCGATGGCCGCAAGCGCACTTATGCCTTGACTGATTTAGGCCGTTCGGCTTATGAAGAAGAATTGCTTCGTTTGCGTCAATGCATTGCCGATGCCGAAAGTGAGTTGATAGAATATGACTAACAAGATGAACCCCCAAGGAAAACGCATCATTCGATTTGCTCCCTGCCCGGAGTATGACGTTGAGTGTATGGAGAGTTGGCTAGAGGACATGGCTAGGCAAGGCTCTTTTTTAAAGGGCAACTTCTACGGCTTGTATTTCTTTGAGCAGAACCAACCCGCAGAGGTTCGCTACCGTTTGCAAGCCGCAGCCAAATCTATCTCGATTTTCGATGACCATGGGGGAGATCCGGATCCTGAGATGCGGCAACTCAGCCAAGAATTTGGTTGGGAGTATGTGACTTCCGGCCGAGATTTTTATGTCTTTTGTAGCAAAGACAGGCAAATTCGAGAGCTGAATACCGATGCAGCAGTGCAAGCGATGACCATAGATTTGGTAAGAAGGCGTCAAAATACCTCTGCCGTGACTTTACTGTTTATATTGATCTTAAATATCATTCTTCAGAGGAATTTTTTTATGAAGAGCATCGGCTTGGGAAGTAGTAATTATTTCCCTCTTATTTTTCTCTTGTTATGGACCTCCCTTGATCAAGTGGTCAAGACTCTTCATCTGCGAAAACTTCGACTTAGCTTGTTGCGAGGAGAGGACTTCACTCACAACCAAGACTGGCAGAAGAGAGCAAAGCGGTTTCATCTTAAGAATTTTGTTTTTCTCAGTATCGCGGTGATTGTTGTTTTCGGTTTCGGACATGCGTGGTATCAAGATAGCTCTGGTGCTTATAAGAATGATATGACGACGTACACGGAACCCTTACCTATTGCAACCTTGCAGGATTTGCTTCCATCAGCCGAGTTTTCTTACGATGATTTTGGCGTGGGCAACACCATTGAAGTCAAACAGGATTGGTTGGCACCGCAGATTATCTCATTTTTCCAAACCGGCACATTGCGAAAAGACGGAGAATTGCTGTTTAAAGGGGGTTTAGTGGTCGATTACTATGAAACCAAAACCCCTTGGTTGGCGAAGAAGTTAGCAGATGAACTGCATCATACGGCCAGAAGAGAAGCTAGGTCTTATGAGGACCTCCCCGCACCCCAGCTGGATGTAGATTCTGTGGTGGCATTTCGCGGGTTATTCCCTACAATTATCATGGTCAAGGGTAATCAAGTGGTCAAGGTGGAGCTGTATCAATCCATAGAGAAAAACCAATGGACCATGCAGGAATGGGCAGAGGTTTTCGCCAATAGTTTGAAATAAGAGGAAGAGGTGATTGATTTTGCACCTGCTAGCATCATTTGAAGATACTGAAACACTGCTGAAGTTACTGAATACCGAGTATGCAGTTCGTGGTCATACTCTGCAGCAACATCGGAACATGGGCGGCATCGTTTATTTTCTCCAAAGTGCTTCGCAACGGTTTGTGTTCAAGATCTTTCGTGCGATCAATACCGAAAATGCGCTGCAGTCGATACGGATTTTGAAATATTTAAGTGCAGAAGACTATCCTGCTGTCCGTATCATCCCCACTGTTTCAGGGACAGATCACCTTGTTTTGCAGTGTCCGGAGGGCGAATGCATCGGCGTGCTCTATCCGTTTATTGAGGGAGAAGAGGTTGAGGGACTTTCACATGAAAATGCAGCCGAGCTTGGAGAACAGGTGGCCCGTTTGCATCGGTTGATGCTGAGCCCGAAAGCACCTGCGTTATTGCACAGGGGCAAGGAGTTTTATGTCGATCGCTTCATTCAGTTGCTTGAACGAGATCAGTATGACCCGGCGCGGATTCGGGAGTTTGCTGAGTACGGTAATGATCTTTGGAGCAATTTAGCTCCCTTGCCTCAAGGTTTTTGCCATGGTGATTTGCATACCGGCAACATGGTGTTGAATCAATACGGGTTTATCCTCTTCGATTTTGATATTTCTTCCAGCGCTTTTCCGGTGATCGATGTCGCTACACTTTGCGATGAAACCCATTTCAACAATTTTGACACAGAGGGTTACGATAAAACCATGCGCATGTTCAAAGCTTTTTACCAAGGCTATTCTCGCCTGCGATCTTTGAGCGACGCGGAGATTCGAGGAATCTTTGACTTTATTCCAATCCGTCATTATGAATTGTTTGCGACGATTCTTTTGACGCACAACGAGACCATACGGGTGCCCGGTATTGACGAACAATACCACTGGATGATGCGCTGGCGAGAGCTATGCGCCAAAAAACGATAGGAGGTGCTCCCTATGTCATGGGTGGCTGCAATGATTTCACCACCTGTAGCAACACTGCTGCGTTTGATGAAGGTTGCCAAGCAGCACTTGCAGTATGTCTATGGGGGTAATTTCAACGCATTTTAAAAAGGGGGAGCAAGATGAAAGAAGAACGCTGGTTGCAAACCTTGAGGGAGCAAGAGAGTTTAGAGGATGTGACAACGTTGGCGAAGACTTGTCAGCGTTGCCCTTTGCGTGCCGGTTGTAAGCAGGTTGTGGTGGCTACGGGATCCGCCTCCGCGCGCTTGATGTTGGTCGGCGAGGGCCCGGGGGCAGAGGAAGATCATCAAGGGGAGCCCTTTGTGGGAAAGGCGGGTCAATTGTTGGACCGAATTTTAGCAGCTGGGGGATTTTCACGCCAAAGCAATGTTTACATTACGAACGTCGTCAAATGCAGGCCACCACAGAATCGAGTTCCCACCGAAGAGGAGAGGCAAGCCTGTTTGCCAATCTTACGACAGCAGTTTCGGATTTTGAAGCCTACTATTATTATTCTTTTAGGAGCGACGGCGGTTCAGAGTTTGTTGGACCCGCAAGCGAGAATTACCAAGGTGCGTGGAAATTGGGTGGAGAAAAACGGGGTTTGGTTTATGCCAACCTTTCATCCAGCGGCATTATTGCGCAATGAGCAGTTGAAAAAGGATGTTTGGCAGGACCAGAAACAGGTGGTGTTTAAATACCGCGAACTAGTCGATGAAAAGCATTACTCGGAATTAAAGTTGTAAGAAAAAGAAAAGATACTTGCCTAGGAAATCCCACAAAAAAGATGAAGAAACTTGCTTGACAAGCGGCATTAAAACGGGTATTATAACAAAGCGCTCGTGAGACAAACGTCTTCGCAGTGCAACAGATCCTTGAGAACTAAACAGCGAAAAATAAAATGTGACGAAGAAAAAGTCAACATTCTCTAAGAATGTTGATAAGCTAACTTTCTTTGGGAAATGTTAATGAAATAACTTTCCGAAGGAAAGTTACTAACCGGTCAATTCAAAAACGAGGGATCGAAGGCGGCTCTTACTGTGCGGTAAGGGAAAGCTGAAGGGATCTCAAAAAGTCATACTACGAAAGTGGTATGCAACACAAGCCAGAATCGTAAGATTTAATGTTTGTAACAAGGAGCTAGATTAGCTCTACAATAAAAAATTATTGGAGAGTTTGATCCTGGCTCAGGACGAACGCTGGCGGCGTGCCTCATACATGCAAGTCGAGCGGATGTAGCAATACATCAGCG
>Ga0334889_1001111_pt1 | contig 37258 bp, 28 predicted proteins | sample GraSluR1_MG_2_FD_207222 | JGI IMG/M metagenome (GOLD analysis project Ga0334889, IMG submission 207222) | Sludge microbial communities from methane-producing bioreactor in Wageningen University, Netherlands - Granular Sludge_8_08-R1 | ecosystem: Engineered > Bioreactor > Anaerobic > Unclassified...
ATCGACGTATTCGGCCAGTCGGTTGCCCATGAGCTCGCGCTCGTCGTAGGAGTAATTCTCCCACGTGAATACCGCCCGATACTCCTGCATTTGCTCGACCGTCGGCGTGGCCGTGCGGGCGTCGAAGTAATCGACGGCCAGGCCGCCGAGGGCCGCCGACACTTCCGCACGGAAGGTCGGATTGTCCGGGTTGGCCGGGCAGTACAGCAGCCCTTTGGTCGGCTCGCGCGTGCCGTCTGGGGCGGCTAACTGGCCGGCGAGGCAGACGTTGGTGACCAGCAGGCCGGCAATGACCAACGCTGTTGATGGAAGCCGTAATTGCATGATCCCGCTCCTTCTCCCCCCACCCGGTGACTTGCCTAGAGCAGCGACACATGGCCGCGGCGGCCGTGAGCGGAGCCCGGTGGCGTGTGCCTGCACGCATCGGCGTGCCCCTGTGTGCCTCCCGGCGAGTTGAAAGCGTACTGGGCCGACGCTCCCCGTGAGGTCAGGCTCCCGGCGCCCGGGCCGGCCCGGGCGTGGTCGGAATCCAGGAGGCAGCGCCATTATACCGCGCGGAGCGGCTTTGTCAGGTAAAATCTGTCCCGAAAGCCCGCCCCGGCAGGCGGCGGAGACGCTGCGGGCCGCTGCCGATCGTGTGCCGGCACGGCTGGTTGGCGTTTTCCGGCGGCGGCTGATGGGCTGTGGCGCTCTCAGAGGGCCGCTGTGCTGTATTGGGCGGGGCTCTAGCAAACGTGGATGTGACCCGGGCCGGGGTCGGTCACGCGGCCAATAACAGCGGCGGCCGGCATCCCCGCCGCCTGCAACGCCGCCACGGCCGCCGGCGCCTGCTCCGCCGGCAGCGCCGCCAGCAGCCCGCCGGACGTCTGGGCGTCGCAGGCGAGAATGCGGTCGGTCTCGGCGACAGTCTCCGCGAAGGTGACGTGCGGCGCAACGTAGGCGCGGTTGTTGCGCGTGCCGCCCGGGACGGTCCCGCCGGTGGCGAGGTCGGCTGCCCCGGGGATGATCGGCAGGGCGCGGTGGTCTAGCTCGACGTCCACTTTGCTCGCAGCAGTCATTTCGCGCAGGTGCCCCAGCAGGCCGAAGCCGGTGATATCCGTGCAGGCGTGGACTTCGAAACCGCGCAGGACGTCGGCGGCCGACTTGTTGAGCGCGGTCATGATCGCGTGGATGCGTTGCTCGGCGGCCGCGTCGAGCAGGCCGGCCTTCAGGGCAGTGCTCATTATGCCCAGCCCCAGCGGCTTGGTGAGGATGAGCGCGTCGCCCGGCCGGACGCCGAAGTTGAGCCAGATGCGCTGCGGGTGCACGGAACCGGTCACGACCAGGCCGAACTTGGGCTCGGGGTCGTCGATGGTGTGCCCGCCGATGATCGGAATGCCGGCCTGGTCGGCGACCTCCCGGCCGCCGCGCAGGATCTCCTCCAGCACGCTCAGCGGCAGGCGGTTGGACGGGAAGCCGACGATGCTGAGCGCGAACAGCGGCGTCGCGCCCATCGCGTAGATGTCACTCAGGGCGTTCGCGGCGGCGATCGCGCCGAACGTGCGGGGATCGTCAACAACCGGAGTGAAGAAATCGACGGTCTGAACGACCGCGAGGTCGTCAGTGAGCTTGTATACGGCGGCGTCATCCGCCGTTTCGGTGCCGACCAGGACGGCCGGATGGTCGCCGATGGGCGGCAGGGCGGCGAGAACCTGCTCCAGGGCCTGCGGCCGGAGCTTACAGGCGCAACCCAGGCCGCTGGTGTAGCGCGTCAGGCGGACGCGCTCGCCGGGGGCGACGTCGCAAACGACCGCGCCGGCCGCGGGCCGGAGCCGCTGCACGACGGCCGCGACGGCTTCTACGGCCCGGTCAACCTCCGCTTCGGTGAGCATGGCGCCGGTCGAGAAGCGGATGGTGCCCATGGCGTAGTCAACCGGCACGTGCATGGCTTCCAGCGTCGGCGACATGATGACTTCGTCGGAATGACAGGCCGCGCCGGCGGAGGCGGCCACGTCCGTCAGCTCCGAGAGGATGGCGGCGGCCTCGATGCCGCGAAAGCTCAGGCTGAGCGTGTTGGGCAGGCGTTGTTCGGCGTGGCCGTTGAGGCGCAGGTCGGGAATTCGGGCGGCCAGGCCGTAGTGCAGCCGGTCGCGCAGGTGCAGCATGTGCGCGGCCCGCTCCGGCAGGTGTCGGCTGACGAGTTCGCACGCCTGGCCGAGGCCGACGATCTCCAGAACATTCTCGGTGCCGGCGCGCCAGCCGCGCTCGTGGTCGGCCCCGAAGATCAGCTTCTCCAGCCGCGTTCCCGTGCGAATATACAGGGCGCCGATGCCCTTGGGCGCGTAGAGCTTGTGTCCGGCCACGGAGAGTAGATCGACGCCGAGGTCGTCCACGCGGACCGGGATCTTGCCGACTGATTGGGCCGCGTCGGTGTGCATGACGATGTTGTGGCGGCGGGCGATCGCGCTGATTTCCCCGATGGGCTGTAGCGTGCCGACCTCGTTGTTGGCGTGCATGATCGTGATGAGGACGGTCGCGGGGGTGATGGCGCGCTCGATGTCCGCCGGATCGACGCGGCCGGTCTCGTCCACGGGCACGACGGTGAGGCGGCAGCCCTGCGACTCCAGGTAGCGGCAGACCTCGATCACGGCGGGGTGCTCGACAGCGGACGTGATGATGTGATTGCCATGGTCGCGCCGCGCGGCGACGGTACCGCGAATCGCCAGGTTGTTCGATTCGGAGCCGCCGCTCGTGAAGATGATCTCGTCGGGCCGCGCGCCCAGCATCTCGGCGACCTGTCGGCGGGCCGTCTCGACGGCCTGGCGGGCGCGGACGCCGTAGGCATGCGTGCTGGACGGATTGCCGAAGTGGGCATCCAGGTATGGCCGCATGGCGGCGGCAACGGCCGGATCGAGCGGCGTGGTGGCGTTGTAGTCGAGGTAGATGGGTTCCACCGGGCAAGGTCCTCCGGCATTCCAGCCAATTCGGCCCGCGGGCTGTTGTACCACGGCTTGTGGGCGGGCTACAAGCCGACGTCATTCGGCGGCGGTAGGTTCGTCTTCAGCCGGCTTGGCGGCACGGGCGAGGTCGCCCTGCTTTTTGAGCGCGGCATTCAAACTGAATTGCACATACAGCAGGAGCAAGGCCGCCACGCCGATCAGGAAGACCGCAGCACAGGCGCCAGTGTCCGCGGCTGATAGCAGCAGCGCGCCGTCCAGGTTGTCCCTGGCGACCCGGAGCGCGGCTAAGGTCGCCTTGGAACAAGTCGCCGCCGCCGCCGCGACGCACGCGCCAAGCAGAACGAAGAGTAGGATTCTGGTGGACTGCTTGATTTCCCGATCAGGGATGCGCCCAGCGAGCTTGCCGATGTAGCGCACGTATGGCAGTGCTCCTGCCGCCACAACCACCAGCGCCACTGTAGCGAGCACCAGCCACCACTCAGCTAACGCCCGTGGCCCGTACCACCAGCACGCGAAAACAGCAATTATCATGCAGGCGCAGAACACCAGGACTGCCATGCGGGTCAGCCGGCGCTCAATGGGGCGGTCGCTCTCGCCGACGCCGTTCGGCTCGCGCGTCGTGCCCAGCCACGTGCCGTAGGAGACGGCCAGGACCGCTGGCACCACGCTTAGCATCAGGGCTGCGTACAGACCCATGCCCAGTGTCCACAGCGGGTCGGGCAAGTAGTCGAACGTATTCTCGGCGAGCAGCAGCAACAGCAACAGCAACAGCAACAGCGGGAAGACGATCAGCCACAGCAGCCCGCCCGCCAGAAGGCGACCGCCACGGCGCAATCTTCCGAGCCACGCCGGGTCGGCAAACCGCAGCAGATCGCCTTGGGCCGATGCGCCGTTCGCCGCGCCACACTCCGGGCAGCGGGCGTCCGGCTTGAGGCTGCGAAGGTTGTGGCCGCAACGGCGACAGGAGGCCGTCGCTGTGGTATTGCCGGATTCATCCAATGCACCTGTCAAGCCAGGTTTGGCAACGGAGCCGGCCGCGCCGTTCGCTGACACCGCCACGAGCGCGACCTGCCTGTTGATCGCGGCGTTGAAGCGGAATTGCACGTATAGAAGGAGCAGAACGGCGATGGCGGTCAGCAGAAGCGCAGTGCAGCTAAGTGGCAGCAGGACCGGTGACAGCATGCCAGGGTACAGGACGGATGCCGCGTACATGCCACCGTGGTGGATTGTCCCGAGATAACCCGTGACCACCGATATGCCGCACAGGCCGAGCAAGACGCAGAGCAAGCTTCTGGTGAAACGTTTGACCTTGTCGTCCGATATCCGCTCGGCCAGCCCTTCAAGGTGCCACACGTAAGCGACCGGGCATGCCGCTGCAAGCAGTGCCACGAATGTTGTGGCGAGGCTCGGCCCCTGGAGGAGGGTCCACGCGCTCGGGTGTGACACCATACGGCCGAGCGGCACGGCGGCGGCGGAGAGGAGGATCGCCGTGCGGGCCAGCATGCGCACCGGGACACGGCGACCCGTGCTCGGGCGGCTCGGATCGCGCGACGTACAGAGCCAGACGCCGTAGAAAGCGGCGAAATGTGCCGCGAGCCGGCTGATTAGCAGTACTACGCTTGCACTCTTCGCCAACCCGTCCAAAGGCTCCCATAGTATGTCCAAACCCACCATCAACAACCAGGCGATGACCAGCCACAGCACCCCGTATGCCACCAGGCGTCCGCCACGGCGCAGTCTTTGGAGCCACGCAGGATCGGCGAAGCACAGCAGGTCACCGTGGACCGATTTCGTGACTGCTGCCCCACACTCCGGGCAGCGCGCGTCCGGTCGCAGGCCGCGGAGGTTGTAGCCGCAATCACGACAAAGCACGCTTATCGCGATATTGCCGGACTCGTCCAATGCGGCGGCCAGGCCGGCTGCGACGTCGGGCGCGGGCGCGCCATCGGCTGACAGCGCCGCGCACTCTGCTGGCTGGCCCCTTCCCGGTTCGGCTGGCTTGCTCATGTTGTGTCCCCACTTAGACGCCAAGTGACCACGGCGCGGGCTACTCCGCTTCCTGCCCCGGCGGGGCGGCGCCCTGTGACCAGCGGTGCTCGATGGCGTTCAAGCGCTGCTGCATCTCGCCGACCGTCTCGCGCAGGCGGCTGACCTCCGCCCGCAACTGGTGCAGGTCGCCGGCGTCCGGTCTCGTATCCTGTTCAGCGTCCGGACCGGCACTGCCGGCCTCGGCCTCCGCGACGACCGGTTGCTCACCTTCCGGATAGAACAGGTGCGTGTAGCGGTCCACCGCTTGGCCGGCGGCGCGCGGCAGCATGGCCACCACCGGCGGCGTGCTCTCGCTCAGGCTCTCCAGGACGGCTACCACTGATGCCGCATTCTCGAACGGGAACATGCGCGCACAGCGGGACCGCAACTCGCCGACGGTCTGCGGACCGCGCAGCAGCAGCTCGGCCATGACCGCCCGCTGCGGCTTGGACCAGCCGAACCGCTCGTGGATTTCGTGGCGGAAGCGATCGACCCGGCCGCCGTCGCCGGCCAGGATGCGCGACACCAGGCCGCGCTGGCGCAGGGCATCAAGCGTTTCCCAGACGCGGTCCTCGTCCAGGTGCATGACCGGCGCGCGGTTCGACTTCTGATTGCACGCCAGCACCACGGCGTTCAGCGTCAACGGGTAGGCGCCCGGCTGGGCCAGCGATTTCTCCAGCAGAACGCCGAACACCCGCCGTTCGATCTCGCTCAGGGTCTCATGCACTGGTTCCGCCCTCTCTTTGCTTCGGTCGGCTGGGGGGGCCGGCCGGTCACGGGCTCTCGCCGGGAGTATCCGCGTACAAGCGCGCTTCGAGCTGCTCCACCGCCACGTTGGTCGTCGCGTTGAAGAAGCCGCTGATGGCCGCCTCGGCGGCAATCTGCACGCACGGGCCCAGCCCCAGCAAGGCTGTGCTCACGATTGCGAGCAGCACGCGGCGTCTGCCCCATGATCTACGCGTACTCATCACTGCCTCAAACTCGCCCGCCCGGCCGCGGGCGTCGCCCGGATTCATCTCCAGGCCGCATTGTAGATCGGGCTGCCACGCTTGGGGAGGTCTTCCTGGCTGCCGGCCTGCGCGCGTGCCGCACGCACCCGCGCGGCGCCCGCCGGCGTCGCCGCGTCAGCCGCAGGCGAGCAGGTCCTGGGCGCGGGCCAGGATGGTCTCGGGCGGGTCGGTTTCGGCGACGTCGATCCAGCGGATCTCGGGCAGGCGCTTGAGCCAGGTGCGCTGCTGCTTGGCCAGCCCGCGCGTGTTGATCTTGATGCGCTCGATAGCATCATCCCGGGACATCCGGCCCGCGAAGCAATCAAACAACTCGGCATAGCCCACCGCCCGGCGGGCCTGATCGCCGACGCCGCGCGGGTCTTCCCATATGCGCCGCGCCTCCTCCACGAGGCCGGCGGCGACCATGCGGCGGACGCGTTCGTTGATGCGATGGTTGTTGTCGGGACGTGCGCGGCGCAGGCCGATGAGCCGCCAACCCCAGTCCGGTCGGCGGATTTCGGCACTGGACCACTGCTGCTGCAACGCGCTGATCGGCCGGCCGGTCAATTGGTGGACTTCCAGGGCACGCTCGATGCGGCGCAGGTCGTTGCGGTGGATGCGCTCGGCGGCGGCCGGGTCCACCCGCGCCAACTCGGCGTGCAGCTTGTCCAGACCTTCGGCGGCGGCCCGGCGGCGGATTTCCGCCCGGATGGCCGGGTCAGCGGTCGGGCCGGCGAAGATACCCTGGTACAAGCACTTGAAGTACAGGAGCGTTCCGCCGACGGCGACAACCGGTCGGCCGCGACTGTGAATGTCCGTGACGGCCTGGTCGGCCAGCGTCACGAACCGCGCCACGCTGAAATGCTCCCAGGGATCCGCCACGTCCACGAGGTGGTAAGGGATTTGGCCGCGTTCGGCCGGGCCGGGCTTGGCCGTGCCAATGTCAATGCCGCGATAGACCTTCATCGAGTCGACGCTGACGATTTCGGCGTTCAGCGGCCCCGCCAGGGCGCGTGCCAGCGTGCCCTTGCCGGACGCGGTGCAGCCGAGGATCGTAATGACGCGCTGCTCCATCAGGACCTCGCACGGCCGGCCGGCGGGTTTACAGCCGGCAACTTTTTGACCAAACCGACCTAACCGGCGATTATAGGGACAGGTCTATCCGGAGTGACAGGAGAAGGACATGCTCGATATACGACGATGCTTGTTGCTGGTAGCCGGTCTGCTCCTCTGCGCCGGCCTGGGGTGCGTCAGCGTCCGCGCCCCGGAGAAGATCACCGTGGGGCACAGCGAGCCGCCGCCGGTGGATACCCGCGCCGTGCCGGAGACTTCCTCGCACGAGGATTGCCGGGCGGAGTTGTACAAGGCCCACCGCCGGCTGCAGTACCTCGAGCAGGAGAATGCCCGGCTGGAGGAGAGGGCGGCCAAGTACAAGCGCAAGCTCAAGGAGTGCGAGGATCGCCTGGAGAAGTACAAGAAGGACTAGCGCGCGGCTCCGACGCGGGCAGGCCGACGCGAACAACCGACCAGCGCCATGGCGGTGACCTTCGTCCTTGGGCGCGCCGGTGCGGGCAAGACGCACTATTGCGTCGCCGCGCTGCTCGCGCAGCTTGACCAGGCCACCGGCGACCATCCCCTGATATTGCTGGTGCCCGAGCAGGCGAGCTTCCAGATGGAGCGCGCCCTGGCCACGCAGGCGCGGCGGGGGGGCTACTGCCGGGCCCAGGTGCTCAGCTTCACGCGCCTGACGCAGCACGTGCTGCACGAGACCGGGGATACGCTCGTACACCTGAGTTCGCAGGCCCGGCCGATGGCACTGCGCGCCGCGGCGGAGCGGATGGGGCGTTCGTTGCGGTATTTTCGCCGGGCGGCGCAGTCGCAGGGCTTCTTCACGCAGGCCGGCCGGCTGATCGAGCAGTTGCTGCTTGAGAATGTCTCCTGGGTGGAGTTGGCGCGCGCGGCGCGGGCGATGCCGGTCGGCAGCGCCCGCCGCAAGGTCGCCGAGCTGGCCCGGCTGTACCGCGAGCATCTGGAGTGGCTTGGCACGGAGCGGCTCGATCCGGCGTTGCGGCTGGCGGCGGTGCGGGCGGGGTTGGCCAAGCTGCCGTGGCTGGCCGGCGCGCACATCTGGGTGGATGGCTTCGCGGGTTTCACGGGGCAGGAGTTGGAGACGCTGACGTCGCTGGCGCGCCGGGCCGCTGAGTTGACCATCACGCTGCTGGTCGATCCGCACGCGCCGCCGATTGAATCGTCGAAGCGGTCACCTGATCCGCTGGGGCTGTTCTGGCGGACGGAGAAGACGTACCAGCAACTGGTGTGGCGCTTCGCTGACGCCGGGGTGGCCGTGCGGGCGCCGGTGGTGCTGCACGAGGAACCGCTGCCGCGTTTCGCCGCGTCGCCGCAGCTTGCCCGGCTGGAGGCCGGGCTGGCGGAGCCAATCGGCGTGCCGGCCGAGCCGGCCGGCGCCGTTCAGACGGGGGAGCAGGCTGTCACGCTGCTGGAGTGCGCGAGTCACCGCGACGAGCTGCGGGCGGCGGCGCGTTTCATTCGGACGACGATCGCCGACAGCGGCGGCCGGCTGCACTTTCGCGACTTCGCACTGATCGCGCGGGACTTGGAGCCGTTTGTGCCGCTGGTCGCCGAAGTGCTGGGGGAGTACGAGATTCCGTATTTCCTTGACCGGCGGCGCCCGATGCGGACGCACCCGTTGAGCCGGCTGCTGGGGGCGCTGTTCGCGGCGCTGCGCAGCGATTTCTCGGTGGCGGCCATGACGCGGCTGTTGCGCACCGGCCTGCTGCCGATGAGCCGCGGGGAAGCGGAGGAACTGGAGAACCTTGCGGTCGCGCAGAATGTGCACGGCCGGGCAGCCTGGTGTGTGACGACATGGGCGGCGGCCGACGGTGCCCCCGCAGACGCGGCGCTCGACGCCGTGCGGCTGCGGCTGATGGCAGGTCTCAGGCCACTGGTGGAGTTGACGCGGGCGGCGCCGGCGCCGACGGGCGCGGTCTGGGCCCAGACCATTGTGAACGCGCTGGAAACGCTGGCGGTGCCGCGCCGGGTTGAAGAGTGGATCGCCGCACGGCGCGCGCAGGGCGCGTGGGAACAGGCGGAAGTCCACCGGCTGGCCTGGGAATCGCTGTGCACCGTGCTTGATGACCTGCACGAAGTGCTAGGGACGGCACGGCTGGGGATCGACGAGGTGGCCGCGATCATAGCGGAGGCCTTGCGGGAACAGACGCTCGGGCTCGCGCCGCCGACGCTCGACCAGGTGCTGGTGAGCGCGATCGAGCGCAGCCGGCATCCGGCGATTCGGCACGCCTGGGTCTTCGCGCTTAACGAGGGGGTCTTTCCGGCGCGGCCGCCGGAGGACGAGCTGTTGTCGGCTGACGACCGCGACGCGCTGGTAGCTCATGGGTTGGAGGGCCTGGCCAGCCACCGCGAGGAGGCCTTCAACGAGCGGCTGCTGGCGTATATCGCGTTCACCCGGCCCAGTGAGGGCCTAACGGTCAGCTACGCGACGGTCGCGGAGGATGGGACGCCGCTGCTGCCGTCCCCGCTGCTGGACGACGTGTGCCGGGCGTTGCCGGAGCTACACCTTCAGCGGCCGGAGACGCAGCCGCCGCCGGTGTGCCTGAAGGAGTTGGCACACGGGTTGCTGACGGCCCGGTCGGAGTCGCCGGCGGGCGCGCCGGTGTTGCAGCGGTACGACCGACTGCGGGAGCACGTGCGGGCGGACGCGGTTCTGAGTGCCCGGCTGGACCGGATGCTGCGCGGCTCAGCGTATGACAATAGGGCTGAGATCGTGGGCAACTACCGGCCTGCCGTGGCGCCGGGGGTGACGTGGGCTGGCTCGCCGTCGGAGTTGGAGACCTTCCAGGACTGTCCGTTCAAGCACTTCGCGCGTTACGGCTTGCGGCTCGATGCCGAACGTGGGCCGCGGCCGTTGCGTCTCGACCTGGGCAGCCTGGCGCACGAGATTCTGGCGGAAGTGACACGCCGGGCGATGAGCATGCCCGGCGGCGTGCGCGGCCTGAGTGACGAGCATTGGCAGGCGCTGGTCGCGGTAGCACGGGCGGCGGCACAGCGGCGTCTGCCACCGCATGTTGCCAAGGGGCGGCCGGACCTGGTCTTCCAATCCGAGCGCCTGGGTGCGTTTTTGGAAGAGGTTGTGCTGGCGCAGGCCGAGCGTTGGCGGCGCGGCGTGTTTGAGCCGGTCTGCTGCGAGCGGGGTTTCGGGCCGGCGGAGGCGCAGCAGGGCTGGCCGCCGCTGGAGTTGCTGGCGCCTGATGGCACGCGGGTGTGGCTGTGGGGGCGAATCGACCGGCTGGACCGTGGCCGCCGGGGCAGCCGCACGTTCACGCTAGTGTACGACTACAAGAGCAGCACCAGCGGCCTGAATGCCGCGTACCTGACCGGTGATCGGCTGCAGTTGTTCGCGTACCTGTTGGCGGCCCAGCAGGTGGGGGCCGGCCAGGTCGGGGCTGAGGTGGGCGGCGCGTTGCTGATCCCGCTGTATCCCGATGTCAGCGCGCTGGACAAGCGTTACGCCCAGGGTGCGGACGACGCTACGCAGCGGATGTATGCCTATCGGCCGCAGGGTCTCTTCACGGACGAGGTGGCGCCCCTACTGGATGAGCAACTCGGGACCACGGCTTCGCCGGTGGCGCGCATGCGGCTGAAGAAGGACGGCGGCTTTGACAGCGGCCAGTCGCGCGATGTGGTCGCGGCGCCCGAGCTGCAGCGACGGTTGGAATTGGCGCGGCATACAATTCTGCGCGCGGCGGCGGGAATAACCCGCGGCGAGGTGGTGGCGGCGCCACTGGTGGAGGGGAACTGCCTGGCCTGTCGGCGATGCGACTTCCGGCCCGTGTGTCGCTTCGATCGGGCGCTGAACAGGCCGCGGACGCCGGCGGCAGTGGCGCCGGGCCTGGAAGACATTCCGGCGGCTGCCACGGGGGACGAGACATGAAGCTGACGCCCAGCCAGCAACGCGCGATCGCTCACCGTGGTTCGAACCTGCTGGTGTCGGCCTCGGCCGGCTCGGGCAAGACGGAGGTGCTGGCGCGGCGCGTGGTCGAGTTGGTCGCCGACCCGCGGCAGCCGTGCGCGATCGAGCGGCTGCTGGTGGTCACGTTCACGCGGGCGGCCGCGGCGGAGTTGCGCGTCCGCATCGCGCGGATGCTGCGCAAGGCGGCGGACAAGACGTGCGTACGCGATCTGCAGAGCCATTTGCGCCGGCAGGAAGTCCTGGTAGACGCGGCGGATATTGGCACGATCGACGCGTGGTGCAGCCGAATCGTGCGCGCGCACGCCGCGCTGACGGGCGTTGATGCCGAGTTCAGCACACTGAGCGAGGAGGATGCCGGGCTGCTGCGCGGGCGGGTGCTGGACGAACTGTTCACGTGGATATACTCGGCGGATGAGCCGCTGGCGCTCGCGGCCCGGGAGTGGTTGGGGTTGGGGCGGCGTCCGGATGACGTCTTCCTGCGCGACCTGATCGCCGGCCTCAACGGCTACCGGGCACACGTGGTGGAGATGGAGGCCTGGTTCGAGCGGCAGCGGGTTCGCTATGGCGCGGCGCCGGAGGAGTTGCGGGCCGACGCCCGGCGGGTTCTGACGCGTGCGCTGGTAGACGAGTTGACCTTTCAGAATGCGCAGTTGGGGGAGCTGCTCGACAAACTGGCGGGTTGCGCGCCGGCCGACGCTTTGCAGGGCTACCGGGATGAACTGGCGGCCTGGCATCGCGCCCTGACGTGCCCGGCGGGCAGTGCGGCGGACCTGGCCGGCGTGGCCGCTCAGGTCGACGCGTACAGGCTGCGTAAGCCGCGCGGGCTCAGCAACGCGCCCGCGGCGCTGTTCGAGGAAGTGCGGGAGCGCTGGTTAAAAGGGCGACTCAAGGACCGCTGGTCGCCGCAGCATATTGAGAGCAGCCTGGAACACGCCCCGGCCGCCGCGCAGCTCGTTAATGCGCTGCTGGGCCTGGAGCAGCGCTACGAGGAGCTGCTCAGCGCGGCCAAGCGCAGCGCGGGGGTGGCCGAGTTTCACGACGTGCTGCGCTGGGCGCTTGACTTGCTGGGGACGCCGGCCGGTGATGGGCCGCGTCAGCCGACCGAGCTGGCCCGGCAGCTTCAGAAGCACTACGAGCACATTCTGGTCGACGAGTATCAGGACACCAGTCCGGTCCAGGTCGAGCTACTGCGGCTGGTGACACGCAGCGCGCCGGACCGCTCCAACCGCTTCATGGTCGGCGACGTGAAGCAGTCGATCTACGGCTTTCGGCAGGCCGAGCCGCGCCTGTTCACCGAGCTGGTGCGGAGCTTCGCAGCCGGTCGGCAGGAGGGGGAGGTCTGTTACCTGGCGGACAACTTCCGCAGCCAGCGCGACCTGGTTGCGGGCCTGAACCGCATGTTCGCGCAGTTGTTTGACCCGAGCCTGGGCGGGACGGCCTTCGAGCCGGTGGAGCGGCTGCAAGCGGCGCGGGCGGACCGGCCGAACCCGACGCTGGATGCTCACCCGCGCCTCAACCTGCACCTGCTGGACGACGCCAGAGGTCGGCACGCCGGCGGCGAAGCGGCGGATGCCGAGGACACTGAGGCGGTAGAGGACGAGTTGCCGCCGCTGGAGCGCATCGAGCGCGAAGCGCTGGTCGCGGCGGCCGAAATCCAGCGGATGTTGAGCGCCGGCGTGCACATACCGCAGCGGGAGGCCGATGACAGTATCACCTTGCGGCCGCTGCAATACGGGGACGTTGTGATCCTGCTGCGCGCTGCGCGGCAGAATGCCGGCGTCGTCGCGCGCGTCTTGCGCGACGCCGGGATTCCGTGCGTGACGAGCGGACGCGATGCGCTGCTGGCCGCACCGGAGGTCATGGACATCCGCAACGCGCTGGCGCTGCTGGCCAATCGGCGGCAGGATGTTCCGCTCGCGGCGTACCTGCGCAGCCCGCTGGTGGGTCTGTCCGCCGCGGAACTGCTGGAAGTCCGCGCGGCGGCTCCCAAAGGTGATTTCCACGCGGCGGTGATGCAGTACGTGGGTGACGACGGTTCGGCCGCAGCCAAGGTCCAGGCGGGCCTGGCACAACTTGACCGCTGGGCGGAACTGGCGCGCGAGGAAGAGCTGCCCGAACTGCTGCGGCGCATCTACGCCGACACGGACTGGCTGCTGTTTGCGCAGGCCTTGCCGGGCGGTCCCCACCGGGTGAGCCTGCTGCGGGCCCTGCATGGCTACGCCGTCGATTTCGCCCGACAGGGTCATCACGGAGTGGCGGAGTTCGATGCGTACCTGGAGGACCTGGCCAAGGCGGAGCTGGCCCCGGGCACGCCGGTGGCGGCCGGCGCGGACGTCGTGCGCATCATGACGATCCATGCGGCCAAGGGGCTGGAGTTCCCGGTGGTCCTGCTACTTAGTGCCGGCGCGCGGCTGGATCGGCGTGATGCGCGGGAAACGCTGCTGTGCGACGAGGAGCTGGGGCTGGGGCTGAGATACGCGGACTACCACGGGCGGCGTGAGCTGGTCACGGCGACGCATCATGTCCTCTCAGCGCGGACCAGCGCGCGAAGCGTCGAGGAGGAGCTGCGGCTGCTGTACGTGGCGGCCACGCGGGCCCGGGAGCGCTTGCTGATTTGCGGCCACGCGCCGGCGGGGGCCTGGGAAGAGGCCCGGGAACGTTTCACCGACAGCCCGCCGCCGCTGGCCACGCGGCTAAGTGCCGGCAGCATGCTTGAGTGGGTGATCATGGCGGCCGCGGCGGCCGGTCTGGACCAGCCGACAGAGCACGGCGTGCCGCTGATGCGTATCGAGCGGCACGCGGCGGGGCTGGCGCCGGCCGGCGCGCCTGCGCCGCCGCGGGTCGCCGCGCCGGACGCATGGAGTGATGCGAACGAGCAGTGGCTGACGCGGGCTGGTGAGCTTCTGGCGACGGCGCGCAGCTCAGCAGCGGCCGACATTCCGGCGGTGGTGGCGGTCAGCACGCTGAAGGAGTTGGCCATAACCGCGCACGATGGAGATATCGCTCGGACGCTGCCGGCCATGGCCGAGTACCTGCAACCGCCGGCGTTTGCGCGGTCCACCGCCGAGCCTGACGGACGCGTCGTCGGCCATGCCCTGCACTGCTTCCTGGAGCACGCCGACCTGGCGAACCTGGCCGTGCCGGCGGCGGTGCGCGGGCAGCTTGAGCGGCTGGTGTCGGCGGGGCGCATCTCGGCGGAACAGGCGGGGCTTGTCCCCGTAGAAGATGTCGGGTGGTTTGCGGGGACGGAGCTGGGCCGGCTGCTCGCCGAACATGCGGGGCGGCTGCGGCGAGAATTGCCGTTCGTCTGCGCGTGGCCCGTGGGGGGCGAAGTCACGATCCTGCGCGGCGTGATCGACTGCCTGGTGGAGACGCAGGCCGGGCTGATCATTGTTGATTACAAGACGGATCGCGTGAGCGACCCGGCCGCGCTGGCGGAGCGGGCGGCGAAGTATACGACACAGTTGCAGATCTATGCGGCGGTTGCGGCGCGCATCCTCGACCGGCCGGTCAGCCGGGCCCTGCTGGTGTTTCTGCGGCCGCGGCGGCTGATCGAGGTATCATGCGGCAGCGCGGCGGCGGCTGTGGACTTGCTTGCAGCACTCGCGCCGGCGGCGCCCTGACGCGGCAAAAGCATTAGAATTCGGCCTGACTCGGGGTGGCGGCAAGGTGACGGAGCAGACGCACATGCTGACCAAGGTATCGGTTATTGGTGCCGGTGCGATGGGCACCGTCATGTCGCAGATCATCGAGCGCAACCGCATGAAGGTCGCGCTCCTGGCGCGCGAGTGCGAGGTCCAGGATCTGCTGGTGGCGCGGGAGAGCCGGCAGTATCTGCCGGGGGCCCGGCTGGGCCCGGGCGTCACGCCGACGGCGGACCCGGCGGCCGCGCTGGCAAACACGGAGCTGATCATCTCCGCCATTCCGTGCCAGTACCTGCGCGCGACGTGGGAGCGGGTGGCGGCGGCGGTGCCGGCGGGCACGCCGGTGTGCAGCGTCACCAAGGGGATCGAGATTGGCACGCTGCGCCGGCCGAGCGAGATCATCGCGGAGCATGTGGCTGACAACCCGATCGCGGTATTGTCCGGGCCGAGCGTGGCGCCGGAGCTGGCCCGCTGCCTGCCCGCGACGGTGGTGGTGGCCTGCGCCGTTCCCAGCGTGGCCGAGTTGGTGCAGGGGGTCGTGAGCACGTCCTGGTTCCGCATCTACACGAACCCGGACGTGCCGGGGGTCGAGTTGGCCGGGGCGCTTAAGAATGTCATCGCGCTGGCGGCCGGCATTCTGGACGGACTGCGGGCCGGCGACAACGCCAAGGCCGCGCTGGTGACGCGCGGGTTGGTGGAGATCTCGCGCCTGGGCGTGGCTTTGGGGGCCCGGCCGGAGACATTTGTGGGGCTGGCGGGCGTGGGTGACCTGGTCACGACGTGCGTCTCGCCGGTGGGGCGCAATAGATGCGCCGGCCAGCGGATCGGCGAAGGGCTGCCGGTCCAGCAGGTCATAGCGGAAAGCGCCTCGGTGATCGAGGGCATCCCGACCACGCGCGCCGTGCTGGAATTGGCCCGGCGGCATGAAGTCGAGATGCCCATTACCCAGGCCGTGTACGACGTGCTTTTCGAGGGCAAAGCCCCATTAACGGCGATTACCGAGCTGATGACACGCCCGCCCAAGGCGGAAGACCGCTTGTAGCCCCGTCGGCCTGGGCTGACCCTACCCGCACGGATGCGCGGCCAGCGGCATTGACACGCCGCGCCAGGGCTATTAGCATTCTCGGCGAGGGCGTTGGGCGAGAGCTCGGAAGCGACAGCCGGGGGAGACGCGAGCTGTGAGGTGGCGTATGCAGCCTCTGCCCACGACCAGGTGCCCGTCTTCTGACGCCTTTCCAGATTGTGCCGACCAGCCAGGTTCCGCTGAAACCCAGCTTCGACAGGCCGTTGCGGAACTTGAGCAGCAGCTCATTCGCGTGCAGCGGCTGGCAGCGCTGGGGACGATGTCGGCCATGATCGTGCATGAATTCAACAACCTGATGGCGCCGCTCCTGCCGCGCGCGGAGTTCGCCCTGGGTACGGGCGAGCCGGCCGACATGCGAAAGGCCCTGGAGCGCACGAAGTCCCAGGTGCAACGCGCCATCGCGGTCAGCGAGCGCCTGCTCAAGCTCGCCGATGGCGCTGAGCCGCCGACCGCGCCGTGCCGCCTGGCGGACGTGGTCGCGGAAGCCGTCGCGGCCGTGGTGCGCCCGTTCGAGAAGGACGGCATCAACCTATCGCTATCGATCACGGAAGGGTTGTCCGTACGGGCGCAGCACGACCTGCTCGTTCAGGCGTTGCTTAATCTACTGCTCAACGCGCGGGCGGCGATGAAGGGCGTCCGCGGGTCGCTGGGCATCTCGGCCCGACTGGACGGCCGGTTTGCCGTAATCGAGGTGCGCGACAGCGGCGTCGGTATCGATCGCCGACTGCTCGAGAACGTGATCAACCCGTTCCTGGCCGGCGGAGACCTGGTCACCGGCGGCGGCACTCACGTCGGACTGGGGCTGCGCGTATGCCGCTTGATCGCGGAGCGCCACGGCGCCGCCTTGCAGGGCCGGCTGAACGACACGCGCGGCTGCACCTTCAGCCTGCGCTGGCCGGTTGCCTGAGCCAACACGCGCTGAATTGTGCCGGGGATTTCTCAGCGGCCGCGCTGGCCGGCTGCTCGAATCTGCACCTCGACGCTCTTGACCCGCTGATTGGCCAGTCGGAACTGGCCCTCAAGAACCGTGCCGTCGCGCCGCTCACACACCAGCAGTGGGCGTCCCCGGGTGCGCAGTGACCAACGCCCGTACCGCGGGGCGCGCTGCAAGGCTGCTTTCAGCAAGTCTGGCGGCATCCAGTCCTCGGCGTGCGCCTTGAGCTCGCCGGCGTCGGCCGCCGCCGCGAAGGCCTCGAACGTCTCGAAGCGCTGCTGCTGGCTCAGGGCGCGGGCGTAGTAGCTCGTCAGCGTGGCGACCGTTGTTTCGGCGTACAGGTCGGCGGTCGGGTCGTCCGAAAGGCCCAGCCAGTACTCGCGCCAAGCCGTTTCGAATTCCTCGCCGCCACTACCGAAGACGCGTTCCCAGGCGCGTTCCCAGGGTTGTCGGCCACTGACACTGCTGAGGAAATCCCCGAAGGCATCCTGATAGCGCCCGTCCTCGCCGTGGGCGAGGAACTGCACCATCGACCAAGCCTGGCTGTAGTTGTAGCCGGCGCGCTCGTGCGCCTGCCCCACCTCCTGGTTCCAGGTCTGATGATCCAGGTGCATCATGAACGCCAATGGGCGGAACTTGCGGTCGCGAATGGCGGCGCGGACCTCGGCCAGGCGCTCCGGCGGAATCAGGCCGGTGTAGAAGCTGTCGCCCGTGAAGATGCCTTCACCGAAGTACTCGGCCAGCCCTTCCTCGGCCCAGATTGGCAGCCGGCCGCCGATGCACGCCCGAGAGAATTGGTGGAAGCCCTCGTGCTGGATGACGTGCCAGGTGCGGTCCGTGGTGGCCGGGCCGGCCACGGCCATCAGCCGATCGCCGGTGAAGACGCCGGCTGAGCCCGGCAGCCCGCCGGCCAGCACGTAGTCCTCCATGCGCCGGAAGACATACATGGGCAGGCGGCGATTGACCGCCCCGGAAAAGCCGCGCGTGCGCTCGTGATACTCCTCCGCCATCAGGGTGATGCGCTGGACGACCTCGCGGATGCCGTCGGGATCGAGGTCGGTGTGCAGAACGTAATAACGCGTGTCGATCGTCTGGAGATCGGGCTGGGCGCAGGCCGGCCACGCCGCCCACAACAGCCCGAGGAGCGCCGCGGCGCCCAACTGGCAGCCAACCCACCCGCTCGGACCACGCCGTCGCTCAGTCATCGTGAGGCCCCCTACGTCAACTTCTCGTCGCACCGGCAGACCATCTGCCCGCACCCGGGGCAGCCGCCGGTGAACTTGCCAATCGCCTGTTCCAGGTCGATCCCCTCGACGTTCGCGAGCGTAACCAGCCACGCCAGCACGTCGGCGAATTCGTCCGCCATGTTCGCGCGGTCGTGCTTGGCGATTGCGCTGGCCAGCTCCCCGACTTCCTCGGCAAACCACAGGAACGTCTTGGCCGAGCCGCGCCGCCGGTCCTTGTCCGAATACATCCGGTCGATTAGCTGCTGAAATGCACCGATTTCCACCAGACGCCCTCGCTGATGTTCGTATACCCGGCCGGCCGGCGCTCCACGATTCTCACCGCCGGTAGTGTAACGCGCACGTCGGCCACGTGTCGGCCGCTCGGCTACCCGAAGAGTGTGGGATCCGGCGGCGGCCCGGCCGGCGGCGCCAGGCCCAGGTGCTCGTAGGCTGCCGGGCGGGCCACCCGGCCGCGCGGCGTGCGTATGACAAAGCCGATTTGCAGCAGGTACGGCTCAACCACGTCTTCGAGCGTGTCGCGTTCGTGGCCCATGCTGGCGGCAATGGCCTCGATGCCGGCCGGCCCGCCGTCGTAGTGGCGAATCAGGGCCAGCAGGTAATCGCGGTCCAGCACGTCGAGGCCCAGACGATCGATTTGCAGGATGCCGAGGGCGGCATCGACGACTTCCGGCGTCAGCCGGCCGTCACTACGAACCTGGGCGTAGTCACGCACCCGCCGCAGCAGGCGGTTCACGATACGCGGCGTACCGCGCGAACGAGTGGCCAACAGCGCGAGGGCCTCCTGCTCGGCCGGCACGCCGAGCAGTTCGGCGTTACGCGCGACGATGCGCGTCAGTTCGGCGGTCGTGTAGTACTGCAGGTGGAAGAAGAGCCCAAACCGCGTGTGCAAGGCGCTGGAGAGCATGCCGGCGCGGGTCGTGGCGCCGATCAGCGTAAAGCGGCGCAGGGCGAAATTGACCGTGCGCCCGCCGATACCGCTATCCGTCGTGTAGTCGACCCGAAAATCCTCAAGGGCGGGATAGAGAAACTCCTCGACGACCTTCTGAAGGCGGTGGATTTCATCGACGAACAGGACATCCCCGGTTTCGAGCTGCGTCAGCATCATCATCAGGTCGCCCTGACGCGTGATGGCCGGGCCGCTGGTGACGTGCAGCCGGGCGCCCATCTCGTTGGCGACCACGTGCGCCAGCGTGGTCTTGCCCAGTCCGGGCGGCCCATCGAGCAGCACGTGATCGAGCGGCTCGCCGCGCTGGCGGGCCGCGTCGAGAGCGATGCGCAACTGCTCGCGCACGACCTCCTGGCCAACGCAATCGTCCAGCCGCTGCGGCCGCAGCGAGGTCAGATACCGCTCCTCATCCGGTCCGGCCTGCCCGATGACACGCTCGATAGGCATGCGCGCTCCCTTATGGCTGGCGCCCGGCGGCATTCTTGATACGGTAGGCCGCCCGCACAATCTGATCCGGCTCGGCCAGGCCGGCGTCCGCCTCGACCGCGGCCGTCACCCACCGCTGCGCATCAGCGCGGCGATCGCCCCAGTGCACCAGGATGTCCAAAGCGACAAGCTGGACCGCGCTCATTTCGGCCACCGGTGCCGGGACCACCTCCGCCACCAGGAAACGCTGCACCTTGCCGCGCAAATGGGCGATGACCTGGGCGGCCGTGCGGGCACCGATCTCCGGTAGGCCGGACAAAGCGCGCGTGTCACCGGCCTCGATGGCCGCGGCAATCTGGGCCGCCGGCACGCTCATGGCGCGCAGCGCCTTGCGCATACCCAGGCCCTTGACCTTCGTCAGTTCAGTATAGAAGTCCCGCTCAACCTCCGAGAGGAATCCGACCAGCCGCGGCGCCAGGTGGCCCATGGCCGGATTGCCCTCGATGAACTGTATTGTGAACAGCGTGATGGCTTCGCCGTGCAGATGCTGCAAGTCGGCCCGGGCCGAGCGCGGTACAAGCAGTTCGTAGGCCAGATCGCCACCCTCAACAACCACGGACTCGTCGCGGACCAGCAGGATTCGGCCCGTAACTCGGCAGATCATCAACGCTCTCCCGCCGCAGGCTGCTCGCCAATGGCGCTGCGCTGCGAAACCCAGAGGCCGCACAGGGCGATGGCGATGGCGTCGGCCACGTCGTGCGGGCCAGGCAGCTCCGGCAAGCCCAGCGTGTTGGCCACGGCTCGCTGCACCTGCTGTTTGCTGGCACGCCCGCTTCCGGTAAGGACCTTCTTGACGTGCGTCGCGGCCAGCGGCAGAACGGCCATGCCATGCCGCGCCGCCGCCGCCAGGATTACGCCACGCGCGTGGCCCATCAGGATGGCCGTACGGGGATGGCGGTAGTGCGCGTACAGCTCTTCGCAGGCCAGCACGCGCGGTCGATACGTGGCAATCAAGGTGGTTAGGCCCTCATCAAGTTGGGCGAGACGACGCTCAAGCGGCTGATACCGGACCAAGCGTATGATACCCGCGTCGAGTACGCGCGGCTGGGGACTGCGAGTAACTTCCGATAATAGAGCATAACCCGTCCGCTCCAGGCCTGGATCAATACCCAGCACGACCCGCCGGCCGTCGTGGCCCGATGGCAGGCTGCGTGCACTGACGCGAGTGTACTTGCCCATTGGCGTCATCATCCACGTTTTTGCCGGACTGACAACCACGACGATCCCGAGTACCGTGTCAGGCGTTGGTTGGGTACGGACGAGGCGGCTCGTCGCACTGACGTGTGCGAACTTGTCGGGGCAAGCCGATACCACTCTGTGGCGTGGGCGGGGTGGCGCCACTTACGTATAATGAAGCAGGGCCGTTCCCGCTGGGGTGCGCGGGCAAGCGGCCGTGCGGCCTGGGCCGTTGTCGAGGCCGACCCAAAGGAGAGCATTGGTATGCGTCCTATAAGCATGAGGATTATGGGTTTCCTGGCACTGTTGCTCAGCGCCGCCGGCGCGGCTCAGGGTGCCGACGGTCTCCGGTCGGCGTACGCCGCTATTCTGGCCGGTGACTGTCAGGCCGGGCGGGCCGAGCTGGTGCGCCTGGAGGCCGCGGGGCAGGTGCCGGCGAGCGCTGCGCAGGTTGGGGCGTGGCTGGACGACTACCTCCAGAAGGTCGACTCACGCACGGAAATGAAGGGGCAGACCTTCGCCTGGAATGCCGCGCGTGCGCAGGAGGCGCTGGCGGAGGGCAACGTATACCTGGCGCTCAGCTTCGCCGCGCAGGCGGCGGCATACGCCCCGAGCGAAACGGAGTACGCGGCCGAGCCCTGGATTCCGGAGCTGACGACCAAGGCGCTGGCGGAGGTGGCCGCCTACAAGGAGAGTCAGCACTGGCGGAAAGTACACGCCTGCTACACGCTGCTCAATCGCATTCACGGGGAAGCGAGTGAGTACACGGAGCTGCGGAAGCAGTCGGCTCGGCTGGCGCGGCTGGAGGTGCTCTACAAGGACCGGGAGGAACTGGAACGGCGCATCGCGGACGTCGACGTCAATCTGCTGCGGTCGGCGATTCGCCTGGTTGACAAGAACTACTATCAGGAGCCGGATTTCAAGAGCATGGCCGAGGGGGCTCTGGACAACCTGGTGGCCCTGGCGCAGACGCGCAAGCTGTATGACTTCCTGCACGGACTGGGAAACCCGGACACGCGGCAATTCTTCCTTGAACGCCTGGAAGAGCTGCGCCAGTGGGTACGCAGCGAGGAGCGCTTCGGCTACCGGGATATTCTCGTGCTCTATAACCGGATTGCCCACCAGAACACCGAGAGCGTGGAGCTGCCCGAGGGCCTGTTGGTAACCGAGTTCATCGAAGGCGCGCTGGGTCGGCTGGACGACTACACCACGGTGGTTTGGCCGGTCGATGCGCCCGACTTCGACAAGATGATGATGGGCGGCTTCGAGGGCGTCGGTATTCAGCTCAGCCTGGATGAACGCACCGGGCGTCTGAAGGTCGTGACGCCCCTGGAAGACTCGCCGGCCCTGGAAGCCGGCATCTGGCCGGGCGACCTGATCGTCGAGGTGGACGGCGAGAGCACGAAGGGCTGGTCCACCGAGGACGCCGTACGCAACATCATGGGGCCGGCCGGGTCGCCGGTCGTGCTGACCATGTTCCGTCCCAGCACGGGTGAACGCATGTCTTTCAAGCTGCAGCGCCGGCAGATCGTGCTGCGTACGGTGCGCGGCGTGCGAAGGCTGCCTTACGACCCGCAGAGCTGGGACTACATGCTCGACCGCACGGCCAACATCGCCTACCTCCGCGTGAGCGGTTTCCATCCGGACACGCACGAGGAGATCGGCAAGGCGCTGCGGGCCGCGCAGCGCGACGGCATGCAGGGCCTGATCCTGGATCTGCGCCACAACCCCGGCGGCCTGCTCGACGTCGCCGTGCGCGCCGTCAGCACGTTCGTCGATCATGGCGAGGTGGTTTCTACCGGCGGTCGGCGCGAAGCGCGTACCAGCGTGCGCGTGACGGCCGAGCCGCTGCAGGTGGACGTGCCGATGGTGGTGCTCGTGAACGAGGGCAGCGCCAGCGCGTCGGAGATTCTGGCCGGGGCCTTTCAGGATCACGGTCGCGCGATCGTGCTCGGCGAGCGGACGTTCGGCAAAGGCAGCGTGCAGCGCGTCCTGTCACTGGGCAACAAGGCCCGTTTGAAGCTCACGACGGCCCTGTACTACCTGCCCAGCGGCCGTTCCGTGCACAAGGCGCCCGAAGCCGACGAATGGGGTGTTACGCCGGACCGCGAGGTGGCATTGACGCCGAAGGAGTTCCGCCAGGTTCTCAAGCGCGAGAGCGAGTCTTATATCATCCACAACGAGGATGAAGGCACGCCGGACGATTCGGCCGAGCGCGAGGAGTTGCTCGAAGCGCTCAAGGACGGCGAGTCAGGGGACGATGACGATCCGCCGCTGCTGACTGACGCGGAGATCAAGGCCCTCGAGGCCGATCCGGTTCCGGCTCCGGAGACCGATCCGCAGTTGGAGACGGCGCTGTTACTGCTGCGCGTCAAGCTGGCGGCCAACCTGCCGTGGCCGCTGCAATACGCGGCCCGGAGCAGCGACGAGAAACCCTGACACTTGTCGGGGCAGTGGACTTGCAGCACGCCGTGCGGTCACCTGAGAGCGTGGCCGCACGGCGTGTTGCTGCGCGGCGGCCCAACAGGGCCGAACCGGTGCGGGGCGAAATGGCCCGGGGGCTGATTGCGCGGCGCAGCACTTCCATCCGCAGTCCCGAGCCGGTAGGCTGCCCGCTGGCGTCGCCGCGCGGCGCGTAATCCTATAAGCCAAGCAGATTCGCAGCACAGGAGAGCCCATGTCGGCGACGGAGACTGTCGAGCATCAGCACCGGGCCTTCGGCCAGGCGTACTGGATGCTCAACGCCATCGAGATGTTCGAGCGGCTGGCCTACTTCGGGATCCGGGCCGTGGTGCCGCTGTACATCATGCAGGCTACCGAGCCGGGCGGCCTGCATCTGAGTGCCCTCCACAAGGGCTGGATCTACATGTGGTGGGCGATCTTCCAGTCATTCCTGCCGATCATCACGGGCGGCATTGCGGATCGCTACGGCTACAAGCGCGTGCTGTTCTTCGCGATCTCGGCCAACGCCGTCGGCTACGTGATGATGGCGAATTTCCACAGCTACTACGGGTTCTTCGCCGGAATCCTGGTGCTGGCGACGGGGACGGCGTTCTTCAAGCCCGCCCTGCAGGCCTCCATCGCCCAGAACCTGACCAAGGCCAATTCCTCGCTGGGTTGGGGCATATTCTACTGGGTCGTGAATGTCGGTGCGTTCGCGGCGCCGTTCATCTCGACCATCGTGCTGGGCAAGCCGCACAGCCTGGCCGGCTGGCAGAACCTGTTCTATCTGTGCGCCGCCTTCACCGTGGTGAACCTGTTCTTGCTGCTGACGTTCCGGGACGTGCCTTCGGGCTCCGACAAGACTGAGTCGCCCTGGGCCGTGCTCAAGCGCACGATCATTAACATCTTCGATCCGCGGCTGATCACCTGGCTGCTGATCATGTCCTGCTTCTGGCTGATGATGTACCAGCTCTGGGATCTGCACCCGAATTTCATCACCGACTGGGTGGACAGCTCCAGCGTGGCGGCCCACGCGCCGGTCGAAGCCCTGCGTGAATGGGGCGATCGCGGAATCCAGCAGGTTCCCCAGCAGATTCTGCTCAATCTGAATGCCGGCCTGATCATCCTGTTGATGGTGCCGATGTCCTGGCTGTCGCGCAAGATGCGCACGCTCAGCGCCATGATGGTTGGCATGTCCGTAGCCACGCTGGGTGTGCTGGTGGCCGGCTGGACCATGAGCGGTTGGATCTTCTTGGCCGGTGTGGTCTTCTTCTCGCTCGGCGAAATGTGGACCGGCCCGAAGAAGAACGAGTATCTGGGATTGATCGCTCCGCCCGGCAAGATGGGCTTGTACCTTGGCTACGTGAACATCCCGGTCGGCGTCGGCGTCGGCCTCGGCTCGTACTTCGGCGGCTGGCTCTACAACAACTACGGCGAGAAGGCCACCCTGGCACTGATGGAACTATCCGCCCAGCCGGCCCTGGTCGCCCGGGCGGCACAATCCGCCGACTGGAGCGACGCGCTCGACAAGCTGCCGGAGCTGCTCGACATCGAGCGTGACGCGGCCTTCGGCCTGGCCCAGGAGGAACTAGGTCTGGACGCCGCGCAGGCGGCCGACCGGCTGCGGGAGTTGTTCCGCTATGACCACGGACAGCTTACGAATCTCGGCTACCACTACCTGGCGCTCCGCCCGGAGTTCCGCGCCGCCGTGCAAGCCGGGCTGGCTCAGGAACTGCGCCGGCAGGCGGATGACCAGGACTTCGCGGCCGGGGCGCTCGCTGAGGAAGCCGCGGAACAGCGCGAAGCGCTCCGGGCCCGGGCCGCCCAACTCCGGCACCAGGCCGCTGAAGTCGAGGCCGGCCGCGTCCTGTTGGAAGAGGATGTGGTGAGTCGGTATGGCCACAACATCCCAGCCTGGATCGATAAGAAGCGCTTGGAAGTGCTTGATATCGTGCGCGAGCACGTCAACGCCGGGCGCGCCCCGGAAACCCAGCAGAGCGACGAGGAGATTGCCGAACTGCTGTGGTTGCGGTTCGGTGGCGATCCGGTCGTTCTCGACAACCTGGCGCTGGAGTACCTCGCGCAGGGCACCCAGCGCCTGCACGATGTCGTGGCGGCCTACGAGTTCAAGCACCCGCCTGAGCAGGCGAAGCGGCGCATCAATGAGCTGGACGATGGGTTCGGCATCGACCGTACCAAGTCATTCGCCTCCCTGTCTGCCGCTTTGGGGGTGGATGACACGGCCCGGGTGGCCGCCCTGGCCGAGAGCGGGGCCGCGGATGATCTTTGCTACCTGGCCGGTTTGCCGCATCGGCTGTTCATCGCGGTGGCACAGCGCGATTGGCGGCGCGATGTGCCCCTGCTGCGCGCGATGATCGAATCCGACGCCGCGTCCCTGGCGCATGTCGAGGAGAACATTTGGAAGAAGAGCCTCTGGGAGCGCATCCAGTCGCTCTTCGGCCGCGATATTGAGCGGGTCATGTACGAACGGCTGGCCGGCAAGCCCGAACTGATCCAGGAGGCGCTGGCACTCAAGGATTGGTCGAACGCCAGTGCCCAGGCCGCGCGGCTGTTCCGGCTCAATCCGTTCGAGGCCCGGGCCCTGGCCGCGGCCGAGGTCAACAGCGCCGCCCAGACGGCTACGCAGATGCTCTGGGACAAGTATCATCCCAATCGCAAAGTGTGGCTGCCGATCGTGGCCATTGGTATTGTCGCGACGATCGCGCTGGGCATCTTCGGCGAGCTGGCCAAACGCTGGAAGGACATGAACGCGTAACGCTTCGCCGGCACGGCGCTCACCAGCAGCAGCCTGGCGCCGCTGAAGGAGGAACGGGCTGGCGCGTGCGGCCCGATTGCCTTCGGCCGGGAAGACGTGCTTGTGGAGGACAGGCACGCGCCGTGCGGCGAGGAGACGCCCGACGGAACGCCCAGTTTGCGACCCGTGATGTCGCTGACCGTTGGGCCGAATGTGGAGAACTTAGGGGTGCATGAAGTCCGGAATGTGTGGTGTTGCGGCTCACGGCTCATCGGGCAGTGTGGTGCGATAATGGAACGGCGAAAAGAGGTAGTTGAAACCTTCGCGGGTGATTATTTGTACTATTAGAGCCAATTATCGTGATATGGTGTCGTGTGTGTACTGAAAGGGTGCCTGCCAAGCAAATCGCGACTGAAAGTGGGAGAATCTGCAGCGCTTGTGTGCGGCATGGACGGCACCGAACCTGTGCGTCCAATTCGTGGACCGCTCGAATCAGTGTAAAAGGGAGCCGCCGGGGTGCTTGACGCCGGCCCAAATCTTGGCGAGGATGGTTCATGGATACGGCCGGGGAGAACGGGCCGCAAGGTCGTACGAGCGACTCTAAGTTTGAGCAGATGTAACGTGCGATGGGAGTAGCGAGAGTCTTTGCGCACCCAGAAAGCACGTTGCGTCTGATGCGTATAGAATCATATCAGGCTGTGTGTGTCCGGCGTGCGAGGCACGGCGTCGGGCACTGGAGGTTACGCAGATTATGCGCTTAGGTAGGGCCTCCTCTTATGCCGTTTTCGCCGTGGTGTATCTGGCGGAACATTCTGATGGTGCGCCGATCCAGGGTCGGGAGATCGCAGAATCCTGCGGCATGCCGACCGGACGGCTACTCAAGATCCTGCAGCAGTTGGTGCGGACCAGGATCCTGGCGAGTGAGCGGGGGCCGTCAGGCGGATTCCGGCTGCGCAAACCGCCGGCCGAGATCACGCTGCTGGAGATCGTCGAGACGACTGAAGGACCGATCGAAGGTGATCTGGCCGTTCCCCAGCCCATAACGGGCATGGCTCGGCCTACTTCTGTCGTCGAGACGGCGTGCGCCGACGTGGCCACCTTTGCCCGAACCAGGTTCGGGAAGGTCACGATCGCGACCCTGCTGCGGTAGCCTCGGTCGTTTGTTAGCACCCCGGCATACGTGACCGCGTTGGGGCGGGGGCGCTTTTCTGGTCGCTATTTTGTGGCTTTTCAGGGGCTGAATTGGTGTCTACAATGGCGTCGGCCGTAGACTGTGTCGGGGCTGCGGCGCCGCCGCCCGCCACGCGACCTGAGCGCGCCACGCAGGAAATTGCTCGTGAGCGAAGGTGACGCGACATCGCGAGCAGAGCTCAGGGCGGAATTGGAGGCACTGCGCGCGCGCGTGGCGGAGTTGGAGGGCGCCTCGCCGGCTCTTGATAGCCGCGCGCAGCGCGCGATCGAGCAAGCGCTTCGGGCTTCTGAGCACGGTTATCGCGTGCTCGTCGAATGGCTGCCCTATGGGCTGGCGGTTGCACAGGGCACCGCGCTCCGGCTCGTCTTGGTCAACCGGGCCTTGGCGGAGATTCTGGGGCGCGGCCAGGCCGAGTTGCTCGCCTATTCGCCGCAGCAGGTGGAGGAGATCATTCACCGCGATGACCGCGACCGTTTCCTCCACTACTACCGTCAGCGACTGGCCGGGCACCCCGCCCCCACGCGCTACGAGTGTCGCGCTGTGCGCCCGGACGGCGTCGTGCGGTGGCTGGTCATTGACAGCGAGCGCCTGGAGTACCAGGGGCAGCCGGCGGTGCGGGCCGTGATAACGGATGTGACCGAGCACAAAGCGGCCGAGGCGGCGCTGCGCGACAGCGAGGAGCGTTGTCGGACAATCGTGGAGAGCATCGCCGACGGGGTTGTGCTGATGAGCGCGGGCCAGATCGAGTACGTCAGCCCGACCGCATGCCGGATGTTTGGACGGGCTGCGGACGAACTCGTGGGGCGGCCCCCGGTTGAAGTGGTGGTGCCCGAGCAGCGGGCCGTGGCGCGCGAATGGGTGCGCACGGCGCAGCGCGGCGTCGCACCGGCGCCGACTGTCTTCGTGATTCTGCGGCCCGATGGCACGCGCGCCGTCCTGGAGGCGTCGGCCAGCGTGATCCGGCGCCGGGACGAGCCGGTGCTGGTGGTGGTGGCCCGCGACGTGGCGGAGCGGCTACGTGCCGACCAGGAGAAGGCGGAGCTGCAGGCACAACTGACGCACGCGCAGAAGATGCAAGCCGCCGGGCAGGTGGCCGCCGGAATCGCCCACGATTTCGGTAATCTGCTCGCCGTGATTCGCAACGGTGTCAACCGCCTGCACGCTCTGCTGCCCGCTGACAGCGCCGGAGGCTGGACGGAAACGCTCGACGTTGTCGAGCGGGCGGCCCAGGAAGCCAGCAGCAGTACGCGCTCGCTGCTAATGTTCACGCGCCGCGTGCCGGCCGAGCGCGTGCCGCTGAACCTGTGTCAGCTCACCAGGGACTCGGCCCAGATCATGCGGCACCTGCTGCCGCCGACGATCGAGCTGCACGTGCGCACGTGTCGCGGCGCAGGCTGCTGGATCAGCGGCGATCCGGGCCAGTTGCAGCAGGTCCTGCTCAACCTGGTGCTGAACGCGCGCGATGCCATGTCGGCCGGCGGCCGGTTGGAAATCACGGTGACCAGCAGCCCGAACGGTTCGGCGGCCGCTGACTCCGGCTCCGCGCCTCCGGCCGAGCCGACCGTGCGACTGTCCGTGCGGGACGGGGGGGTCGGGATTCCTCAGCATCTGCACGCGCGGATCTTCGAGCCGTTCTTCACCACCAAGGCCGGTGGTTACGGCACCGGTCTCGGACTGGCGACCGTGCAGAGTATCATTGCGGACCACGGTGGCCACCTTGAATTGGAGTCGGAAGTGGGCCGCGGATCGACCTTCACCGTCGTGTTGCCGCAGACGCTGCCGGCCGCGGCGCAAGCGGAAGGGGTGCGCGGGCGGGGCGAGACCATTCTGCTGATGGAGCCCAACCGCCACATCCAGCGACTGGTCATGTCAACGCTGCGCTCGTGGGGCTACGCGGTGCTCACTGCACCGGACGGCGCCAGCGCGTACGAGGCCTATGATAGATCGCCTGACGCGGTGGCGCTGCTGATTCTCAACGCGGACGTGCCGGAGCAGGGGGCGCTCGAATGTGTGCAGCGCGTCAGGTCGGCCGACCGCCAGGTTCCGATCGTCCTCACGGTTGGCTCATTGTCGACCGACGTTAGCTGCCTGCTCGCCGACGAGGCCACCGTGCTGCTGCACAAGCCCTTCCAGATGGCGGAATTGGGGCGTGTGCTGAGTCGGCTTCTCACCCAGCGGGCCGACGGTGCGGAGTAGGTTGTGAGCAAGCCGATCACCGTGCTGATCGCGGACGATCACGAGATGTTTGCCGGTTCCCTGGCCAGTTGGCTGCGCGGCGCGCCGGACATCGGCGTGGTGGAAGTGGTGGACAATTCCGAGGCCGCCGTGCGCCAAGCGGTGGCCGGCCGGCCGGACGTGGTGCTGCTGGACATCGACATGCCCGGGCTGCCGTGCTTCGACGCGGCGCGCATCATCACGCAGCATTGTCCGAACTGCGCGATCCTGTTCGTCAGTGCGCACACGCACGACCACTACATTGAGCGGGCCCTGGCGGTCGAGGCGGCCGGCTACGTGACCAAGACCGAGCCGCCGCAGTCCGTGCTGGACGCGATTCGCGCGGCCGTTTCCGGTGGGGCGTATTTCTCCCCCGAGGTGCAGTCGCGGATCATTGTGGACGCGGAGGGCGCCCGTTTGGCCGAACCTGTCCGCACGCGGCTCTCGCTGCTGACACCGCGCGAGCTGGACACGCTGCGCTACCTCGCGCGGGGTATGTCCAAGAAGCGCGTCGCCGAGAAACTGGGGATCAGCGTGAAGACCGTCGAGACCCATACCGCTAACCTGATGGACAAGCTGGGCATTCACAATCGCGTCGAGCTGGCGCTGTTCGCGGTGCGCGAGGGCCTGGCGAACGCCTGACGGCGGCCGGAGGGCGGTGGCCCGGGCCGGCCCGGAATGCTCGCTGGCGGGCGCCCACGGATTGCGGCAAGCTCCGAATCGGCTAAGACTTAAAAGCACGGCGGCGCCCGAATCCGGCCGGATATCGGCTATGCGCGGTGCGGGAATTCGGTTAAAATACCGAGTATATGAGCAGTGTGTATCCGTGCTTGGTCGGTTGCCGGTCGATGAGGCCGGCATTCATCCCGGCCAGGGACGGCGACAAACCTGCCAGCGCCGCCGGTCCGTAGGCACGGATACATATCAATAGCTGGCGGGGATATGACGGCGCGGCTCGGATCGAGCGGGCGACGTCGTTAGGGCGCTAGCCCAAGGAGGTTGCCATGCGATTCGCGGTACCGTGCGAAGGGAACCGCATCGCGGAGCAAATCGGCCACGCACCGCAGTTCATCTTCTTCGACGCCAACCTCGGAACCGGCACGATCGAGAGCGAAGAGGTGATCGCGGCGCCCCCGGTGCAGCCGGCGCTGCTGCCGCGCTGGCTCGCGACGCAGCGTGCCGACGTGGTGTTGGCCATGGGTATTGCCACCGGCATGCGGGGCGGGTGCGCGCAACTGGGGGTGGATGTCGTCGCGGGCTTGGTGATGCGTGATCCACGCAAGGCCGTAGAGGAGTTTCTCGGCGGCATGCTGAAGAACCCCGGCGGCGCGGCGGTAGTCCACTAGCCGGCGACCACGCTGCGCAGCGACCGACGGACCTGCCACCACAGATCATCCCCGGGGCGCGGGGAACACTGCGTTCCCCGCGCCCGGTGTGGCGGCAACTCACTTCCCCGTGGCGCTGAGCTCGTTGAAGATGTCGCGGGCACAACGGGCATCCTCGGGACTGAAGTACACGAAGATGACCCGCGTGATATTGGGGTAAGCGGCAAGGAAATCGGCGGTCGTGCTGAATGCCAGGCGCGTGGCGTCCGTGAAGGGGTATCCGTATACACCCGTGCTGATGGCGGGGAAGGCCAGCGTCTCCAGGCCATAGTCGACGGCGATCTGCAGGGACCGCCGATAGCATGAAGCCAGCGCTTCCGGCTCGCCGGAGCGGCCGTCGCGATAGACCGGGCCGACGGCGTGAATGACGTGCTTGGCCGGTAGGTTGAAGCCGGGGGTCAGCTTCGCGTCGCCGGTTTGGCAGCTGCCTAGCCGACTACAAGCTGCGACGAGTTCCGGGCCGGCGGCGCGATGGATGGCGCCGTCGACGCCTCCGCCGCCGGCGAGGCGCGAGTTGGCCGCGTTCACGATTGCGTCAACGGCAAGCCCGGTTATGTCTCCCTGTTGTAACTCTATGCGCGACCATACATTAGCGTTATACATGGCCTCGTCTCCAGCGAATTGCGCGCCTTATCCTCGCCACATGTCGTAGAATACTAGATGGCGAGATGGTGCGCCCATAAAAAAAGGAGACATACTATGTCTCGATTCGCCACGCTCGCACTACTGCTTTGGTTCGCGCTGTCTGTCGAGCGGGCTGCGGCGCAGTCTTCCTTCGGTCATGAACCTCTGGCGGCAGAGCCGGCGAGCGAGCTGTCGCCGTCGCGCCTGGCCGCGGGGGTTCGGGCGTATCCGGCCGGTGTAGTTCGAGCCCTCCTGACGCTGGCCGAAGACCCCCTGCTCCTGCGGCAACTAGCCGAGGAGCCGGAGTTCATCGGCAAGCCCGAGGGCATCTACCCGCCACTCGATCCTCGCATGTTGGCCGCAGTGCGGGAGTTACAGCGCGTTCCGGAACTGGTCCTCGTCGCCGCGGCTTACCCGGGCGAACTGGCGGCTTTGCGCCGCCTCTACGCCGAGGCGCCCGAGGGTATCGAGCTGCGCATCGCCGAGTTGAACGCACGCTATGACGCCGCACGGCACACGGCCGCGCGGGCGTGGCAGATGGAGTTGGAGCGCACCCCCGAAGCTCTGGCGGCCTACCAGGAGCTGATAACGCGCTTCTGTCGGGCGCAACTGGCACAGTACGCCGAATTCCCGTGCGTCGAAGTGACCCGCCGTGATTACTACCTGGCCTGCCCGCCGAACGAGCTGATCATGGCCTACGCGCAGCATGGTGAGGCCGGAGCGGCGCTGGCCGGCGTGCTGGACCGATGGTGGCGCGAGTTCTCGCCGCACAGCGTGGACGAGCGCGTCCTAGCGGCGCGCGGTCCGGTCGAGAGCGTCGGCGGCAGTAGTGCGGTGATCGATATGCGGGGCGCGCAGCGCGCGGCGATGTGGCGCGTACCGGACCGGCCGGCCGACTTGCCCGCCTTGCTGCCCGTGATCATGCAGCCCCTGCAAGACCAGCCGTTGGAGGCGCAGATGGCCCTGGCAGTGGCGGAGCACGCGCGACTGTGGGCGCCGTCGATCGTCGTGGAGGAGGCGCCCGAGCTGCCGGCCGTGGCCGATGCGGATGAATGGCGGCCGCCCGCTGACGTCCGTGACTGGCCGGCGGTGGTTCAGGTACCTCCGGACGACGTTGGGGCTCAGGGGGTCGTGGTCGAAGACTGGCCGGCCTGGGAACAGGCCGTTGTGGACATGGGCTTAGGCCTGCACGATGCTCCGCTTCTGGTGGACCCGGTCACGACGGTCAACGTTCACTACTTCAGTGGGCAGCCATATTTCTACAGCTACCCCTGGACGTGGCCGGTCCTGTACTCGAGTTACCCCTGGTTCCATCGCGACGTTGTGTGCGGAACGCACCTTGGATTCGGCCAGCACGCGCGCGTCTGGCACGGCGGCTCGCGGTCACGCGTGTATCTGGACATGGGTTTCGGCACCAAGCTGTACTACGACTGCCCCGCGCCGCGGCCGGTGCGCCACGTCTCCCGCCGTCACCGCTACTGGACAAACTATGGTGCGCCGTACGGCGGACCATATTGGCGGAACTACGGTGCTCCGTACGGCGGACGCTCCTGGCGGGACTACGGCGCGCAGTATCGCGACCGCCCGGGCCGTGCGCCGGAGCGTCCACGATCGTTGGTGATCAGGACGCCCGACCGCGATTCGCCGCGGCGTGGGCCGCTCGCTCCGCCGGCAATCTCAGGACTGGGGCGCCGGTTGGAGCAAGAGCGTGTGCCGCGCTCGACGGGCCGCATTGGCCCGGTCGAGCGGCGCGGCGACTCGCGCGGCATCGACCGACCGCCGCGCGTCACGACTCCGTGGCGCGGCGAGCGTACCCAAAGAGATCGTGGCCGCGCGCCTGCGCTCGGCGGCACTAGGCCGATGCGCTCGGGCGCAGCGCGGCAGCCCACTAGCGTAACCGTAACTCCCGCGCCCGCACGGCAGCGGTCGGAAGCTATCCAGCCACGCGTGCGCGGCGCGACCCGCGGCCCCAGCATCCGGCCCGCTCCGGCCGCCGGTCCCACCCGTACGCAGCGCGCGCCGGGCAGCAGTATTGGCCGGGGTCGTCCGCGCGCGGAGCGCTCCTCGGGTGCGCCGACAGTGCGTCCGGCGTCGCCAACCAGGCGTTCGTCCGGGGCGCAGGCGAACAGGTCGACGCGGCCCGGGAGCAGGCGTGAGCCGGCGCAGACCGGTGTGCGGAGCGGTGCCCGGAGCGGTTCGCGGCGTTAGCGGAGAATCGGATGTCTGAACTAGCACGGAAGAAGTGCGTGCCCTGCCGTGGCGGTGTGCCGGCCCTGCGGGGTGCGCAGATTCCGCCACTGCTAGCCCAGATATCCGGCTGGGAAGTCGTGGACGAGCACCACCTGGCCAAGAGCCACAACTTCCCCGATTTCTCCGCCGCGCTGGCGTTCGTCAATCGCATCGGGGCGGTGGCCGAGGCGGAGGGGCACCACCCCGACCTGTACCTGACATGGGGCAAGGTCAGCGTACAGATCTGGACGCACAAGTTGGACGGCCTCTCGGAAAGCGATTTCATTCTGGCCGCCAAGATCGACGAGCTGCCGCTGGTCTGAGCGCTGCAACCGGCGTCCGGCCGCAGATCATCCCGGGCGCGGCCGGTCCGCCGCGCGCAGCGGATCGAGGCCGCGTACGCTAGAATCCGCCGCATGAACACGCACGGTCCCCTCAACATCAGCGTCTTTGTCGATCCACTCTTTCAGGCGAACGGGCTGTTGCTGTGGCCGGTCGATGGCACCGACTGCTGGATAATCGACCCTAGCTTCCCGCCGCAGGCCGACAATCTGGCCGACGCCGTGGTGGACGGCGGCCTGGTGGCCCGGGCGATGCTGCTGACGCACTGCCACGCGGATCACTTGGCGGGGGCATGCGTGATTCGTGACAAGCTGCCGGAGGCACCGCTGTGGGCACCGCGCGGCGAAGAGCACATGCTGGCCGACGCGGGGGCGAATCTGTCGGCACCGTTTGGCTGCGCCGTCACGGCGCCGCCGGCCGATCGCCTGCTGTCGCCCGGCGAGACGCTGCACCTGGGCGAGCTGACCTGGCAAGTGCTGGATGTCAGCGGACACTCGCCGGCCGGGTTGGCGTTCTATTGCCCGGCCGCTGGCGTCGTGGTCTGCGGCGACGCGCTGTTCGCGGGCAGCATCGGCCGTTATGACTTCCCGGGCAGTTCGGGACAACGCCTGCTCAAGAACATCCGTGAGCAACTGCTGACGCTGCCGGAGGACACGGTCGTTTACAGCGGCCATGGTCCCACGACGACGATCGGCCGCGAGCTGCGCAGCAACCCGTTTCTGAGCTAGGAGAAATACTGATGACTGCCGGCCACCGCCTCGGACTCGCAGCATTGCTAGGTCTGGCCGCAGTGTGCGGGATGGCCTGCGCGCCGGCCCAGCGCACGCTGGTCACGGTGTTGCCGCACGCGTCGCTGGCCGCGCCGTGGATCCTGGACGGCGCCGTCTGGGAGGGCTCGTTCGACGAGGCCGCCGCGGCGCTGGGTGCTGACGCCGATAACCTGCGCCCGTTCGACCCCACGCGCGTCTGGCTCGCGGTCTACCGGCACGAGGCTCAACCGGATAAGACGCTGACACTGCGCATCTGGGCCTTCGAGTCGCAGGCCGTGGCACAACAGGCGCTGGCACGACTGCGGCCCGTGCCGGCCGAGCGCTTCAAGGCCGGCGACCAGGGCTACTGGACCGACCTGGGTGTGCTCTTCTCCTGGGGACGGCTGGTCTTCGACATCTTCAGTTCCGAGCCGTCGCAGCAGGTCGAATACGATGCCGCGCGCCTGACCGGCTGCATCGAACGGCGCATGCCGCCGGGCTTGCCGGACGCTCCACGATGAGGCGCGCGGCGCAGATATTGCCGTGGCTGACGGTGCTGAGCATCGTCGCCGGCGGCTGTGGCGGCACGTCTCCGCCACCATCTTCTCAGCCGGCGGCCGCTGCGGGCCGGTCCGCGCCGACGACCCTGCGCGACTGGGTGCAGGACCCGCACGTGGTTGCGGCTGAGCAGAACAGCCCGGCAATACGGGTCGTCTGCACCGCGCCGAGTGCGACCGAGATTTGTTGTGCTCTCGGCTTGCGGCAGCAGATCGTGGGACGCACGCGCTTCTGCGAGTATCCGCCCGGAATCAGCCGTGTGCCGGTGATCGGGGCCATGGACGAGACGAGCGCTGAGCTGCTGCTCGGCCTCAAACCGGACGTAGTGCTCGTTGCCGGAAACAGCCGGGCCATTGCTGACCGGCTCGAACAACTCAGCATCCGTCCCGTGTCGCTGCCGGACAAAACGCTGCCAGACATTTTCGCGGCGATTCGCCTGGTGGGTGAACTGTCCGCTCGTCCGCGGACCGCGGAACAACTGTGCGGCGGGATCGAGCGCCAGCTTGCGAGCGTCGCCGAACGCTACGCTGCTGCCACGCCCCGGCGCGTGCTGCTGCTGACGGGCACGCTGGCCGACCCACCGGCGCCGCCGTTCGTGGCCGGGCCGGGATCGCTGTATGACGATTTGCTGCGGCGGGCCGGGCACGAGAATGCCGCCGATCAGGGTGTGCGCGCGTACGCGCCGCTCTCGCTGGAGGCCATCGTTCGCATCGATCCGGAGGTTATTATCGAGCTGGACGCTACGGGGCAGGCCCGGCCGGGCGGCGACGCGGACGCCGTCAGCGCCTGGGCGCGGCTCGGCCCGCTGCGTGCCGTAACGACCGGACGGATCCATGTGCTGACCGGCCAGCAGCACTTCATACCCGGCCCGCGCGTGGCACAGACGTTCGAGGCCTTGTGCCGCAAGATCGGGGGGGCGCGGGATGACTGACGCGGTTACCGTGGCGGAACCCGCCTGGACCTTGGAATGCCGCAATCTGAGCGTCCAACGCGGCGGGCGGACCGTGCTGCACGATCTCAACCTGACGCTGCGTGCCGGGGAGTGCCTTGCGCTGATCGGGCCGAATGGCTCGGGCAAGACCACGCTGATGCTGGCGCTGCTGGGACTGCTGCGGCCGCAGCGGGGTGTCGTGCAGCTCGATGGCCGGCCGGTGCACACGCTGCCTGCCCGCAGTCGGGCGCGCTTTGCGGCGTACGTGCCGCAAGTCGTGGAGCACTTTCCTGCGCTGCGTATCCGCGACATTGTGGCGGGCGGGCGTTATCCGCACGTTTCGCCGCTCCGGCCGCTGTCGGCGGCGGACCAGGGCATTGTGCAAACGGCATTGGAGCGCTGCCGGCTGGTTGAGCTGGCTGAACGTCCGATTAACGCGGTCAGCGGCGGCGAGCGTCAGAAGGCATTGCTGGCGGCCGCCATCGCCCAGGATGCCCAGGTCATGTTCCTGGATGAGCCCGATGCGGCACTCGATCCGGCGGTGCAGGCTGAGCTGGTCGAGTTGCTGCGAAGCTGGCGAGTGGCCGGTCGCGCCATGGTCGTGATCAGCCATGAGCTGAATCTGCCGTTGACGCTGGGGGGCCGCATCGTGGCGCTGCGTGAGGGACGCAGCGCGGATGAAGGCGCGGCCGGGGAGGTGCTGCGGCCGAGTCGCCTAGCTGCGATCTACGGGGCACGGTTCGAAGAGGCGCTTCTGCCTGACGGTCGGCGTGTGCCGCTGCCGGGCTGGGCCGCTCCGGCCGGGAGATAGCACGGGCTTACGTTGAGCCGTTGGATGGCGGAGGTTGATTCGGCTGTTAGCAGCCGGACGGGGCTCGTGGGCGCGGTCGGCGAGGCTTGGCTCGTCGCGTGTCGGCTTGGTCGGACACCATTGTGTCGCGGGGCCGATGGCACGGCGCTTCTGAGGCGTCCGGCTGCCCGGGGCCTCTGTATTTAGTTGTCAAAGATCCGCTCCGGTGCTGCGCTGAGTGACCGCGAGGCGGCGGTTCCGTTGCAGGCAGCCGCGGCCCGGTTCACAGCCGATGCGATTGGCGTCCTCGCAGCGCGGGATTGCTTCCGGTTCCTCGGTCGAGCGCTCCGGTGGGCCACCCCAGGGCAGTCCCGGCAAGGCAGCGGGCGTGTCGAGTTGCACGCCGATCCCTTGGTGGGCTGCGCTGGCCGGCGCGTCAGAGGCGTTCGGCGAGTAGCGCTGCGTCAATCGCACGTGTCACGGGACGGTCAGCTTGTCCGGCGCGGCTAAGCGCTGGGGCCGACGGGTTCGCCAAGGCGTTCCGGGCACTGCGTGAGCACTTGATA
>Ga0334889_1001141_pt1 | contig 36685 bp, 31 predicted proteins | sample GraSluR1_MG_2_FD_207222 | JGI IMG/M metagenome (GOLD analysis project Ga0334889, IMG submission 207222) | Sludge microbial communities from methane-producing bioreactor in Wageningen University, Netherlands - Granular Sludge_8_08-R1 | ecosystem: Engineered > Bioreactor > Anaerobic > Unclassified...
GAAGATTTTGAGAATAATAAAGGAAAAGAAGTTAGAATGAAAAATTTAATGAATGCAAAAATAAATTTAAAAGGAGAAAAATTAGAAGATAAAAAATCTGATAAAATTGTGATAATCCCTTGGATTAAAAAAGAAGACTCAATTAATGCAATTTTATTAACTTCTGAAGGTAAAAGATTTGAAGGCAAAGTTGAAACAAAGGCTGAAAAATTAAAAGAAGGAGGGATAACTAATTTTGAAAAGATTGGTTATGCAAGATTAGATAATAAATTTAAACTACAATTTATTTTGAGTTATTCATAAGTTACTCCAACAACCTCCCTATTATGTGTTGGAGGATATTCACTTTTATTAAAAACATATGCAGTTAAATTCGCACCTCTTAAACTACTTAAAAAATCATGATATTCTTTTGAAGTTTCACCTGCATAAAAATCAATATCCAACACTCCATTTTCTAAAGTTATCCATGCGCCCCTATCTACAGCTTTATACCAACCATCATAATTTGAATTTCTAAACCCTTCAATATAAATCCAAGAACCTAATGGAATTTCTTTAGGTACTGCAATTGTATAAAAAGGCACTGCTATTTCTCCTGGTTTAGCAACTAATGGTTTATCTCTTATAACTGATTTACCATTGGATATCCAATTTAAATAAGTTCCATCCTTTAACTTAATGGTACCTTGCATATTTAAAGCAGATTCAACTGTTTTAAATCCAAATTTATGTATTTCATTCTCATGAATAGTTAAATAAACTGTGGGGTGTATTCGTGAATATTTATAAATATACTCCTCTCTTAAAGGAGGAGAATTATGTAATTCTAGAATATTTTTTGGGATGTTAATAGGAGTTGAATAAATAGAATAAGTATTCCTAATTTTAATATACTCTTCGTCATCTGCAAGTATAAATTTCTTCCATTCCTCTAAGCTTTTAAAACTTTTCCAAAACCAAGGTAAATACGGATCTTTATAGAATTTTCTACCAGTTGGTGTTTTCATTTCAATTAAAACTCTTTTTACTTCATTCTGATTATGGGAATATGAAATAGTAATTAATCTTGAATTTTTTTCATCCATATCCTCAAATCTTTCAATTAATTTTTTTGCGTTTTTTTCTGCTTCAGGACCATAATTAGATATGGAACATTTTTCATCCCACCAACCTGGATATTTTTCTATCATATTTTCTAATTGTGCTTGTGTCTTAATATCCTCAATTTCTAGTTGAATTGCTAATTTTGCCTCTAAATCTGAATTTCTAAACATAGTAATATTAGAAAGTTCAATTTTTTCAACAGATAAAGAAAAAGAATTTATATTATTTTTTTCAGCCCAAATAGTTAAAGAAGGAAAAATAAAGTTTGGTGATGTGGAATCAAAAAAATTTCCATCTTTAAATAACAATACTCTTGACTCTTTTATTGGAGAACCAATATGATTAAATTTTATTAAAAAAATTTCATAATTTTGATTTAAATTTTCTTTAGTGGCTTCTTTAATTTCATTAAACTTTGGATTCATATTATATGTATTATCTTATTCCTATTTAAAAGTTTCCACTAACAAATTAATTTTTCTTATCTTCATTTTAAGCTTACGCTAAGCTTTTATTAAAAAAATGCGTAAGCATGAAAGAGGTAGTTTTTTTTTGAGACACCTCACTTGGGTATAAACGGCTTTAGTGATGGTAGACTGAACATCTCGCGTGAGCTCAATGCTTACATCCCCATTCTATCAAAGTTATCTATTATAACCGCCTACTCCACCTAGTCTTGAGATAGACTTCGAGCTTAGATGCTTTCAGCTCTTATCCTATGATGCGTAGCTACTCAGCAATGCAATGTCACAACTGATAGACCAGAGGCATCGATCCAAGGTTCCTTTCGTACTTTTTGGACCTTCCTCTCAAGTGGAAACGCTCCCAGTAGATACTACCGTACTGTCTCGCGACGTACTGAACCCAGCTCATGTAGGCTTTTGATGGATGAACAACCCAACCCTTGGAAGCGAATGCACCTCCAGGATAGCCTAAGCCGACAGCGATGTTTTAGTTAGGTGAGATATCGCTATGACTCACCTAAATACCAAACCGCGAGGTCGATGGGTACTCTCGCCCGCGACAAGTCGGTTACCCCCGGGGTAGCTTGTCTGACAGCTTGGGCCCTCATCAATAGGATTCCAAGGTTCGTTAAGCCCGACTTTCGTCTCTGCGTTTGATTTTGTTAGAAACGCAGTCAGTCCAACATTTGTCTTTGTCCCTTTAAGAAGGATTTCTGACCCTTCTAAGTTGAACATTGGGCACCCTTGTTACATTTTCGAGGGTGTACCGCCCCAGCCGAACTACCCATCTGCTGCTGTCTCTTATTTAGATTAGACATACGCAGACTATTGAGTGGTGTTACATTGTTGCCTATCTACTAACCGAAACTAGTAGCATAACAGCTCCCACTTACGCTCTGCAACAGCCCACATATACCAACAACAAACTGTAGTAAAGCTCCACGGGGTCTTCTTTTCCCACTAGGAGTCCCCGGCATATTCACCGCGTAGTGAGTTCACCAGGCCCAAAGCAGGGACAGTGGGAGAGTCGTTACGCCATTCATGCTTTGGCAGAAAGAGTTTCATAAATAAAATAAGGAACTCTCTCTTAAGCCACCAATTAAGCGGCGAGGTATTACGCTACCTTAAGAGCCTCAGAGTTAGGCCCGCTCTTTACTGGAGCTTTGCTCAGTTGAACCCGAGTTTAACTTACCAGCAGTGAGCAGACGTCAGCCACTATACTAGTCCTTACGGATTTGCAGTGACCTGTGTTTTTGATAAACAGTCGCTCCCCCCTTGTCACTGAGACCTGCCGTTCCGTTAAAAACAGCAGGCATGCCTTATACCAAAGGTACGACACTAACTTGCCGACTTCCCTTGCTTCGGTTACCCTGACACGCCTTGGCTTTTTCCGCCAGCAGCACCTGTACTGGTTCTAGGTACGATCATATGAAATCGAATATATTCTCTTTTCATGGACCCCAGGGCTTAACCATAATTTCTCCATTCAAAACTTTAGGCTATTTCTCCTCATAACAAGTCTCCATAGCCTTATATTCCTTAGTCTGGATCTCTCCAGTATGGTCTACCCCAAAGCGTCAAGAATATATCTAGCGTCACCGCATCTATTCACATGGCACAGGAATATTAACCTGTTTCCCTTTCGTTTGAAGGTGATTAGCCTCAAACTTAGGATCGGCTTACCCTTGTCTGATAATCGTTGACAAGGAACCCGAGTGCTATTCGGCGCCCAGGATTCTTACCTGGGTATTGCTGTTACTAACACCAAGATATTCATAACTAATCGGTCCGCAAGACTTTTCAGCCTTGTTTCTACCCAATCAGTTCGCCTTCCTACCGGATTACATAAAGTTATTATGTACCCCAAGGTATCGGTACCTGGCTATAGCCCCGGACATTTTAAGAGGCTGCCCTCTCGGTCGGTCCGCTATTACGCGTTGGTTAAACGATGGCTGCTTCTAAGCCTACGTTCCGACTGTTTTGGAGAGGAACATCCTTTAGATTAACACTTAGCCAGAATTTAAGGACCTTAACCTCAGTCCTGGTCATTCCCATAATGGCCAATCGGCTTACCCGACTGAACCCCACTCCTGTCTTCTACAGTGAAACCGGATTCGGAGTTTGACAGAAAGTTGAAGAATTTCTTCCCCGTGACTCTCAATCAGTGCTCTACCCCGGCATCAACCTCAGACAGGGCTGTGCTAAGACACACTTCGGAAGGAACCCGCTATTGCGAGGCTCGACTGGACTTTCACCCCTATACATGGATCACCCGAGGAGGATAGACTACCACCGGTTGAAGGCCTCCACCGTCCGTCAAGACGACTTCACCTTGCCCACGCATAGATCGCACTCGCTTCGGGTCTTACAATAGTGACTAATCCCACTTTCACAGGATATCTCTCACTGCACAAGGCAGTTGCAGATTTTTGGTTTCCCTTTGACTCTCGTCTCGCCACTACCATAAACTCCTTGGCCCTTGCTTCGAGAAGGACGATGCAACACTGGTAGCTTTTCCTTCGCTTTTGACATTACTGACAATTGCTTCTGGAAAGATCATTCCTTTCATGCTGCACCAAAATGTAACCTTACAGTTTCAGGTTCTTTTAACTCCCCTTTCGGGGTCCTTTTCAGCTTTTGCTCACGCTACTACTTCGCTATCGGTCTCAAGTTATGTTTAGAGTTAGGAGTTGATCCTCCTATATTCACACCTACGTTCCTGCAGATGCTACTCTTCTTCCCCCCTTCCATTTACTTTTATTTACGGGGCTATCACCCTCTTTGGCTGTGCTTTTCTAGCACATTCAACTCCGCAAAAGGATAGTTGGGTTCCCACATGTCTTTTACATTACTGTAAAAGATTCAGGACGCTCTGTCTGGCTTTCAATCGCCTTTACTAACCAGATCGCTATTGCTTTCTCTTCCTCCGGCTACTAAGATGTTTCAATTCGCCGGGTATAAGGAGAATCCTAGGATCAAAGAATGCCTGCTTCTGCCCTAGGCTTTTCGCAGCTTGCCACGCTCCCTCTACTTGAGCCAAGCCATCCACTGTAAGGTATAAGTAACATACCCAAGTTGGTATACTCACTAAAAAAACTACCTCTTCATACGCATTATCGCTGTAAACTTCCGAACAAGTTCGGAAGCGCGAATATAAGGCTCCTCACAGTTGTTTGGATACCAGAAATCATCACGTCAAGCTGTAGCTGACGCTCAATTCTAAAATTTGTGCATCGCAACACTTCATTGAGTGCGCTGATGTCCCTTTCGGGAAAAACAAGTAACTATTTATTGAGTGTATCTCTTTTTAAAGGTTTCGATTAAATCGTTGAAAAAAATAAAAATTAAAAAATTTTAAGATTAATTTAACCTTTTAGTATATGTTATTAATTTATAATCTTAAATGTTTTTAATAGATTATGTCGCATTTATCTTTTGAAACAAAAAAGCGCCTTAAAAAAGAATTGGATAGACTTCTTTTAGATATTCAAAATGGTGAAATAATTGTTGAAGGAAAAAAAGACAAAAAAACGCTGAATAGTATTGGTCTAAAAAATGTGCATACATTACAAGGAGATTATAGGCGCGTAGTTAAAAAATTAAAAGAAAAAAAGGTTCAAAAAGTTTTTATTTTGACTGATTTTGACAGGCGCGGTGATGAATTGGCTGAAAAACTAAAAGACGAATTAATAGCACAAACTATTGATTTTGATTTGGAAAAAAGAAAGCGTTTAGGGGCTATCTTAAATATCAGATTTTGGGAAAACGCAGATACAAACTTAGAACAATTTTTAGAAAAAATAAAAAAAGTTTAAAAATGCAAACCCTTTTAAACTAAAAAAACACCAAAAATAACATATAATTAATTCATTAGGGGATTAAATGCCAAAATATAAAGACGTATCAATGAAAAGAGACTTTGAAGAAAACTTAAAAAAACATAGAAGATTAACTCGTACATTTCCAAATAAAATTAGAAATAATACTTTAATAGAAAATGGTACTATCTTTGCTTTTGATGGTCAAAATAAAATTAGATTAGGAAATATTTATGATACCAAATCATATACTGTTAAAGAAATAAGACAATTAACAGCTAAAGCTGAAAAAGAAAATCTTAAAATATTTATAATTTGGAAAGACCCAAAAGTAATTAATAGTCAAATATTTGGATTTTATCTAATAAAACCACTTAAAGGATTTGAAAGTTTGGGTTATGATCCTGATGAAATTAGGAAATTTGGAGGATTAATATAACAGTAATTTTTTAATAAAACAATATTCTACAAAATGAAGAGATTAACTAAAAAAAAGAGTAGCTGAAAAAATAGTTTTTTACTCTTTTAGTAATTCTTCGATTTTAGGTTTGTTAAAACCAACTACCCATTTATCATCAATTTTCATCTGTGGAACTCCTTGCTGTCCTGTGGCGCGGATCATTTCCATTGCTGCATCCTGGTCTTCCCCAACATTTATTTCTTTAAATTTTACTCCTTTTTGTTTTAAGTAACTCTTTAACATAACACAGTAAGGACATGCGTTCGTTGAGTATACTATTATTTTTTTATCTGCCATACTAAACACCTCTACTCTATAGGTTTAATTAAAACCGATTTTATTTTTTCTTTTTTGCTTATTTTATATAGTTTTTTATCACAAGTTAATAAACCTAGTGAATATTTTTTAGCTAAATAAATATAAGCTGAATCATAAAATGTTATTTTATTATTAATTGCAATATTTAAAATGCTTTTCATATCAAATGGATAAATTCTTATCACTCTTTCCCAATTTTGTAAAACATTAAAAATATTTTCAAGATCTTTTTTACAAAATTCTGTTTTCTTTTTTAATAAATTACAATGTTTCCATAACACATTTCCTATTTCATAAAATGTTAAATCTATTATAAAATAGTCAGTATCTAGTTTCTTTGTTTTTATTAATTCATAAAAAGCACTTGTATCATAAATATACATTCTATCTTTCATCTCTTGTTCTTCTTATTTCTTTTACAAGATCTTTTGTTGAAAGTTTTTTTGCAGAATCTGATGCCTTATTTAATAATTCTTGGAATTTTTCTTGTTTTTCTTTTTCAAGTTTTTCAATTAAAGCTGCTCTCACGGTTTCAGAAATATTTATATCTAATTCTTTACATTCTTCTAAAATTGAACTATTAACTCTTGCAGTTAGTATTACATCTTTCATATTACATATTTTGTATATACATATTTATAAAATTAACTATCCCATCCATGTATTATAGAGTTCTTCAAATGTATTTTCATTAATTGAAGCACGAATTTCTTTCATTAAATTTAAAATAAAATACAAATTATGGTAAGTTGCAATGCGCTTTGCTGAATATTCATTCACATCAAATAAATGATGTAAATAAGCGCGTGAATACATTTTACACATTTTGCAATTGCAGTTTGGATCTAATGGTCTATTATCATTGTCATACCTCGCATTGCTTACACGATATCTAAATTTATTCTCTTTATTTCCAATTGTTTTTTCTTCATTTTTATCTGTTTTTGTTTCTTCACTGTCAGGCCCAACATAAATATATCCTGTTCTTGCAATCATTTGAGGACCAACACAATCAAATAAATCAATTCCTCTTTTAACACCTTCAAAAATATCTTCAATTGTTCCTATTCCTAATAAATGTCTAGGCTTATCTTCACTACCATTTTCATTAATAAAAGGATAAATCCAATCTAAAACTTCATTCATTTCCCTTTTTCCAAATGAACCTCCTATCCCTATTGCATCACAATGTTCATTTACAAATTTAGCGCTTTGTTCTCTTAAATCTCTATATTTTCCGCCTTGAATAATTCCAAAAAGCAATTGATCACTTTCTAATTTTTTATGTTCAGAAACACATTTTTTTAACCATCTATGTGTTCTTTCCATACTTTGTTTTGTATATTCATAATCTGCAGAAGGCGGAGAACATTCATCAAATGCAAAAATCATATCTGCACCTAATTGTTTTTGAATTTGTATTGATTTTTCAGGAGTAAAAAAATGTTTATCTCCATTATAAACAGATTGAAAATGAACTCCTTCTTCCGTAACTTTTGCTATTTTATTTTTAACATGTTTTGAATCTTCTTGTTCTTTTGTCATATATTCAAATTTAGAAGCTCCCAATTCAGCTCCCAATCCTAATGAAAAAGCTTGAAATCCTCCAGAATCTGTCATTATTGGTTTTTTCCAATTCATAAACCCACGTAAACCCTCATATCGTTCTATTAAATCTGAAGTTGGTTTTAAAAATAAATGATATGTATTACACATTAAAATCTGCGAACCCATTTCTAATAAATCTTCATTTGTCATTGTCTTTACTGTCGCTCTAGTGGCAACTGGAGCAAAAGCAGGAGTTTCAACTACCCCATGTTTTAAACTAAGTATGCCTGTTCTAGCTTTATTTTGTTTATTTAAAATATTAAATTCATTCATAAAGTAATATGTTATATAGATTATTTAATAAACGTTTTATTTTTTGAAAGATAGTTTTATTTTATAAACGTTTGATATATCAAACAATCATTTGATGTATCAAATGAAGAAGCAATAGAAACTTATAAATAATTTGCCTTTATTAGTATTATACTACTTTTATATTAAATTGAGGTGATATAAATGCAAAAAACTTTAGAAAATTTAACCAAGGCGTTCATAGGAGAAAGCCAAGCAAGAAATAGATATACAATGTATGCTTCTACTGCGAGAAAAGAAGGATATCAACAAATATCTGAGATATTTACAATTACTGCAGATAATGAAATAGAACATGCAGAATGGTTATGGAAAATGATCAAACAAATTAAAAAAGATTTAAAAATGACTAATGAAGAAATGGACAAACCTATGATAGTTGAAGCTGATTCTCCTCAAATATGGGAAACAACTTTAGATAATTTAAAATCAGCTGCTGATGGAGAAAATCATGAATTTGAACAGATGTATCCTTCATTTGCACAAACAGCCGAAGAAGAAGGATTAAAGGATGTTGCAGTAAGATTAAGAGCAATAGCTAAAGCTGAACAACACCACAGAGATAGATTTAGAAAATTAATAAAAGAAGTTGAAAATAATACTGTATTTAAAAAAGATGCGCCTGTTATGTGGTTCTGCAGAAAATGCGGATATTGGTATGAAGGCCCAAAAGCACCAGAAAAATGCCCATCATGTGGACATGACCAAAGTTATTATCAAAGAATGTGTGAAGAATACTAACCGAATAAAAACCGAAATATATATATCTCCTTCTTTTATTTTTTATAATTAAATAAAAAGAGGTTGATTAAATGAAAAAAGCTATGATTGTATTTGCTTTATTTGTATTAAGTGCATTTTTAATGTTTGGATGCACAAACCAAGAACAAACAAATTGTGTTTATGATGAAGAAACATGTGCAGAGTTTATTACTGATTGCCCAGAATGCGCAGTTTGCCAAGAATGTGAAGTTAGTAATTTTGAATCTGGTTATTTCATAAAATGGGATAAAATAGAAGAGTGTAGTGAATCAGACTTTTCAAATACAAAAAAAATAACTTTTGACAGAAATTACGATGGAAGACTTCAGTTAGATGTTACCATCACTTTAAATTGTGGCAATGAGGAATTAGTTGGAATATATACTGTTTATAATGATACAATTGATATATTTCTTTATAAAAAAGAAATTGGAAATATGATAACAGATTGTAACTGTGGACACAAATATTTCTTAAAGTTTGATTATTTAGATAAAGAATTAATTGAAAATGGGGAAATCCAAATTGAATATACTCTCAAGAACTATAATATCTACTATGAAAATGAATTAATTGAATCCGGAGAAATCTAATTCTTCTTTTTTTATTTCTTTTTATTTTTTATCATAAATTTATTTTTTTCCCAGCGCATCATTTACTAATTTGTCTGCACGCTGTTGGTATTTGTCATCGCGCTTGACGTGTTTGTATTCTACTTTTTTAAACTGGCCTTCTGTCCATTTTAAGCGCTTAAAGAGAGGTTTCATATTTAGCGCTTTAACTTGATATTCTTCTATTGCTTGTTTTTGAACTAATTCGCTGTCTAAATAGCATATTACATGCCCATTTGTATAATTAAGCGCTAATTCCAATCCTTTTATAAGCGCTTTATACTCTGCTTCATTATTTGTAGCTTTTCCTATTTTTCTTTTAAATACTTCTAAAACATCTCGATCCTCATTTTGAACAACTATACCAATTGCACCTGGTCCTGGGTTTCCACGTGCACCTCCATCTGTATTTAGTACAATTTTATTAATAACATTAATCATACTTTAATATTTGCCCCGTTTATTTATAAATATTAGTTATTTAATTTTATTTAATTTAATTATAATTTAATTTAAATTAAGGTGACTAAAAATGAGTAAAAAAAAGATGCTTTTAGATATATGCTGTGCCCCATGTGCATCAGGCATTATTGAAGAGTTAAAACAAGAATTTGATTTAACTTTATACTTCCATAATGCAAACATATATCCTAAAAAAGAATGGGATAAAAGATTTGAAAGTGCAGAAAAATTAGCTAAACATTATGATGTTCCATTATTAACAGATATAAAAAGTTATAATAAAAGTCATGCACAATGGAAGGGTTTTGTTTTTGGATTTGAAGATGAAAAAGAAGGCGGAAAAAGATGTGAAAAATGTTTTGAATATAGATTAGAAAAAGTTTCACATAATGCTAAAAATAAACGTTTTGATATTTTTGCTACTACTTTAACAATAAGTCCACATAAAAACGCAGAATTAATAAATAAAATTGGAAAACAAAAAGCAAAAGAAAAGGGAATTGAATTTTATGAAGCTGATTTTAAGAAAAAAAATGGATTTAAGAAAAGTGTTGATAAATCAAAAGAATTAAATTTATACAGACAAACTTATTGTGGATGCGAATACTCAATAAACAAATAGTATACTATTCTTAATTTCTAAAAATAAAAATATAAAATAAAAAAATTAAGGTTTGAATACCTTATTCGATGTTGACTTTTCTGGAGAAGTATTGGGCTTTATACTTCTATCATTTTCTTTTGGTGTTTTTATTTTTTCAATTCCATCTTTTGTTATTATAAATACTTCCTCAGTTGTATTTAACTCTGGTAATGGCCTAGATTTACCAAAACAACTAAATACACATAATCCAAGAGGATCAGAAGTACCACATGTTAACCCAGTAAATGTATTTGTTCCTGTATAGTATGTAAAAGACTCTTGAACATCAAAATAAGTTATTCCATTATTACAGAATCTTGAATTTTCAAATACATTGTTATCTACTTGTCCAGTGGTATCAAATATAGATATACCATATTTATTATTTTCATCTGCAATGTTGCTCCTAAATTCACTGTCTCTTGTTGAAGTAACTCCAATTCCAGTACCTCTATTGTTTGTTGCAGTATTGTTTTCAACAATATTATATCTACTTGCTTGTACTAAAATTCCAAATACTCCACAATCTTCAACAGTGTTATTTCCAATAATATTATTATTTCCAACACTTAAAATTCCTCTTTGTGTTGCATTATTTACATAATTATCTCTTATTTCATTATTATTTTGCCATCCAATTACTATTCCATCCCAAACAGTTTGTATTTCATTTCCAATTAAATAATTAGTATTTGCATTATAAAGAATTTCAATACCTTTTCCTCCATTACTTATCTCTCCTGATATTCCTGTAATTATATTACTATTAATAATATTATCTGATGACTCAGACATATAACTTCCTTGTACTAATATTGCAGTTCTAGCCCCATTAATTTCATTTTCAGATATAAAATTACCTTGTGAACTATATATGGAAATTCCTTGGTGTATATTTTCAATTAAATTACTATGAATTAAACAATCTCCTGAATTATCAAGTAACATGCCTGTAGTATAATCACTAATCTCACAATTCCTTATCTCCACTCCTTCTTTATTTACAATCGAGATAGCATAATACTTTGAGGTAGATACCCCTTTGCCTGCACCAATTAATGTTGAGCCCGCACAATCTAAAATGATATTTGAATTATTTATAGATATTGCAATTTTATCATATCCTATATTATTTCCTTCAATCTCATATATCTTAGGTTCTAAAATTACATTGTCATTAATGTAATATACTCCACTTAATTCAGTAACTAAATCCCCAAATGTTAATGGATCATCTAAGTCAACTATACTCAAACATCTTGCATCATTTTCATAAATTGTATACTCCCCACAAGTATTTTCTTCACATGTACATTCATACAAACATCCATTAGGTATATCTGAGTATTCATAATAATCTGGTCCTACACAACCACTTAATGCAGAACATTCTGTATCTGTACAGTGTTCATCTAGTCCACATTCTGCACCGCAAACACCTTGTACACAATATTCATTAATTGAAGGTGCTGAACAATCAGTTTCACAATCTGTACATGAACAATCTGTTTCACATGTGTTTTCACATGAATCAGAAACAGTGGTGAAATCTAAAATATAATTCCAATTATACTCAACTAATTTTAATCCATTGCAATAATCATTATACGTTTCTTCACATGAATTGTCTTCGCATTCATGTGTTGCGTCGCATTCTGCTCCGCATGTAGTTACATCACAGGTATGTGTTAAGTCTATTATTCCTGATGTGCATGAATCGGTTTCTTCATTACATGTTGATGTAAATCCAGCAAAGAAATCCCATGTAAATGGATTTGCATCTGGATTATTATTACATGTTTCAATTCCTGCCAAATTATTAGCTTCACAATTTATTGGTGCTCCTGATCCACACGTATAAATCCCTATGCAAACTTCTTCACCATTGCAGAACATTCCATCATCACATACTCCATTATTTGTTGAATCATAAACTGGGTTTCCTGCAGAATTACATTTTGCACAAATTCCTGCACTATTTCCATCTGTGGAACAATCACTCCAGATTCCAGCAGTACATAATTTCGTTCCAGTGCAAACACCAGAACCGCAATCATCTATTATATTATCTGTTGTTCCATCACAATTGTTATCTTTATTATCGCAAATCTCTTCTGCACCAGGATAAATTAATGGATCTCCATCATTGCAATCTCCTGCTATTCCAACATAACCTGAAGAAGGACATGCAGAAGTTATTGTTACTAAAGGATCTCCATACCCATCCCCATCTGCGTCTCTATAATAAGTGCTAGTTCCAACACACACTCCACTTGGTGTTGATGAGCCACAGGCATTATTTGAATAAGTTCCTCTTGAACTTGAATCTCTTATATCACGTCCACCTGCACTTCCGCATATGGCATTGTCTTGAATAGAAACTGTTCCAGCTGCATAACTGCTTATAAACAAGCCATCATAAGGCGAATTCATAATTGTATTATTAATTATATTAACATTTTCAAGCTCAACTTCCATTCCTGTATTGTACAAAATATTGTGTTTAATCTCATCAGTTTTTGATGAATCTCCCCTTCTGAAAAACAATTTATTTGCATTTTCAAAATAATTGTTTTCCACTCTTATCGGTGTTGTTAAAGAAGATGAAACTGCATTTGTATGAATTGCATATGTTCCAATATTCTTAAATTCTGAGTTTTGAACATCTAATTGGTTTCCTTCTACATCATAAAGAAATATCCCATGCTCATCACAGTTTATAAATTTAGAATTAATTATTTTCAAGTTTCTTGCATAAGCACCAACCTTAACATTCTCAAAATGAATATTGTCCCAAGTTGTTATTGTTGAGCCTGAAGTTCCCATCAGCGCTATGCCTGTAGAAACATTTGAAATTTTCATATTTTTAATAGTCCCCTTTGAAAACCAAGCCTCATAATCCTCTCTTATCAATGGATAATTTCCAAAAGGTGGGTATATGCCAGGATCAAAAATATAATCTCCATAATCCCTTGTTTTGCCTACAAATTCAGAATTTTTAAAATCAACTACTACATTATATGTTCCGAGCAAGATTTGCTGTGTTGGATAATCCAACGGGTAATAACCATCTTCGCATAAATTAATTGTCCCGCCATAAGCATCAATTATAAAATAATGTTTGCCCTCTTCTGATGTTTCTCTAATTCTTTCCGGATAATACGCATCTCCCCCGGGGTATGTCGCAGGCCAGAACAAGTTAGTGCACCCAACTGAGCATGTGTAATCACAAGCTGTTCCTGTAGCCGAACCGCACGCAGTTATATAATACTCATTTGTTCCTTGGTCATTAATATCCTTGACAGATGAACTGCACGAATATAAGTTTCCAATTTCATTACTATCACTTGCGCTGTCCGCATAAAATCCTGTGTTGCTTGATGTCTTAATCACATTCCCCTGGAATTCATTGTTTAATGAATTTGTTAAATAAATTCCATATGTATTTGACTGGAAAGTGTTTTGATAAATATAATTCATATTTGAATTGACTAATTCAACGCCTTTCCAGTTTGAAGTTAAAATACCATATTTTTCAACTACGTTTTCGCTCCCGCTTATCTTGAATCCAGTATTTGAATTGCTGACACTTATGTCTGCTAACATTATGCCGTCTGAATTTAATACTTCAACACCAATATTAAAATTATTTAATTTGCAATCATAAATTCTAACATCAGATTGTGCATCAATTTTTATGCCAGTTCCTGTTCCAGTCCCTGTTATTGTTGCGCCGCTGCACATTAAAGCTACATTATCACTGTTAATGTTAATGCAGTTTCCGCTTGCTGCCAAATTCCCGCTCAAATAATATGTCCCAGGCGAATTAATTGTTGTGCATAATGAAATTACATCCGAAGTGTCAGCACATATATACCCATCAATTAAACCTTGTTTATTTGCATCTGAGTCATCGCAATCTGGGATATCATTCCCAGCACAACTTGATGGACAGCCAGTTGAAGGTTTACTTCCTAAGCCCCACCAGCAATAACCATCGCTGTCTGCATCAGTGCAAAGCTGTGTTGTCGGCGCTCCTGTAGCCGCAGTTTCTGGGTGGCCCCATTTATTGAAAACTGCAATATCTATAGGGCCGTACAAATAACCATAACCTCCAATCCCCCAGGATGAGCCCCAGGAGTTTTTATATTCCATAATAAGTGCAGAATCATCTCTCCACATTTCAATGCCTACAAGATTAACTGCATGGTTCCATTCATTTAATCCCAAAACCATTCCTCCATTGCTTCTCAAATCTTTCATTAAGTCAACAGGGTTTCTGTAATTTATTGAATTTTCATATGATGTTGATTTCCATGCCCTTGTATTCCAATCTGCACAAGGACTGCAAGGAGTTGTTGATGAACCAGTTGCTGGAAAGCACGCCTCGTCAAACTGGCCGTGAGTATAAGCAACCTGTTCTGCAGGATTAACTTGTCCCCCGCAAACTGGGTTAGAAGTCCCATTTCTTGAAATAAACTGCTGTTCGCTTAAATCTTTATTTAAATGCCTTGCAAAATAAGTGTTAACCATTAGTTCGTGTGCTGCTGTTGCCGCATATGCCCAGCATGTTGCACCGACCTGGCTTTTAACAGATGTTGTCCAATCCTGGCTGTGCGCATCTCTCCAGCTGAAGCTTATCTTATCATAATCAGAAGGCAACGCCATTGGGGTTTCCATAGGGGCAAATGAAAAAATTCCTTCTGAATAAAAGAAAATACCGTATGTATTTGGCATTGCCCTATAAGTTTTTATTGAATCATACTTATCTGAAGTTGTATTACCTAAAAGAGTTTTTTTTATTTCATACGGATAATGTGAAACGCCTGTATTTCCTGCAGTCCAATTAAACCCTAACTCTCTATTTCTATCATTTAACATATTAATTTTAACATCATTTTGTAATTCTAAAATAATATCATAAATTAATCCTGTTCTTGAAACTGAATAATATATTTTATCAAGATAAACTTGGGCACTTTCACCCTCAATTATTATTTTAAGTGGGGTTATTTTACTTGGTAGAGAAAGTGTTTCTTCACCAATCATACAAAATTCATATATATTCTCATATCTTTTATAAGCATTATTATAGAATAAAGAAGTATCAACTATTACATATTCATGTATTTCTTTCTGTGTGTCTTCACCAATTAAAATTATTCTTGAAAATCCAGTTCCATAGTCACTTCCATTTTGTTTAAAATTAGAAAAAGTTTTTATTTTTCCACACACGATCATTGATTCAACTGAGGGTAATTTAGAAACATCTATAATATCATATTTTAATGCCCCTAATTCTATTTTTTTCTTCATGGTATATTCATTAAACTCCCCATAATTATTTAATTTAAAACTATTTAAATACTGAGAATCTATTGAAACTTCATTTATATTTAAATAAGCTTTAATATCTAAATTTTTTTGTCCCACTATGGGCAGAGTTACTTCTTTGGATTCAATCTCTTTTATTTTTGGATTTGCAAAAACTAAATTTGCTAAAAATAAATTTAACAAAACTAATATTAATACTGCGGTAAATACTACTTTCATACATTTCCCCCCACAATTTATTAATTAATTAAGATACCAAATATTTATAAAATAGAATGTTAATTTAAAATAAAAAAAAGAAGAATATAATCTTATCATAAGGACAAATTTAGAGGTTATTCATCGTCTTCATCATCATCTCTACGTCTTGATGGTCCTCTTGATGGTCCTCTTGATGGTGTTTCGTCTCTATGTTTTTGGAAACATTCTCTACAATATACAGGTCTTCCTTCTGTTGGTTTAAATGGAACTTCGCATTCTTTCCCACAATCTGCACATTTTGTTTTATGCATTTCTCTTGGTCTGCTGCTAAATCCGCCTCTTTGACCTCCATATCCTCCGCTTCTACCACGACCACCAAAGCCTCCGCTTCTATTATTTCCTTGGCCACCACTAAAACTTCTTCTACCGCCACTTGAACGGTCTCTACTTCCACTTCTATCTCCATATGCCATTTTTTTCACTTCCTTTTTTTATTTTTTTAAAAAACTCTGTTCTTTATTATCTTGCGGCTTTTGCCATTCTTTCAACCTCATTTCTTTTCTTAATTGCATAAGAAGTCTGAGGATCTCCTTTTGCTGTTTGTTCTAATTCATCTGCTAATGCTTGTGCTAAAGTTTTTTTCTTATCAAAAGCACCCATTATTGCAGCTAATGCAATATTTCTTAATGCCATATCTACTCTCCTTAAAGGAGATACATCTACTGCTACTTGATAAGTAACACCACCTAAAGCAACACGAGTAAAATCTTCCCGCGGTGCAGAATTTTCAACTGCTTTAACAAGTAATTGAATTGGATTTTCTTTTGTTTTTTTGAAAACAATTTCAAAAGCTTTTTCAACTGATGTTGATGCTTTTGATTTCCTACCTTGAATACCACCATGAGTTCTAATTACTTTACCCCCTAATTTTTCTCCAGTGCCTGCTCTCATTAATTTATTAATCAATCTTTCAACTAAATTAACATCTGCTTTACCAAATTGTTTTTTTCCATGTCTACCATATGAATGGGGTATAACTACAGGATTCAAATTAATATACGGCTTTAAAGAAATATCAGATACTTCTATATTGTCATAATCATATTTTTCAAATAATTTAATTACTCCCATAAAATCTCACCTACCTTTTAGGTTTTTCTTTTTTGCCTCTTACAAGCATTTGTAAATCAGTTCCATTTACTTTTGTAACTCTATGTTTTACTCCTGGAATAGATCCCATCTGTCCTGCTTGTGAACCACCTAAACCTTCTAACAAAACTTCATCATGCTCATCAATAAAATTTATTGCTTTATTCCTAGGAGCATGTGCTGTTACTGTTTTACCATTTTTAATTAATTGAACTTTAACACATTTAATTAAACCTGAGTGAGGCTGTTTTTGTTCTAATGCTTTTTTCTCTAGAACGATTCCTCTAGCTTGTGGCGAACCTTGTAATGCATCATATTTTTGTCTTAATTTTTTCTTTTTTCTTTTCCATTTAGTACTAAGCCACTTTTGATTTTTTCTTCTTCTTTTCAAATCTCTACCTGCAAATTCTCCTCTTCCCATTTATTCACCCTTAAATTTTTAAACATACATTAACGTGTTTCTAATTTTAAATCACAATTAAACTTACGTTTTAAAATTGCTTTATTTGTTTTAATTTTTTCACCATCACGGCCAATTGCTGAACCTCTATTTTTTGATTCAACAGTTACTGTTACTACTTTTTCTTGAACATCAATATTTAATAAGTTTATATTTGGAAACAAGTTCTTTATAAACCCTTCGATTGAACTTGAGTCTTCGAATACAAGAACTCTTTTATTTTTGAAAGCCGTTCTTACTCTGTTTATATTAGACCCTTTTCTTCCAATTGCCTTACCTAACTCTCCTTTTCTAACAATAAAAACTACAATTTTATCATCTAAAATCAAACAATCTTTTGTTGCTGCATTAGTTAAGCTCTCAAATAAAGAAATGCATCGCATAGTATTTGTGTCTAATTCTATAGGCATAAATTATCCCTGTTCTATTAATTTGAATATATTTGAATCTCCTTGTTCAAATACTAACATTGCAGAAACAGAAAATGGTTTTCCACATGCTTCGCCAAGTTCCATATTTGATCCTTTAAACTGATATAAAGGAATATTTGAAAGTTTAGAGTAATATTCTATACTTTGTCTTCTATCTTCAGGACAATTATTGGAAATAAGAACTATTTTTCCTTTTCCATTTTTTATTTGTTTTTCAGTTTTAACTGCACCAAGTTCAACTTTTCCAGTATCTACTGCCATTCTTATTGCTTTTATAACATCTATTGCCATATGACTCACTCTCTTTATATTTTCAACTTTAATTTTATTTTACCAGTTCCAATTGGAACTGTTTGACCAATAATTATATTTTCAGTAACTCCTACTAAATTATCATCTTCACCAACTACTGAAGCATTAACTAAATGTTTAATTGTTTCTTCATATGCTGCTCTTGCTAATACTCCTGTTTTTTGTCCACTTAATCCATGTCTGCCTACAGATTTTATTTGTCCATACATAGTCATTGCATCTGCAATCAACATAAGATGTCTAATGTCAATTGCCATACCTTGCATATCCATAACCATTTTTAATTCTCTTAATATTGAATTTCTTGCTGCTTCTATACCAAGTACTTTTTCTATTTCTTTAATATCATTTGTAAATACTCTTTCAGGATCTATATCTTTATTTTTTCTTACCTCAACTAAATTAGTTCCTTCGGTTCTTATAAATATTTCTCCCTGTGTGTCAACAATCATTGCTTTTTTAATTCCAGGTATCCCTTTAATATGTAAACCCATAAGAATATTCTTGTATCTTCTAATTTTTTTGTAAGCATCATTTTTATTAAAACTAACCTTTAAAACTTCCTTTTTCGTCTCTACTTTAACATCAGGAATCTTATTTTGAATTTCTTTTTTAATATCTTTAATTTCTATATTTCTATTTTTTAATTCTTTTGAATCTAATTTTATTAGTATTGCTTTATCTGTTAAATCTTCTTTAAATTTACCTATCATTTTCAAAATTGTATTTTCTATATCAGTTAATACACTTTCAACTTTTTTTCTTGAATTATTTTTTGTAGGTAAATAAATATCCATAAATGGTTTTTTAGGAGTTCTTCTTGCATCTATAATTTCAATAACTCTTGGAAGACCAGTTGGAACTTGCTCTGCTACTCCTGCATAATGGAATGTTCTCATGTTCATTTGGGTTCCTGGTTCTCCCAAACTTTGTGCTGCAACTGTTCCTACTGCTTCTCCAGGCGCTATACTTCCTCTTTTCTTTTTGTTCATAAAAATCCCTCTTATTAAGCGGTTTCATAATCATCTTTTGCAGGACCTAAATCAATATATGAACCTTCTCCTGCTCTACTAGGATCTAATCCATCTCCACCATAAACAAATTGAACTACTATTCCTTCACCATCTTTTACAGTTGAGTTTCTATCTACAACTATATCCTGTAATGCATTCATTAATCTTCTTTGCATATATCCACTTCTCCCTGTTCTAATAGCTGTATTAACTAATGACTCTCTTCCTCCCATATCCATGAAGAAAAATTCTGTTGGTTCTAATCCTTTAGTAAATGAACTAAATACATATCCATGGGCTGCTGCTCCTAAATCTCCTTTTTTGAAATGTGTTAATACTCTTTCTCTATATCCTCTATTTACTCTTTGAGATCTAACTGATTGCTGTCCAACAACTGCTGACATTTGTAAAGTATCTAATATACTACCTCTTGATCCAGACTTAGCCATAACAACTGCTGAATTTTTCATACCTAATGATTTTTCAACTAAAGATTCAACTTTCTTTTTTGCATTAGAAGTTATACTCATTATTGCATCTTCCAATGCATCTTTAGATGACATTCCGGGTATTCTAGGTAATGTTTTATTTTTATATTTCAATAATACTGCATCAATTTCTCTTCTCATTGTATCTAAAATTATATCCAATTTATCTTGATTCTCTTTTGGTAATGTATAATTGTTTAATGAAACACTTAATCCATGCCAAGTTAAACCATTAAGAACTAATCTTGAACTTCTATCTAAAAATTCTCTAGTAATTTTTGGCCCATGAGTATGGAAAATATCTTTAATAATCATATTTTGATATGTTTTTGATTCTAAAGCACCAGTTACTAAAATTCCATCTTTAATTAAAACATCTCCCTCTGGTTCTGGTAAAAATTTTGTTTTTTGTTTTAAGTTTAAATCTTTAGGAAATAATGTTGAAATTAATAATTTTCCAGAATACTTATCTTTTTTATCTGGTTCTGGTAATTTTGTTATTCCTGCCGCAATTAATAAATCACATGCCTCTTCTTTTGTATAAATTGCATTATCTTCAGTTGTATAAAAAGCTCCTGCAATATTATCTTGATCTGGATGTATCAAAGATTGCCCATGTCTTGGTGAAAGAATTTGACCTTCAACAAGCATTAATTCCTTTACTTCAACTCTTGCTTCTATTGTCTGAATTGCATGTAAATTCATTTCATCTCCATCAAAATCTGCATTATATGGTGCGCAAACTAATGGATTTAATCTAAATGTGTGGCCTGGTAATACTTTAACTTCATGCCCCATAATAGAAATTCTATGTAATGATGGCTGTCTATTAAATAATACTATATCCCCATCTACTAATTGCCTTTCAACTACCCAACCTGGAACTATCTCATTTAAAAGTTCTTCAACAATTGCTTCTTTAACTTTAAGTTTTTTTCCATCTGGTCTTATTATATACTTTGCTTTTGGGTATTTATTAGAACTGATATAAGATTTACACAAATCAAGATTCCAATTTGTTACTGTAACTGGAATTGTTAATTCTTCTGCAATAACTTCTGGAACCCCTACTTCATTTATAGAAATATTTGGATCTGGAGAAACAACTGTTCTTGCTGAGAAATTAACTCTTTTACCTGATAGGTTATATCTAAATCTTCCTTCTTTGCCTTTTAATCTTTGTGATAAAGTTTTCAATGGTCTTCCACTCCTATGACGTGCAGGAGGTATATTTGCCATCTCATTATTAAAGAAAGTTGAAACATGATATTGTAATAATTCCCAAAGATCTTCAATAATTAATTGAGGTGCACCTGCATCAATATTAGCTTCTAACCTATGATTAATCCTCATTATATCAACTAATTTATGTGTTAAATCATCTTCTGATCTTTCACCAGTTTCTAAGGTTATTGAAGGTCTTGCTGAAACAGGAGGAACTGGTAAGGCAGTTAAAATCATCCATTCTGGTCTTGCATGAATTGGATCAAACCCTAAAATTCTTAAATCATCATTAGGTATCTCTTCTAACCAAGTTCTTATTTCTGAAGATAGTAATACTTGAGTATCTTTATAAAACGTAGTTGGTTTTAACAATGTGACTTTTGGTAACTGTGCTTTACAATGAGGGCATTCATTTAATTTTTTCATTTTTGTTGTGATATTTTTACTTTTTTTAGTTACTTCTTCTTGTGTTACTTCTAATTCTTCATCAATTTCATCTATTAATTCCTCTATTTTAGTATCTTTCACTAATACTCTATGACAAGATGGACAGGTTGATCTTAATAATAGTAAAATTATTTTTGCAAATATTGGATGAATAACAGGTCTTACTAATTCAATATGTCCAAAATGACCATTACATGATCCCATCCTTCCTCCGCAATTTCTACATTTTAAACCAGGATCAATAACTCCCATATGTGGATCTACTAATCCTCCATCAATAGGATATCCATCATCATTATGAGTATCTGGAACAGTAATTTTAATTGCAGACATCCTCCTAATCATTTCTGGAGAAAATAATGAAAACTTTATTGAATCAATTTCTTTTTGTGTTATTTCCAACATAATCACCTATGCTTTATCTTTTAATTTTAATCTTGGGAATATACCCAATGCTTTTATTTCATCTAATAATAATTTGAATGCGTAACTTAATTCTACTTCAAACATTTGTGTTGAATCACATAATGGACATGTATCTTTATTTTTAATATGATCATGTACTGCAACACTTCCACATTTCGCGCAAATTAATAGAGTTGTTTTATCACTTTCTTCTAATAGTCTTTCTTTAATAAGCATACTTGCTCCATAACCAACTAAACAATCTCTTTCCATTTCTCCTAATCTTAATCCTCCTTCTCTTGCTCTACCTTCTGTTGGCTGATGAGTTAATAATTGAACAGGTCCTCTTGATCTTGCATGTATTTTATTTGCAACTAAATGTTTTAATCTTTGATAATAAACAACTCCTATAAATATAGTGCTTTTAATTTTTCTCCCTGTAATTCCATCATATAAAATTTCTTCTCCATACTTATCAAATCCATACTCTTCTAACATTTTTTCAAATTCTTCTTGATTAAATTCATCAAAAGCAGTACTATCCATTATTTTTCCTTCAAAACATGCTGCTTTACCTACTATTGTTTCAATTATATGTCCCATAGTTTTTCTTGAAGGTAATGCCAATGGGTTTAATAATAAATCTGGAACAATTCCATCTTTTGTAAATGGTAAATCTTCTTGTGGTACAATCATACCTATAACTCCTTTTTGACCATGCCTTGATGCAAACTTATCTCCCAATTGGGGCACCATGACACTTCTTACTCTAACTTTTGCCATCCTATTTCCACCAAGAGAATCAGAGATCATTACTGAATCAACAACACCTTGTTCTCCTCCTCTCATAGCTAATGAATTTTCTCTCTTCTTCTCTTCTACAATTCCAAAAACTGAAATTTCTTCTAAGAACCTTGGAGGTGAAGTTTTTCCAACCAATACATCTCCAGGATTAACAACAATCTCTGGAGAAATAATTCCATCATCACTCAAATATGCATATGAACTTTCTTCTCTAAATCCTGCTGTTGTCGCCGAAGGAATTTCAAATTTATCTTTTTGTCCTCCAGGGTATCTTCTTTCTTCTGTTTCATATGTTTTACAATATAAAGACCTTCCTAATCCTCTATCTATTGCATTTTTATTAACAACAACTGAATCTTCAATATTATATCCATAATGATTTGTAATTGCAACTACAAAATTTTGTCCTGCTGCTTTTTCTTTGAAATTTAAAATAGAATAAGGTCTTGATTGTGCTAAAGGTTGTTGTGGATAATACATAATATTTCCTATTGAATCCATTCTTTTATTAAAGTTCGAAGCATAAATTCCTAACGACTGTTTTGCCATTGAACATGCCATAGTAATTCTAACTGATAAATTATGTTCTGGATAAGGTAATACTCCTGCAACAATTCCCATTATTGAAACTGGATCAATTTCTAAGTGAGTGTGTTCTTTTATTATATCTTTTTCTTTAATAGCCACATAAATCATTTCTTCTTCTTCAGCATCTAAATATTCAATAACTCCTATATTAATTAAATCCCACCAAGTAGTTTCTCCTTTTTTAACTTTTTCTTGTAATTCTTTAGTATATAAGCTTTTTCCATCTTTAACAATAATATACGGTCTTCTTGCTCTCCCTCTATCTGTATTAATATAAAAAGCGTCTATTTTATCATTGTATGAAAAATTTATTTGTGAATTTATTTCTTTTCTTCTTCTTCTTTCAACTAAATTTTTATACATCTCTTTTGGAGAATCATGAAAACCTATTAATCTACCATTTACATAAACTGCAGTTCTACCTTTTGATTGTTCTGTTTTTCTTTTCATTATAAACACCTTAAAGTTTTACGCCCATATTAGATAATATTTCTTCAATTGCATCTGAATTTTCTCCTGTAGATATATCACACATTAAAGCAATATTTTTAACTAATGCACAACTTGGACCTTCTGGGCTTTCGTTTGGACATAATTTTCCCCATTGAGTTCCATGAAGATCTCTCGCCTTAAAATGCGGATGTTTTTTATTTAAAGGAGAAATTAATCTTCTTAAATGTGAAGCTGTTGCTAAATAACTCATTCTATCTAATAATTGTGAAACCCCTGTTTGACCTGCTATCCAATTTCCTGTTGCCATTGCATATTTTATCCTATCACTTAATGCATCTGGTCTTACAAGATTTTGAACTACTAATCTCCTCCCTCTTGCTTCTGCCCTACTTGCTTGATAAGCAATATCTTTTATTAAAAATTGGAATGCGTATCTAAATAATTCTTCCATCAAAGTTCCTGCTAATTTAATTCTTTTATTCGAATAATGATCTTTATCATCTGGTTTAATTTTTCCCTCTCCAATTTTTGTTGCTCTTTCTGACATCTCAATTAAATAATAAGCTTTTGTTAATCTATCTTCTGGTGTTGTACCTAAATGAGGTAATAAATAATTATCAATTAATACATCTACTCTTTTATTTCTATATTCTTCGGGTTGTCCGGGGGCTGCTCTTTTACCTATGTATTCTATTGCTTCTTCTATAGATTTTGTAGGATCAGCTTCAATATTAATTAAAGTATCGTTTTTAACTACTCTTTCATCTACTACTCCTTTTAATACATCTGAATTCTTGGATAAACCTAATGCCCTTAATATAGTTGTTAAATAAATGTTTTTAGGTGCTCCTGGGAAATCAATTTTCATTGTTCCATCTCTTCTCCTTTCAATTGCACATCTTGCTCTAAATCCTTCTCTTGTAGAAAATACTTTTGAGACAGTTAATTCCCCATTCTTTTCTCTTGAAACCATAATTCTATTTGGTGCTAAATCTTCAATAGATACTAATGCTCTTTCAGAACCATTAATTATAAAATATCCTCCGGGATCTGTATTATCCTCTTCTGCTTCAATTAATTCTTCTTCTGTCATATTATCTAGATGACATAACTTAGATTTTAACATAACTGGTAATTCACCAATAAAAACTTCAGAATAAGTTCTTCTTTCAATTCCATTAAAAACAGGTATAATTTCTAAAAATAATGGGGCAGCATAAGTTAAATTTCTTAATCTTGCTTCCATAGGTAAAATATTTCTTCTTGAACCATCTGCTTCAACAATCATAGGTTTTTCTAATCTTAAATCTCCAAATTTTAATTCAAAACCTTCAATATTTGTAGGTATCTGACCTAATCCATCTATAATATCTCTTAAACCTTCTTCTACAAATTTATTATAAGAATCTAAATGCTGTTTAACCAAACTATTTCCTTTGAAATAACTTTTTAGCAACCCATCATCCATAATATATACCCCTTTTCACTATTTATATTATCAATATTATATATTAATACTTACAAAATATTAATATTTACCATATTTACTTAACTACTACCCTATAATAATCATACATGGCTGTTTCTTCCTTTCTTTTTATTAAAATTACATCTCCTTCTTCTGCTTTGATATCAAAAATAGTTAGTGCTGGATCTTTCTTTTTAATCTTTGGAAGATTATCTTTAGTTATATTATATTTATTGAGAAGTTCTTTAGCCTGGTCATCTGTTAAAAGAATATGTTCAGGAATTAATTGATGGCCTATGCTCTCCTCTTCATTTTTAATATTTTTTGATTTAACCAAAATAATACCCCACGCGTGAAATTTGTATCATTTATGTAGGTTAGAAACCTTTTTAAATGGTTATGTTTATTTTTGTGCAATAATTTTACTTAAAATAGTTAATTCTGCCTATTTATTAATATTTTAACTACCTTCTAATTTTTCTGCATTCTAAATAAAACCTCTTTTCCTCTGCCTCCCCCATTGAAAATGTTTTTCTTGGTAATGCACCTTCTAAAATTACGGTTTTAAATAATTCTGTCTTTTTTATTACAGGTAGAAAAAAACCGCAATTATCTATTTTTGCACCTAATTCACAAGTTGGTTCTTGTCCATGAACATAATCAATTTTTTCAGCATTTTCTTTTATAAATTCATCTAAGAACTTCTGTAATGTTCCTACTACTAAATTATGTTTTGGATTTTTTATTGTAATTATTCCAAATATATTTTCTTGTATAAAACCTATTTTTTGTTCATCTCCAATTTGTGTTTTAACTTTATTAATCATTTCTTCTTTTGAACAGTTTATATATTCAAAATTATCATTAAATTTATTTTTCATCTCTTCTAAAATTGGTTTTTTAATATTAAAGATAACTCTGTGAATTGGTTCAAATTCTAATGCTCCCTCATGAATATTTACTAATTCAACTAATGCGTATCTTGCTAAATCATCTTGAGATGCACCTTGTTTTTTTCTTTCTTCCCAAATAGCTTTTGCAGTTGCTAATGAATGATTTCCATCACCCATTGCAAACAACAAAACTTCTTCATTTTCTAAATTATATTTCTTATTAAAATTTTCTTTATCTGCTAAATTAAATAAAGAATCTATTATTTTTTCTTGTATTTCATTATTAATTCTATAACCTTCTAAATGCCCCCCATTCATCATTAAATCAAAATCATAAACTTTTTCAGTTTTTAAACTTGTTAAAGGTTCAATAACTGTATTATCTGGATCATCAATTAACACCATAATATGAGGTAATTCTAATAATGCATCTTTTCTTACTTCAATTCTGGGTGGAAGTCTTTCTAACACTGTTCCTTCAGTTGCTCTTACTAAACTTTTACTTCCTTTATTATAATCATATTTTTCTAAATCAATACAAACCATTAATCCTTTTCTAATTTTTTTATTTCCTTGTTCATCATTAACTGTTCTTTCTAAATAAATAAATCCTTGTTTTTCTTGTAAAATATTTTCTAAATAATTTGTCATTGTTTGGTTTATTTTATTTATTCTTTCTTTCTTTTTTTCTTCTGGTTCTTCTAAATAAACTTCAGGATAAATAATATTCAAAGTTGAAGGATCATTTCTTACAAATTTTTTAACTTGTTCCCAATATTCAGGTTCAGATGTATATTGATCACATGCAACTACTGACCATTTTGTTAAATCAATATTTTTTGGTAATAAAATATTTGGTATTTGAATTCCTATTTTTTTTAATTTATCATCCACATAATCACCTTTGAAAATATTTGTTTATAAAAAAAGTAAAATATAATTTTATACAAATATATTTAAGTATATCCCTTAAAATAAACTTTATGGATATTGAAAATAAAATTGAATTAGTTAGAAGAGAACCTATGCAAGAAATAGTTACTACTGAAGATTTAAAAGAAGTTTTTGAAAATTATACACATCCTAAACATTATATTGGATTTGAAATATCTGGAAAAGTACACTTAGGATCTGGACTTTTAACAGCTTTAAAAATTCAAGATTTTTTAAAGGCCGGAATTAAACCTATAATTTTTTTAGCTGATTATCACACTTGGTTAAATAGAAAAATGGGCGATGATTTAGAATTAATTAGAGATGTAGCAGGTAATTATTTTAAACATGCATTTATCTCATTAGGTTTAACTGAAGATAAAGTTGAGTATGTAATGGGGAGTGATATATATAATAAAGATTATTGGGAAAAAGTAATTCAAATTTCCAAAAATACCTCAATAAAAAGAATGCTTAGATGTACTACTGTAATGGGAAGAAAAGAAGGAAAAGGAAATGACTGTTCCTTTATTATGTATCCTGCAATGCAGGCGGCAGATGTATTTAAATTAGATGTTCAACTTGCACATGCAGGAATGGATCAACGAAATGTTCATATGTTAGCACGCGAAGTTGCTCCAAAAATAAATGAGAAAAAACCTATTGCTTTGCATCACAAAATTTTATATGGTTTGCAAGGACCTGGTTCAAGAATGGAACAATATGTTACTGCAACTGATAAAGCAAAAATATTAGAAGGACAAATGGATATGATTCACAACAAAAATGTTGTGAATATTTCAAATTCAATTGAATTTGAAATGAAGATGTCTAAAAGCAAACCAGATACTTGTATTTTTGTTCATGATTCCCCGGAAGAAATTAAAAGAAAAATCAAAAAAGCTTATGCACCTGAAAAAATAACTGAAAATAATCCTATTTTTCAATATGCAGAATTAGCTATATTACGCGAAGGAAAATTCTTAATTGAAAGGCCTGAAAAATTTGGCGGAAATTTAGAAATAGGAAGCACGCAAGAATTAAAAAAACTGTATGAAAGCGCAGAATTATTTCCATTAGATTTGAAAAATGCAGTGGCAGAATGGTTAATAAAAGTTTTAGAACCTAGTAGAAAATATTTTGAAAAAAAAGAAAATCAAAAATACATAGCGCAAATACAAAAAATAATAGAAACACGATAATAAGTTTTCCGCATACCAGAGTAAGTGATTATTTACATGCTTCTTTAAATTCACTTAATAAGAATTCAATAAATGGTTTTTCATTATTATTTTCAACACAATTGATTAATGAATCAAAATATTTTTCTTTATTTTTTGAAATATTTAATATCTCTTTATTATTATCAATTAGAGCTTTATTTAATAACAGACGTGAAATTCTTTTATTTCCATCTATAAATGGATGAATTTTATAAAATCTAAGATGAAGTATAGCTGCGAGTTCTATTGAATTTAATTTATCTACATTTGAGTTATACCATAATATTAATTCATCTAATAACTTTGTTATTTTTTTAGGTTCTGGAGGTCTATATCTTATTTCTTCAAATCTTTCTGAATCTCTTAAATAAATATAAACTTGTTTTTTTCTTAGGATTCCTGGAGATTTATCTTTATATCCCCCCATAATTATAGAATGTAAATCTAAAATAAACTTTTTAGATATTCTTTTTTTACTTTCTTTGATTTTTCTTAAACCTTTTATCATATCTAAAGAAACTTTTAAGTTTTCATCTCTAATGTTTTTTACTTTTTTTTCAGATATTTTATATGCTAATTTTGCGTCTTGTCTTGTTATTGGAACTCCTTCTGTGCTTAAAGTAGTATAAACAAAATTTATTGTGTCTATTTCTTCTTTTTCGTTTTTTTGTGTTTTTGTTAATTTAGAAGTTCTTTTTAAATATCGTTTAAATAAAATTTCGGCTTCAATAAGTTCTTGTTTAGTTAAATATAAATTTTCTGTTTTTCCAATTAAATCTAAATATATTTTATTTATTAGTTTTTTTTCATATTCTGTTCTTTTTTTTGGAATCTTAGTTCCTAAATAAATAGAATATGTTTTTGGTTTTTCTATTCTAATAGTTTTTTCCAAATAATAATACATTTTACCTTTTATTATCTTTTTTGTGATTCTCATATATAGTATATATGTGCATGTCTTTTTAAAGTTATCTTACATTTTTAAAGAAAATGTGTGCCTAACTTTTACGAATAGAAAAGTTATCTTACATTTTTTATATTTTTGTAAGATAACTGGTTTAAAATATAAGATTTTTACATTAATTTAAATAATATTAGTGCTCCAGGCTCTAATTAATTTTATTTTGAATTTTCGTCTATTTTTCTTTTATATGGTGTTTTTAAAATTGAATATGGAATTAAAAGTCTGTCATTTGGCTCATTCATATTATGAATATTAGATGTTAATTGAATCAATCTTAAATTCTCTTCTGATGCACCACCAATACAAAATTCTTCAAGTGCTTTTTCTGTTTTTTCAAGGGTATTATTATGAATAACTATCTCTCCTAGTTCTGGCCCTTCTAATCTAATATAATCTATTGGAATCCAAAAAACCATCGCAGTTCGCATTGGATCTTTAGAATTAGAATCACCTGTACTTCTCAACATTCTTTCAGGATTATCTCGATCTAAATTATTAAAAATATGTATTTGAGTTATCAAATCAACATCTGAATCTTTTAGTACATGAGATAAAGAATAATGCGGTGACGCCCATTGCGGATATGAAAAAGTATAATATTCTACAAATTCATTTTTTGAGTATTTATAAATATCATTTTTTGTCCTTGTTGATTGTACTATTAAATTCTTTTTTCTCCCAAAAGTACAGTTAAATTCAACTCCTTCTTGTTCTTCACCTGTTATTTCAACAGGAGGTTTATCAAGTTCTAAAGGTACTGTATTATCTAAGTCTCTTTTTAAAAATTTATTTATTAAATTATTTATTTTATTTTCAAATTGTCTTTTTGCAGTTTTTATTGTACTTGAATCTGCTTCTGTTGATGGTATTAATTCTTCTTCAATATACCAACGAGAAACGATTTCTCCTACATTCATTGATGTTTTTGCATGGTATGATGCAGATGACCTTAAAATTTTTATAAATCTAGTTGTTATTTCATCTAAAGTCATAGATTCTAAAACTTCTTCAAAATTTGGATTGTTATTTGCATGTGGAAGTAACGTATGTATTGTTTTAAGAAAAAAATCTAATGCTACTGGTTCACCCATATGGTGAAAACCCGCAGTAACTGCGGATACAAATCTAAACCTTTCTGATTCTGATGCTTTTGCAAATGAATTTGCGATAATAAAGGTTCTTTCAGATTGGTTTTTATTTGGATTCATATACTCAGTCATTAATTTTTTAATATTATATAATGCCAAATAATATGTAAATAATATCTGATCTTTTGATGCAGTACATTCTTCAAAAACAAATGGCAGTTGTAGATATTGTTTCTGTTCAGTTGTTAAAGACACAAATTCCTTTCTATTAAAAAAATCAAAAAACTTTGATATAGAAGTATGATTAAGTTTTGTTAGATCTGTTGGTTTTCCATTATGATATGTCAATAAATCATAAGTACGTAAAATTGCTTGCGAATGCCCATAACTCACTTCAAAATCATTTATTGCAAAACAGGTAAATGGATTATATCCTGCATTTAACATTAATTCAAATAGTTTTGCCCTTACTAAATCAGTAGGAATTCTATTTATTACTTTCAAATTACTGCCTTCCATACTTATTTTATTGGGGTCTCTTAAAAGAGAAATTGATTTGCTTCCTCCTGGCGAAACTTCTTGACAACTTATACCTACAATTGTTGCTGCATTAATATATTGTAAGGGAGATGGAAATACAGCCTGCTTATCTCCAAAATTAAACGTCACATCTGAAAAATCAACAATACCTAATTTTTGAATATAATTCAGAGTATCATATATCTCATGAAAATATGAAGCCAAAGTATATTCATTATATACGGTTTTATCCATATTTTGTTTTATTGCTATTATTCTTGACTTGTCTTTTTTATATGACCTTGCATTTAATTTAAAATTATATAAATAATCTGGGATTAAATATTTAATATACTCATCATTAGTAGAAATACCATACACTTCTCTATAAACTGCACATTTTTCTACTTTTTCCTTTTCTTCTGGTGTAAGCCCCAAATTGTCTAAATTTTTACCTAAATATTTTTCATATGGAACAAGCTCTAATATTTCGTTAAGATTAATATTTTGTAATAAATTAATAATTTCTAATTCTGATAAATTTGGATTATATACAATGGGTTCTGTTTTATAGTATAGTATTAATTTGCTAATCTCCAAATCTGTTCCATCCTTAGTTATTATACCTAACTTAGATAATTCAGTGAATAAAGGTCCCGCTGTAGATTTTATTGAATCTAAAAGATACTGTTTAGCCTGAACAATTAATGCAGAAGTCATAATATATTCAAGAAATAAGTATTTTTAATAATATCTACATACTTACAACACCATATATATTTTTAATATGTTTTAGAGCAATATTGTAACTGGTACATATGGAAGAATCTCTAAATAGATTTAAAAATGAAAAAACAGTTAGACTCTGTACTCCAAGTACTAGAGATTTTGCAAAACCAAACACTAAATTTATATTATTTGCTGATGGTGAAACAAAATATTATCTTCCAAAAATAGAAAAAAATTCAGATAAAAAAGCAATTGACCAATATGATGGCAAAGAAGTATTTATATTCGACAGACTTTGGCCAGAACCGCAAAGAAAATTTTTTACATTAACTAATGTAATAACTGATTTATCTTGGCATACAAATAAAATTTGTTTAATAATTCCTTATTTCCCATTTTTAAGACAGGACCATGATTCTAGTGGAACAGATCCGTATGAAACACATGAAGGCAAAACAGCCTTGCTTTCATTAAGGCATCTTGGTATGTTGGGGATTAGCAGATTGATAATATTAGACGGTCATTGTTTCAAAGGAGAAGGAATTTATACAACTGATGCTGCATTTAGAAAATTCCCCAAACAACAAAATAAAAAAACAAATATTATCGAAGAGATAAAAGAATTTGAAATTATTTCGCCTAACTTAAAAATAATTAATTTAAGTATGCGTGAAGAACTTAAGAGAAAAGTCTTATTTTTAGCAAAACAAAAAGGATATAAAAAGATTTTATTTATATCTCCAGATTCTGGAGCTAGTTATATGGGCCAAAGAAATTTAAATAAAAAAAGAGGCACCAATGAAAATGATGGTGTGGTTGAAGTAACAGAAATTAGCAGCAATATTAAAAAAGAAGAACTAGAAGAGTTTGATGCAATTTGTTTTGTAGATGATATGGTTGCTTCTGGGGGAACAAATATGGATGCAATAACATATCTAAGAACAGAAATTGGAGTTAAATTACTCCCATTTACAAATATATTCGAAAATATTCCACAAAAGGTAGTAGATTTATTTTGTGCAGTAACACATTGGCAAGGATTAGGGGATGCTTCTGCTAATCTAAGTTCGGTAGGAATATCAAGCAAAAGACTAGTTGTTTCTAATAGCATTATCCATAATAATCTTCCATTAGTAAGTGGAAATGCAGTTAGAGTACAAGAAAAATTAGAAAAAGCCGCAAGTTTAATTACTTTTGATGATAAAAAAGATGTTGAAGAAATAAGAGCATTTTTAAAAGGTCCAAATTAATTATCTGTTTTTTAGAAGTAAAAATCCGGAAACATACTGTGTTTGCGGTTATTTAAAAACCTTAATTTCGCTATCATTAGTAGAACTTGAAAGGTGATGAAAATGAAAATAAATATTAATGGAATGGGATTTGATGAAATTTTTTGGATTGTTAATAAACTCGAAAAATTAAATTTATCAACAAGAATTGATTTTTTTGGAAATGAAATAACATTAAGTGCTGATTCAAAAGAATTTGAAAGAGAATTTATTGAGTTAGATAAAGAAAAATCAGAAATAATTGAATTAGATTCAATTCAATTTTCATAGTTGTTGTTGTGGCCCAAAAACGCCTCCTGCCTTATAAACCACGCATTATATAACGGCTTTTTGCCGTTCTCTTTTTGCTCTTTTCGTTCTTTGAATTTTTTCTAATATATCTCGTTTACTTTCTATATCCTCTGGGACACATAGTGATTTTCTAATATTTCTCAAATATATTTGCATAGCACATAAAGAAGGAGGTTTACGACTATAAGGAGTATTAAAATCTTTTTTTATTTTTTTAAGTGCTTTTGGAGCAGATATATCTGGATCTTCTTTAATTAATTTAAATAAATATTCAACAAAATCATCAGTTAAATTAAATTGAACTGATAATCTATTTACATGTTCAGGAAATTTTCGTTTAATAACATCATAAACCTTTAAATAAGTGAATTTGTGCTCTTGTTCTGGAAATTCTTCTTTTAATTTTTCTAAAATCTCCGAGATATTATTTACTTTCTGGTTTTCTTTATGTTCATCAACTTCTAAAAGACCTTTTAAAAATTCCTGTATCTCGCCTCTCCATTCTATAATTCTTTTTAGTCCTTTTTTATTCATTTTTCTCCCATTTTTTAATGGCTTTCTATAAATTTTAGTTGTTAACATTACTCCTAATGATCCCCTAGTTAATCTTTTGCCTTTTTTAAATTTTTTATTTATTATATTTATGATTTCAGCATATGACAGTTTTGGATTATCTTTTAACAATTTTTCTAAAAATAAAATTTTTTTCTCCGTCCAAAGATAACTATCTCGTTTATGGGTTTCTTTTTTTCTTAATTCAATTAATTCCTTTGATACATGTATATGGAAATAATCTATTAAGTTTCTAGCAGTTACTTTAACAGGTTCTTCAGGAAATTCTTTATTTACTATTTCAACTATATCCTTCCATTTTTTTCTAATATTACCTTTAAAAATTTTTAATAATTTTTTTTCTTTTCCTTTGAAATTATACCTTTTTCTCCTAATCTTTACTTTTTTTTCTCTAATATTTTTAAGCTCTGGATGTTTAAAATATACCTGTGAGGATAGATAATCACCAAATTTACCTGGGGTCATTTTAACTGGCTCGTTTGGAAAATTAGAATTTATTATTTTTGAATACTGTTTATAGGATAATCCGGGGTTATTTTTTATTAAATTCACTACAAATTCGTGTTTATCAGACCAATTATAACGGATTTGGCTGTTTATATTTTGCCCTTCATTTAATCCCATATACATATTAGGAGAATAAGGCTTTAAAGAGTATTCACAATAATATTTTTTTAAAAAGGTGATCTAATGAAAAAAGAAGTTATGGAAAAAATAGCTGCATTAATAACAGCTGCATTCGGACTAGTAGCCGCATTAGCATGGAATGACACAATAAAAGCGATATTTTCAGAAATATTTGGTAGCACCAATCAATTGGTTCCAATGATTGTTTATGCAGTACTAGTTACAGTAATTGCAGTTTTAGCTACAATGTGGATAGGGAATATTGCAGAAAAATTAGAAAAATAAAATTGTGTCTAAAAATGGTTAAACAATAGATTTAAAAAGGTGGAATTCAATAAAATATTATGAATTCCCAAACTTTAGATCTACATAATTCTTTACTGAAACTTTATTCTATAATTGCATTAGATATAAAAAAAACAAAAACGGATAAAGGAAAAAATAGTTTTTGGGTGCCTACAAGATATGAAATATTAGAAATAATTAAACTCTCCTTTAGAAAAATGCGTGAAAAAAAAGAAACAAATGAACTATTGAATGATATATTTCTAAATGAAAAACATAATGGTTCTGGAGTTCTACTTTTTGAAACAACAATGCAGTATTTATACTATATAACTTGTGGTTTTACGGTGGATAACGAAGAAGAAAATAGAAAACTAGTTATTAAAAAAGAAGTTGAATATGCATTTGAAAAATTATTACGTTATGTTGAAGCTCAAAATAATTTTGAATTAATACAAAATTTTGTAGATATTCTATCCTCATTACACCCAAAAACAGAACATAAACATATTGAAGAAAAGGTCCAAGAAATTTTAAATAAATATGAAATAAAAAATTTTGAAATGTCTGCACATAGAAACATAGCCCCTAAAACTGCAAATAAAACACAAACTATCTTAAAAGAATTTGGCGAGAATGGATTAAAGGACCTAGTTCTACATACTCTTTTAGAAAAAAATTCATTGGAAGAATTAATATTAATAAAACAAGAATTAGATCAAATAACAAAAGGAAAAGGACTTGAACAAATTATAAGAATTATAGCTTCTTCTTATGGGATAATAGATTCAAATAAGGTCGCTGAAGAATTAATTTATCAATTAACAAAAAAAGAAATTCCAGAATCAATAAAAAAAATAATTTTTATAAATTCATTAAATTCATTTGGCTTTGAACAAACAATAAGCCAGATTAAATACCTTAAAATAACAAAATATCAAGCATTAAATTGGATTATTTCAAGTATAAAACTAAAAGAAATTAAAAAAATTCAAAATTATACTCTTACTGAATCAATATATATACTAAAAAAAGAAAAAGCATTAAGATATTTATGGAAAAAATATGGAAATAAAGGAATACAATTTATTTTGGAATCATTAACAGAAAAAGAATGTGCAAATTCTAATGAAACTTTAAATACTGCATCTGAAAATTCAAAAATTAAAGCAGTTCTTGAATTATTAAAAATTACTAAACCACTTAAAGATTTTACATTATTTGATATGTTTAAAGTATTACAAAAAACATGGGAATTAGAATCTGCTGTTGAATTATTTGCAGAAATTGGATTAGAAAAACAGGCATTTAAATATTATAGTAAACAAAGATTAAAAGAAGGAGATAAATTGAGTGAAATTACATCTGCCTTCTTTAATATCATTGAATATGAAAAAGCATTCGAAACGATTGTAACAAATTCCTATCCTATTTTTGCATTTAAAGAATTAGTTAAGAGAATTGGTTTTAAAAACGCATATTTAATAGCAGAAAATACATTACAAAATAAAAGAATAACTGATATTCTTGCATGGGAATCTGGATATGGAAAAGAAGTATTTTTAAAATTAAAAAATTCCTTAGGATTAGAAAATGCATTAAATGCAATGTCTCAAATGGATTGTTTTGGACCAAAAGAAACTGCAATATTGGCGATAAATTCCGGATATTTATATTCTGGAATTGAAATGCTAAAAAATAAAACACAAAATGAAATAAGAGTAATATTGGATACTAAAGGTATAGAAGGGTATGAGATTCTATCAAATTATTGGAGTATAAATTCATGGACCAGTCAAATTATAAATTTAAATTTTAATCAAAAACATGATTTATTCTCTTATCTTAAAACTAAAGTAAACAAAGAAGAATACTCATTAGTTCTTAAAAATATATTAAAAAAGCAAAGTGTTAAAAAACTTTTAACAG
>Ga0334889_1001142_pt1 | contig 36614 bp, 33 predicted proteins | sample GraSluR1_MG_2_FD_207222 | JGI IMG/M metagenome (GOLD analysis project Ga0334889, IMG submission 207222) | Sludge microbial communities from methane-producing bioreactor in Wageningen University, Netherlands - Granular Sludge_8_08-R1 | ecosystem: Engineered > Bioreactor > Anaerobic > Unclassified...
TTCTTACATTTTAACTGCAATGCAGTAGAAAATTCAAGGCAAGAAATACCGTCTTAGAAGCAGGATTTCTGATTCAAAAAATGGAGATTTCAATCGATAATCAAAACTCTACTGCATTATTTGGGTTTATTGTCAATCTTAATCTTAACAGCATAATTATGCTTGACAGAACTAAACAATTCACATAGCTATTTGCTTATGATATGGACAATTATTGACCCGGAAATACTTTTTAGGTTTGAATTTCTCTTCCTAAAAGTAATCACAAATATTTTCCCTGTAAGAAAAAGGTCAATGGTACCCCCGAGCCGATTCGAACGGCTGGCCTTTTCCTTAGGAGGGAACTGCTCTATCCTGCTGAGCTACGGGGGCATAATAGCAGATAACATATCTGTTTGTTAAAAATATGTCTGAGATTCTTGTGTCAAGAATAAAGAGAAATATTCCGGACTGGAGAGAGTTTCAGAATTCGTGATTAAACAGTATCAGAGGTAAAGAAGATGCATATAGGAATTGTCGGAGCGACAGGTGAAGTGGGGAGAATGATGCTGCGGGTATTGGAAGAGATGAAAATTCGGGTCGATAAACTACAGCTATATTCTTCTGCTAAGTCTGCCGGTACTTCTCTGATCTTTAATAAGAGAGAAATTAAGATTAAAGAACTGACTGCCGGTGCTGTGAAGCAGAAATTTGATTATCTTCTCTTCTCTGCCGGGGGTAGAGTATCTTCGGAATTTGCCCTGATTGCGGAAGAAGCAGGTAATACGGTCATTGATAATTCCTCTGCCTTCCGCAAGAGTCGTCCTTTGATAGTACCGGAAATAAATGGATCCCTGTTACAAGGTTATCGGGGGATTATAGCCAATCCCAATTGTTCGACAATTCAATTGGTTCTCGCCTTGTATCCTCTCCATCGCCGCTTTGGACTGGAGGAGATAATAGTCAGTACATATCAGTCTGTCTCGGGAGCAGGTAATAAAGGGATAAAGGCATTGATAGTTGAAAGAAACGGGATGAGCCAGGAAACTCCCTTTCCCCGGGAAATAGATCTGAATGTCATTCCTCAGATCGGATCTTTCGATGGTAACGGAGAATGCGAAGAAGAATTAAAAATGATCTCGGAAATTAGAATGATTATGGGGGAGACTACTTTGAAAATTGCGGTTACAACTGTAAGAGTACCCGTAGTTTACGGTCATGCCGAGTCTGTTTTCGCTCGTTTCCGGGAAAAGATAGACTGCCAGGAGATACCTGAGTTGTATATTCCACAGCCGGCAGTTGATTACCATGGACTGAATTATATAACTCCCAAGGAGATAGGTGAATCAGATAAAAGTCATATCGGCAGAATGAGAAGCGGCTATGATGAATACTCTCTCCAATTCTGGAATGTAGGGCATAATATACGGATAGGGGCAGCAACAAATGCCGTTAAAATATTGCAGTATTTAACCACTCAGCAAGAAACAAAGAGATAGGCGAATCGTTATAGAACTTGAATATTATTACTTTAATATGTGGTGCTACTAGTGCCATTATGAAGAGGGAGTTTATTGATGAAGCATTTGTATCAGATCAGAAGAAGTTTACATAAAATCCCTGAACCTGCTTTCCAGGAAGTAGAAACTACTCGTTTTGTTTTGGAGAATCTTAGCAAGTTTCCTGAACTCTCCATTCATACTTTTGACTTTCCGGGAGTATTGGCGGAATTTTCGGGAGGTGAAGGGAGTTATCTTTTGTTCCGGGCAGATATGGATGCACTCCCTATAGCAGAGAAGACCGGCTGCGAATTTGCTTCCCAGAATCCCGGTTTCATGCACGCCTGCGGACATGACGTACATATGACCATTCTGCTCGGGCTGGTGGAGTATGTAATTACCCGGAAAATAGCGAAGAATATTCTTTTTCTCTTTCAACCGGCAGAAGAGGGTTATGGAGGAGCAGAGAGAGTAATATCAACCGGAGTTTTAAACAGATATCAGATACAAGAGGTCTATGCTCTGCATGTTCATCCCGGTTATCCTTTAGGAACGATAGCTTCCAATCCTTCGGTAATGATGGGAATTCCCCAGGAATTCGACATTATCTTCAAAGGGAATAGTTCTCATGCTGCTAATCCCCAAAAAGGGATTGACGCTATTGCGGCAGCCTGTGATTTTCACCAGACACTTAAGCAGAACCTGCCGAAAAAACTTTCTCCCCAACAGATCTATATCTGTCATATCGGTAAGATTTCCGGAGGAACTGCCCGCAATATTGTTTCCGACAGCTGTACCCTTCAGGGAACCTTACGGGCTTTGACAAAAGAAACTATGGAGATACTGAAATCTGAAACCGCAGAAACAGCAAGAGCTGTCTCTGCTCTCCATAAAACTGAACCGGAGATTAGGTTTCTGAACACTTATGATCCGGTAGTTAATTCTCCTTTATTATACGACAAATTGAAACGTAATCTTCCCTCAGATCTAACTTTGGAAGAGTCACCAGCTCTGTTATTAGGAGAGGATTTCGGTTTTTTCACTACCAGATATCAAGGGCTGATGTTCTGGGTGGGCAGCGGCAATGCAAGGGTGGATTTGCACTCTCCTCATTTTTTACCTTCCGATGAAGTTATAGCTTTTGGCCTGGAGGTATTCAAAGCTCTTCTCAGGGCAGAATAAGAGCAGATGGGTTAACGGTACTATTCTTTTAAAGAGATGAAAACTAAAAGGGGTAACAGCATTTTAAAGTTGACAAAGAATATGATATACAATGTTCTTATAAGAATTGATAAAACAGGATTGTTTAAGCGTAGGAAAAGATGACTAAAAAGCTTGAAATTGTTGTTCTGGGAAGAGTACAAGGCATTGGTTACCGGGCATATACACTGAAAATTGCGCAGCGTCTCAGGATCAGAGGCTATGTGAAAAATCAAGCGGATGGAAGCGTCAAGGTTCTTGCTATCGGTGACGAGGACCAGACCAATGAATTTATCGGGTACTTGAAAAAGGGTCCTGCCTTTTCCTTGGTACGAGAGATGAGTGTTAATGAGGTTGAAGCAGCTGTTGAAAGATATCAGGATTTTCGGGTTGAATATTAGAAACGTATCTTTATTATTGATCTTGTTGGTTCTGTTCTCGGGTAATGCAAATTCCCTGCGAAGCAACCCTATCTATATTACACAATCGGAATCATATCATGTTGTCCAAAAAGGTGATACACTTTTTAATATCAGCCGCAGGTATTCCCTCTCGGTGGAGCAGTTGAAGCTGTTTAATAATCTAGATTCCGAGCAGATATTTGTCGGACAGAAGATCTATCTGGTACCGAGCGTTCCGGCAAAAAGCGAATATGTAACGATTCGTCCGATACCCGAAGATGGTTATCATATTGTGCAACGGGGAGAGACTGTTTACCGGATTTCCAAGATGTATGATCTGGAAATAATGGATATTCTAGAGTACAATAATTTAGAAACATTTGATATCATAGAGCAGCAGAAGATCTGGCTGATACCGGGCCAGGTTGATCCGGCAGTCCGGCCGGTAACAGAAACAGTAACGGAAGAAATTACCCCGTCAAAGCCTGGGGAGATTTCATATCATGTTGTGAAGGCAGGTGAAAACCTATACCGGATATCTCTCCGGTATGATATGACACTTGATCAGTTAAGAGAATTAAATGATCTCGAGACAGATGCTATCAATGTCGGTCAGAGATTGAAGGTAATTCCGGGAGCTACGGCTGCTCATATACCATCCACAAGGGAAGAGAGAGAAAGAGAGAGCAGAACTGCTCCGGCAGGAGTTACCCCCAAAGGGGATATTTATCCGCCGGTTAACGGCAGAGTTGTCTCGGAATTCGGTATTCGTAATGGAATGCCTCATAACGGTATCGATATTGCCGCTCCTCTGGGAGAGCCGATATATGCAGCTCTTGGGGGAAAAGTTGTTTTTGTGGGTACCCAAAGGGGCTATGGAAATGTTATAGTGCTGGAACATGCAGATTATATAATGACAGTTTATGCCCATAATGAGAGGAATCTTGTCCGTTTGGGAGAAAAGGTAAAGAGGGGACAACCTATAGCTACGGTCGGGCAGTCCGGAAATGCTTCAGGACCTCATCTTCACTTTGAGTACAGGGTGAAGGGGAAGGCAGTCAATCCCCGCGGGATATTGCCTGATTTTTAAACAGGGAGCTGTAGAGATTGTGAATCTTCAGACAGAGAAAGAAAACAGTGTAGTAGAAATTTTAAGGTAAATGCAATATGAATGAAAATGTTTACGAAGATGCCGGATTACAGAAATATCTGAAGGAGATATCTCAGACTCCAACCTTGACTCGCAAAGAGGAACATGACCTGGCAATTAGAGCAAAGAGTGGTGATCAAGAGGCTATTCAGAAACTTATCGAATCTAATCTGAAATTTGTCGTATCCATTGCTGCCCGTTATCAAAATAGGGGATTGTCTTACTCCGAGCTCATTAGTGAAGGGAATATGGGGTTAATCAAAGCGATAGAAAAATTTGATCCTGAGCGTGATATCAAGCTGATCTCTTATGCCGTTTGGTGGATAAAACAGCGAATCATGTTTGCCCTTGCCGAAAAAACAAATATTATCCGCGTACCCTTGGGAAAATCGAATGCCCTCTCCAAAATAAAGAGTGCGCAGCGGAAACACAAAAATAAAACCGGAGAAGAGATTTCTCTTGAAGAATTAGCCGAGAAGACAAATATCAACAAGAAAAGTATCAAAAAATTGAGATTAAAAAATGTCGATACCTTGTCTTTGGATGAAGTAAATCTTACTGACCGGAATGACGAAGTTCAATTGAGTGATCTGATTAGCGATAGTTCGGCTATAGATCCGCAGACCAGATACTACCGGGAGAAAACAGTAAAGAAAATTGAAGATTCCATTTCCGGTTTAGATTCCAGATCGGCAATGATAATCAGGCTCTATTTCGGTCTGGATAAAGAAGAGCCGATGAACTTTGCCGAAATCGCCGAGAAACTGGATCTTTCCCGGGAACGCATCCGTCAGATACATAAAGAAGCTTTGAAGAAGATACTCAAAGATATCCGGAGCGATTCCGGTAATTACATAGATTCTATGTATGCGTAGATTGACTGGTTTTTTCATTCGATCTTGCCGGCAAGTCCAGAATAGAATGGAGGTTTATTTATGATTAAGGATTTTACCCAATTATTAGCTAAAGTCAAAGAATCAGCCAATAAAACGGTAGTTATAGCTGCAGCTCAATCAGCTTCAGCCCTGGAAGCTGCTGTAATGGCGAAAAGGGAGGATCTGGCAGATTCTCTGCTGATCGGAGACAAGGAGTTTATCAGTGAATTCCTCAAGAAGAATCACCCTGAGCATGTTGACTCTTTTGAGATCATCGATACCGGTGATGATCTTGCCTTAGCCTGCAGTGAAGCTGTTAAGGCTATTCACAACAGGAAAGGACATCTTATTCTGAAAGGTAAGGCAGACACAGCCTTGCTGATAAAGGCAGTTCTGGACAAACAAACCGGCTTGAGAACCGGTAATGTATTGAGCGATGTTTTGGTTTATGAACATCCGGAGAAACTGATGATGATGAGTGACGGGGGAATCAATCTCTATCCGGAGGTACAGGAAAAAGCCGCCATAATAAATAATGCAGTTAAAGTTGCCAGAGCTTTGGGTAATGAAAAACCAAGAGTAGCTGTTTTAGCAGCGGTGGAAGCGGTTAATCCCAAAATGCCCTGCACGATCGAAGCTTCCCTGCTGGCAAAGATGAATGATCGGAAGCAGATACCGGACTGCTATGTTGATGGACCTCTGGCTTTTGATAATGCTGTCAGTGAGGAGGCTGCAAAAACAAAGGGAATCGAGTCCGAGGTTGCAGGAAAGGCTGATATCCTTATCGTACCCAATATTGAAGCTGGTAATATTTTCGGCAAAGCCCTGACCTATTACTGTCACTACCGGGTAGCCCATGTGGTCATGGGAGCAAAAGTACCAATATTGATTGCCTCGAGAGCAGATAATGCCGAAACAAAAATGCTCTCTATGGCTTTGGGAATTGCAGCGGCGACCTGATCTTGCTTAGAATTAAACTACTCTGTGTCGGTAAAGATAAAGATAAGTATATCAAAACAGCTATTTCCGAATACCTCAAGAGACTCGGAAAATACTCTGAAACGGAACTGATTTATATAGCCGATATTCCTCTCAGCGGAACTAACAACCCGGAAATAATAAAAGCTAAAGAGGGAGAGAGAATCTTAAAATTTCTGGAGAGTAATGAGAAAAGATTTACCAAGTCTCAATTCATTATCTCTCTTGATGCCTCCGGTATTTCGTACGATTCGGAAAGCTTCAGCCGGCTAATCAAGGAAAGGGGAGCGAATTCCGATATCCTGTTTATTATCGGTGGAGTTTATGGTCTGGCGGAAGAGGTTAAAAAGAGGAGTGATCTCTTACTCAGTCTTTCCAGATTGACCTTTACTCATCAGATGAGCAGGATAATCATTCTTGAGCAGATCTACCGGGCATTTACAATTTTATATGGGAAGAAATATCACTATTAAGAATTAACTCCCCTTTTTTTTCGGGAGAATGGAGATAACAATGAGCAATGATGATCGAAAATTGATAGAAGAGGCTAAAAAAGCTGCCCGGAATGCTTATGCTCCCTATTCGGGGTATAGGGTCGGAGCAGCCTTAAAAACAGCTGACGGAAATATCTATACAGGCTGCAACATCGAGAATGCTTCCTATAGTCTCACTGTCTGTGCGGAAAGAAATGCAGTAGCCCAGGCAGTTATCAATGGCGAGAGAGATTTTCAGGCGATAGCTGTCTTTGTTGATTCTGATCTGTTGTTTTCACCCTGCGGTGCCTGCCGGCAGGTCTTGAGTGAATTCTCACCTGCCCTGAGAGTCATCTATGCCAATAATAATGAAATCAGGACTGCCTTACTGAAAGATCTCTTACCGGAGAGTTTTCAACTCAGATAAAGGGAGGCTTTTTAACCCGTAATTCTCTCTTTTTACAGAAAAAGAGACCCTTTTTTCTGTTTCTCTCAAGGAGAGCAGGAGGATATCCTCTGCGGGAATTATAGAAAAAAAGCTTGCAAGAATAATAAGTTGCAATTTATTCTGCACGTTAACGGAAAAAAAATCAGTGAAAGGAGAAAATTATGGAGAAACTTCTGTTATTAGGTGACGAAGCCTTAGCACAGGGTGCCTTAGATGCAGGGTTGTCAGGGGTTTATGCCTATCCCGGAACCCCATCAACCGAGATCACCGAATATATCCAGAGAAATCCGGAAGCCCAGGCAAGAAATGTCCATCGTGAATGGTCTGCCAATGAGAAAACGGCTTTAGAAGCGAGCTTGGGCATGTCTTATGCCGGAAAGAGGACAATGTCATGTATGAAACATGTCGGTCTTAACGTAGCTGCAGACCCTTATCTTAACTCCGCCTTAACGGGAGCAAACGGAGGAATTATTGTAGCAGTTGCCGACGACCCTTCCATGCATTCTTCCCAGAATGAACAGGATTCCAGAATCTACGGTAAATTCGCTATGCTGCCGGTATTGGAGCCGAGTAATCAGCAAGAGGCTTATGATATGGCTTTTTATGCCTTTGAGCTTTCAGAAAAATATAAGATTCCTATCCTGGTGAGACTGACCACCCGCTTGGCTCATTCCCGTGCCGGGATTGAGAGAAAGCCTCTGTTGCCGGAGAAAGAGCTTAGCCTGCCGGAGGATATTCATCAGTTTGTCTTGCTCCCGGCAATTGCCCGCCGCAAGTTCAAGAATCTATTGTCGCTGCAGAAAGAATTTGTCAACGAGGCAGAAGATTCACTCTTCAATAACTATATTGACGGACCAAACAAAGAGATGGGCATCATAGCCTGCGGGTTGGCATACAATTATCTGATGGAGAATTTTCCTGAGGGTAAATCACCCTATCCCGTACTGAAGATAGGGCAGTATCCCCTGCCGGACTCTTTTATCAAAAGAATAAGCAAAGAATGCGATTCATTATTGATCCTGGAAGAAGGAGCTCCTCTGGTGGAAGAAATGCTGAGAGGATATATGAATGAACCTTTGAAGATCAAGGGGAGGCTTGACGGTACCTTGCCGAGAGACGGAGAATTGAATCCCAATTTAGTCAGAATGGCTCTTGGCATGGATGATCTAAGTGGTCAGGAAATTCCCGGGATTGTTGTTCCGCGACCTCCGGTACTCTGTCTGGGTTGTCCTCATACCGATTCTTATAAAGCATTGAAGGAAGTTCTGGAAGAGTATGGGAGCGGACATGTTTTCTCTGATATTGGATGCTACACCCTTGGTGCCTTACCCCCCTTCAAGATAATCAATAGTTGTGTTGATATGGGAGCTTCCGTAACTATGGCTATAGGAGCTGCTGATGCAGGTCTTTTCCCCTCGATAGCCGTAATCGGAGATTCAACTTTCACTCATTCCGGAATTACCGGGCTGCTTGATGCGGTAAATGCCAAATCGAATATTGTGATCTTTATTCTCGATAATAATACAACTGCTATGACCGGTGGACAGGATTCTCCCGGAGCCGGGAAGCTCGAGGATATCTGCAAGGGACTCGGAGTAGAGGAAGAGCACATAAGAGTAGTAGTACCTTTGACCAGAAATCATGAAGAATTCGTCCAGCTAATCAAGGAAGAGATAGCTTATGATGGTGTTTCTGTAATTATTCCCCGCCGGGAATGTATCCAGACACTCTCTAAAAAGATGCGAAAGAAAATGGGAGGTTCAAAATGAAATCCGATATAATTCTTGCCGGGGTCGGTGGTCAGGGAATACTATCAATTGCAACCATTATTGGTTATGCTGCTTTAGAATCGAAACTTAATCTTAAACAATCGGAAGTTCATGGGATGAGCCAAAGGGGTGGAGATGTCCAATCACATCTCCGTATATCCGACAAGGAGATTTTTTCCGATCTTATTGCTGTCGGAACAGCAGATTTGATCATCTCGGTTGAGCCGATGGAGTCCTTGCGGTATTTACCCTTCTTATCACCGCAAGGCTGGCTATTAACGAACAGTACCCCTTATATCAATACGGCTACTTATCCTGAGAAAGAGGTATTACTGGCAGAGATCGGCAAACTCCCAAGACATCTTTTGATTGATGCCGACACCTTAGCTAAAGAGATGGGTGCACCAAGGGCGATGAATATGGTAATGTTAGGTGCAGTAACCCAGTTCATTGATCTTCCTTATGAAAAATTCCAGGAAGGAATCAGATTCATCTTCGGCCGGAAGGGAGAGGATGTTGTTAACTCCAATCTCAAGGCACTGGATAAAGGTAGAGAAATAGCCCAGAAAGAGAGATAAGATGCAAACTCCGTTTTCTTGAATCGAAGCGGAATTAACAGAAGAAATATTATTACCGGGACAGAATGACAATTCTGTCCCTTTTATCTTAGGGGAGCAGGGGGCTGTCTGATTCGGGTTACAAGAGTTTAGATCTTTTCAGAAGATACTGCAGCAGCACCTGATCGTAGGGAGTTTCGGTAGTTATAGGGTTAAATTCGATCTTTGCTTCAAAGCAGCGTTTTTTCAGATATTCCACATTTTTGCTGTACTCTTCCAGATAGTCTTTCTTGATCAACCAGGGGTTTACTGTTAGTTTTTCTCCCGTTTCAGAATCAATGAACTCGGTTTCATGCTGAAAATCGAAAAGATATTCCTGTCTATCCTGAATGTGGAAAACGATAACCTCGTTTTTCTTATGTCTGAAATGCTGCAATCCGGCTAAGATACTCTCCGGATCGTCTATCAAATCGGAAATCAGAATGATCAAGCCTCTCTTGTTGATTCGTTCAGCCAGATTATGCAATACTTCTGCGGTGTGGGTTTTGTCTTCTGCCTGTAGATTATGGATCTGGGTGAGCAGGATGTTAAGATAAGATTTTACCGAACGGGGAGGGATATAGGATGTTATCTTATCGGTGAAGCAGAGTAATCCGGAGGCATCCTGCTGGTTAACCATCAAATAAGAGAGTGATGATGCCAAGGCTTTGGCATATTCTAACTTCGAGATCTTGCCGGAAGTATAGCCCATCGATTTACTGTGGTCGATAAGGATGTAGGATTTAAGATTTGTTTCCTCTTCATAGCGGCGGATATAATAACGGTTGGTTTTACCGTAGATCTTCCAGTCAACATCCCTGACGGAGTCCCCGGGATTATATTGTCTGTGATCTGAAAATTCGACGCTGAACCCATGATAAGGTGACTTATGGAGACCGATCATGAAGCCTTCGACAATCAATCTGGCTCTCAGCTTAAATTTTTCGATCTTTGCGATCAGTTCTTCGGAAAGGTATCTGTTGTTCATAGATTAGTACCTGATTTTTGCATTCAACTCTCCCTTTTCTTTGCTAAACGTATCTGACAATACCCGGTAGTTTTCAACTCTTTTCATTAATCTCTTCCTTCTTCTGCGTGTAATTTTTTCTGAATATCCCGACGAGTATCGCCAGAGGGAAAACAATAATATAGGCAATTATTAACAGGATCGGAGAAACGGTAATATCTCCGGCTGCCATGAAAAGATAGCCGGTGATCAGAAGGATAATTCCGAGAATAAAGAGCATTATGCTCGTTTTATTGAAGATGAATTTTTTACTCATATATCTTTGTAATCTCCTCTAACATTTTTTCTGCTTTTATCCTATACTCTTCGTCCGTATTCATCAATACAGCCTCCTGAAAGTAAAAAACTGCGTTCTTTTTCTCTTCCAGCTTGTAGTAGATCATTCCAAGATGATACAAGACCACACTATCCTCAACTCCGTTTTCTATTATTTGCTGCATATAACTTAGAGCTTTCTCATAATCCTGTTTTTTATAGTATAACCAGGCAACACTATCCTGGATGAAATGGCTGTCCGGCATTAATGATATTGCCTTTAAGAGATATTCTTCCGCTTCCTCGTAACGGGTGCTGTGGACAATCAGGCTATAGCCTAACCAATTGAGGATCAGCGGGTCTTCGGGGTATAATTTCTGAGCCCTTTCCATGAGTTGCAGTTCTTTCCCGTATTCTTTGTTTGTGTTGAGTAAGGAAGCCAGAGTAAGCATTAAGCTTTCTCCGGGAAGTTCTTTGGATTCAACAGCTTTTGTATAAAAATCTATTGCTAAGGAATCTTGTTCGAAATACCTGTAATAAGAACCGATAAAAGAATAGGGACAGAATTCAGGATCAGGAATCAAAAGGAGGGATTCTTTGGCTTTTTCAGGATCTCCGTAATCAAGAAAAAGGTTGGCGATGCTTTTAAGTAAACGTTCTTCAAAGAATTGTTCCTCAAAATCAGGTATGGAACCGGATTCTGTTCTGATCAAATCACGGAGTATTGTCAAACCTTCGTCTTCTTTATCTCTGGAAAGATAGTAACTGGCAACAAGATATTCTGTCAGAGCATGATCAGCCCTTCTCTCTTTCATTGCCTGAATGAGCTTTTCCGGGTCGAATCTTTCACCGTTTTCATTGCTGCTGGAGCGAATAACAGATGCTGCAAGTCCCGGTTCTCCGATCTGCATCAGAAAATCTGCGGCAGTTAGATAATCCTGAAGGAGGGCATATAATTCGCTGAGTAAAGCAAGAAAGATATTTCTCTTATCACTGGAGATATTTTGATTTCTTATGATCTCCTTACCGATGACAATTCCTTTTTCATAACTATTTTCGTGGTAAGCAGCCAAGAAAAAATATTCCTGGATCTCGGGGTCATCAAGATCATTGTAGCTATTATAAAGATTGAGTATGGTTCTAAAATCCTCTCTTGCATAGAGCAGTTCCAGCAGAAAGATGCGATTCTCTGTGGATATCAGGTCTCCTGCTTCCAGCCGTTCCCGAAGGAAAACAATAAGAGAATCCCAATCATTATACTTTTTGTAGAAAGATAGGAGTTGTTCCTTGGCTTCCTGATCACCAATCTTTTGAAAGGCAGTTTCTAATATTTCCTTTGTCCTTAAGGGATTATGATATTCATAGATCTCGGCAATAGAATAGAGTAGTTCTGGTTTATTGTAAGCATCTTTCAAAGCCTTTTCCAGATATAGAAACTCGATCCTGTTGCCATGTCTGAGAAGATAGAGGAAATAGTCATAGTAATTATAAGGAGAAGGATCCATTTCCAGAGCAAATTCCATCATCTTCAAACCCTCTTCATTTTTTCCCATCTGCAGGTATGCCAACCCCAGATATCTGATAAGCGAAGCGGAATAGAGACCCCGGGAAAAATAGTCTTCACCTAAACGGATGATAGTTGAATAGCGGTTCTTGTCCTCTCTGGCAAGGATAAAGAGTGTTTCCAGAATTCTCTCTTTGATCGTAATATTAGCCTGGTCATGCAAATCTGCCTGATTAAATAATCCGTAGGCTGTTTGGAAATCTCCCAATTGATAGGTGAATTCACCGAGGGTGTAAAAGTGAATGGAATCATAAGTAGGGGTGCTGCTAACTGCCGTTTTCTGCGGTTTAAGTGACTGCCGGAGGTGTAAGGGCTCTTTTCCCGTTTTCGAAGTTGAGTCCCTGGAAACGTCTTTACCGGTAACACAACCGAAGATAATCAGAGGTGCTGTTAAAAGGAGTACTTTAAACCACAGTTTCATATATTTAACCTTCTCTTCCAAGAGATTGTCTTCCGGTTCCCGATAGTTAAAATCTCATATTATAGTTTATGGTGATCGCTCTATCGGCTCCGACAGTTTGGTGACTATTCTCCAAAATATCATAAGCGGTAAACTTCACCGCCAGAAAATCGGTAAAACGGAGATAAAGAGCAATATTCAGGTAACCTCTTCCTCTCCTGTCAAGGAGGTATTCGTTGAAAGAGACATCATCCTGTTCGGGATCTCTGTCGTTTAAAGCCAGATCATAGTCAATCATCAAGGTTAACTCATCTCCCAGAGATTTGTCCAGTCCGGCAAAGAAATTCAGGCTTTTCTCTCCGTCTTTTCGTTCTAAACTGTAATTGCTTCCCAGATGTAATCCGAGGTTTCCGAGGAAAAGGTAATTACGGCTAACAGCAGTATAAAAGCCTTTGGATTTGATGTCGTACCGCTTAAGCGAAGGATGATAGACCCCGTGTCCCTGGGAGTCGAAGCCAACTACTAATGCCGGTAGGAGAGGGCTTTCATCAATCAGCCTGTATTTGGCATTTACTTCGACATTCTCCCGCCACACCGGTTTTTCGTTACCTACGATGTCCTCTCCTCCGTAACTAATGCCAAACATGAACCGTGAGAAGAGACCGACTGAACTTCCAATCATTATCCCATTATTCCGGAACATCTTAGTAGTGATTAAAACCTCACTATACTGCAGAATACCGGCAGTAGGGGTATCTGCTAAATCTAATAACTCATAAGCATGCAAGAATGAAGTCATCAGTAAAATGCTAAGGCAAAAGAGCAATATTCTCATTCAATATCCTCCTGTATTCTCTCATAAAATGCTAAAAAACCTTCCTGCGAGTCAAAGTATCAATATTATTCCTGGAACTTATGCCGGGCAGATAAGCCCGGTGAAAACTACGATAACTCCAATCCGCAAGGGTCATTATTCAAGATTCTTTATCATTATCATTGGATAAACTGATAGTTCGGCTGATCACTTCCAGTTCGATCAATGCCGGTAGTTTAAAACCTTCAGGATAAAAGACAGAATTATCTATCAAGTAGGCACGATTACTTCTCTCATCATAAAAGGCAAATGACTGGAAGGCACCACCGACAGCATGTTTTCTGTTTTGCCAGCGTCCGGAGAATTTTATTACTTCCCTGCCGGCAAAATCTATCCTGTAGGAACGTGTATCCTCCCGGGCAAACTCATCCTCATCGTAGCATTCCCAGGCTAATCTTGCCCGCGTATTCCTTACCCATTCCAGAGTTACATTATCCACTGCCATCTCTTCATAATAAACTGAAAGATACCGGTCAGGCTGTTCCCGCCTTCTGGCTAAAAAAGAGATAAAGTTTCCGGCATCATCTCGTTTATAGATGATATAGTTCTCCGGGATCTTCATGCTCCAGGGGAAATCCCGGAAAAAGCCGGCAGGATAGATTTCAAGTCCGTAAACTTTATGTTCAGTTCGCTCGTAAAACTTGGCCCGAAACTGTTCAAACACCGCTTCAGCCTGGAGCATATTATAGGTTAGCAGGTTTTCTTCTGTGTTCCCGAGCATAAACAGAACCAGCTGGTCATTAGCCCAGAGATTGTGACGGGTAAACATTCCTACTCCATTTTCTTCGACAGAATTGATGACAGTAGCAGTCAATCTCTCCCGGACATATTGGGAAACTTTCTCCTCTGAATCGAGATGACCGAGGAAGATCAGATTTTTAAAACGGAAAAAATGCTGTAAAGACTCAAAATCACCCCTTTTCAAGTCAAAATAGGTCTCGTTCTCGGTAGTAAAATAGTATCTCTCAATGCTCTCTCTCAAATGCTGTTCGGCAAAATGCCAGACACGATCATCAGCAAAGACATATATCGTCTGTTCATGCCCCCAGGCAAGTGGTTTACGGCTATCAGAACCGGATCCTGCAGGACGGTGTCTTCTGCTGTCGTCGCTGCTGCCGCAACTCATAAGAAGAGCCGCTGTCATTAATAATAGGTATCTTCTTAGTTTCATAATCCTTGCTTTACTTGTCTATAATGGATGATCACAGCATTCAGCGGGTTCTCTTCCTTCCCCTGTTTCCATCCTAATAGTTATGACTCTTGTTTAGAAAAGAGGAGCATCACCTTTTTTTATCCTCTTTTCAACCCCTTTTTCAGGAAGGGGAGATATGTTATTCCAGAGACTACAGTTATAACGGCAACATACCAGAAAAATATCTGTAAGATCAAGATAAACAGATCTTCATGGTTCTGCAAAAACTCTATTCGATACCTCCCGGCATTAAAAATTAGTGCCGCTACAATTCCGATCATCTGATAAGTTGTTTTCAGTTTTCCCCAGATGTTGGCAGCAACATAAATGTCTCTCTTCTGGTACCAGCTCCGCAAGAGAGTCACTAATAGTTCTCTCAGGATGATGATATAGACAACATAGATGCTGATAAACCTCATTGGGGAGAGGGCAATAGTAATCAAAGCGACCGAAACAATTATTTTATCTGCCAGGGGATCCACGACCTTTCCGAAGTCTGTTATGCTTTTCAGTTTGCGGGCTAATGCTCCATCGAAATAGTCGGTTATTGCTGCTAAAAGGAATACGATCAAGGCAAATAGAGCACCTTGTGCCTCGTCTCTGAACAGATAAAGACAAATGAGATAGACAGGTACCAAGACTATTCTCAAAATAGTCAAAGAGTTGGGTATATGTCGCCTATATTTCATTGCATTTCTTTCCTCGAATTCCTAATAAACCGGTTACCATAAAAAACAACAGGTTATCTTTCTTAACTCGGTATCCATATCTTTTTAGCCTGGATAATTTCGGCATTAGAAGGCAGGTTCAGCAGTTGATTGTCTTTCGTGAAAAAAACCAATCCCTTATAGGAGGTCAAATATTGATGTTTAGCCGCCAGGAACCCTCCCTGGGTATAAATTACCAAAGGTTTCTCAGCTCTATTGAGAATGATACTAAAAGACGCCGGCGAGACATTTATAATGGCACCCGAGGCTTTGACGGCATTAGCTAAGATGGAATAAGCGGCAGCTGCAGTAGCACCTGCTGTTGAAGCTGAAGACATGTTACGACCTCCTTGATCTTTTTAACGGTTAATTCTAATACTCCTTCGTGGTAACCAACCAGGCTAAAGGAATGCTTAGTATAAGCACACCGATAATTATTAACCAGCTATTTATATCAAGAAAATAAGTATAGCCGAGATGTTTTTCTATCAGATAGAGCACTAAACCAAAACCGACAACAGGTAAGAGTGAAGCTGTCAGAGACTGGAAAAGGTAATAAATAAATCGGTTCCTTCTTCCCCCGCTCCGGTAATAAAGCTTCCAGAAGAAATTTTCTTCTTTGAGGGAAGCAATCCGCAGAATAAGAGCTGCCATGAAGACGATTATCAATGTGCCGACAAACAAAAGCAGACGGAAAAACCGGTTTCTTTCCTGAAAACTGAAGAGTCTCTGATATTTTTCGTCTTGGGCTATCATCATCAGATCATCCCCGCTTTCAGTGATCTTGGTTTTCAGTTCTTCATAGTTTGCGGAACTTGCCGAAGCGCCCTGTAATGAAAACTGCAGCATATTCGGGAGTTGGTCAATATCTATTATTCTGTCTGCTGCCGGTAATTCATATTCCATTATCATCTTCCCGAGTATTTCCACATTACGCGAGGTCGATAATTCTTTTACCAGAGGATCATTGCTTAAATCCTGTGACAATTTACGCAGCAGATGCCAGTCCTGAGAAAAGACTATCACCGGCAGGTTTTCAATGCGGAAAACAGTATCGTTATTCTGTTCCCGGAGATTAAAATCAGCAACTCCAAAGATGGAGAGCAACAAAAGAACAAGGATTGTCTGAAGGAGAATGTATTTCATACTTCCACCACCTGATTGTCTTCTATCGTGCAGCAGTAATGAATAGCGTCGTTCTTTTTTTTGCCGCTGGCAATGATTACTGTTCCATTCTCCTGCATCAGTTTGAGGAGCTCGAATACCTTGGGTTGCTGCGGAAGATGAAAACTGAGATCAAAATCATCGATGAGAAGTACTTTGGGCAGAAGAATCACGGCTCTGATCAGTTCGATAAGTTTTTTTTCCGACACCGAGAGACATTGAGCTGTTACATACTGTTTGTCCTCGATGTTCAGGAGCTGCAGATAGTCGATTATCTTGTCTTTGGTCCTGATATTTACATTCCGGAGCGGTAGAAGTATATTCTTCTGCACGGTTTTTAGCGGAAAAAGGGCAGGAGTAAACTCCATCAACAGAACATCCTTTCCTGCTTTCAGGTAAAGTTTTTTATGTTGCCGTACATCCCAGGTGAAGACCATTCTCTTGTCGATATATTTATTCCTTTTTTTTTCGCTTTGTCCCAGAAAATAATAAAGTGCTTTTAAAAAGAGAGTTTTACCGCAGGGGAGATCACTTCTGAGATAAACAAAATCTCCGCTTTTGATGGTAAAATCCTCAACCGAAACAATCGTCTTCTTCCCGTTAGTAATGGCTAATATTGGTACTTCCAGCATTTTTGCTACCTTATTCTTTTTAATAGATTATCTTGTTTTCTGGCAATGAAAACAATAGATTCATACATTCCTTTCACTGCCGGTGACAGACTTTGAAAATATTTTTGTTCTTCTTCTTTGCGTCTCCACGATTACAGTTTTCTCCGGAAAAAACTGCCAGAACCTGCAAACCTGTTTTTTCAGCTTTTGCCCTGAACTCAACGCTCCTGCTTGCCGGATAAAGGATATATCCGTACCCTTCCGGATGGAGCAGCTTTTTACAGGAAGAAAGGATATCATTCATATCACATAACAGCTCATAGCGGGAGAAAGCTTTTGCCGGAGAAGGACTAAGTCTGAGATTGACAGGCGGATAATAGGGGGGATTGGCATAGACAAGTTCATAAGCCTCTGAAGCCGGCAAGGACTCAGGTTTGCGTAGATCAGCTAACAGCAGAGTGATTGCTGTCTTACTTATCCGGAGATTTTCTTTTGCTAACATATAGAGAGGGATTTGCGCCTCTAAGGCGCTGATTTGCCAATGCTTGCAGGTAAGAGCCAGCATGATGGCAATGATTCCATTTCCTGTACCTAATTCCAGAGCTTTGATGCTTTTTGCGCCTCTGTTCCCTTTATATTCCGAAATTATAGTCCGGTATAGGAATTCACTGTCAGAACTAACAGCCTGACTGTTCAGATCCTGATTGATGACGACATTGTCAAAGGGTAAAGAAACAGGTTTAAGTTTCACTCTATTCTCTTTCTAACAATCTGTCTCATTATCGGAAACAGTCTCTGAAAAGCGAGCTGATTCTCCTGATTTAAGCCCTGACAAGGACAGAGATAATGGAGTCTTCATTGTTTCAGGTTACTTCCAGCATTCGTTTAACGGCACTGAGTGCCCGGTCTGCTATTTCCGGGGCAATCGTGATCTCATTCTTCTCCTGCTGTATAACTTCCAGCAGTAGAGGGAGAGAGCTCTTCTTCATGTTACGGCAGATAGCCCGTTCAGAGAGAGGAACTATTCTCTTTTCAGGATACCGGTTCTGCAGCTGTTCGGTTAAACCTACTTCAGTGCCCAGGATGATTCTGTCATTTTCGGCAACAAAATCAGCCATCCCTTTTGTCGAGGCTACCATGTCGGCTAAATCCACAACTTCAGGAATACACTCCGGATGAACGATCAAAGTATAGCCGGGATAGTTTTCTCTTGCTCTGCGAACGTCATCGACTGTAATATTGACGTGGTGCACACTGCAAAATCCCTGCCAGACGATGATCTCACGTCCGCTCTTTTTGGCGGCATAACTTCCCAGATTCTGATCAGGAACAAAGAGGATCTTTTTTTCTGCCGGAATAGATTTCACAACCTTCAAAGCATTTGATGAGGTACAGCAGATATCGCTTTCCGCTTTTACCTCAACCGAAGAATTAACGTAACAGACTACTACTGCCCCCGGGAAATCCGATTTAAATTTCCGCAGCTGCTCCGCAGTTATCATGTCCGCCATGGGACAACCGGCATTAGGATGGGATAAAAGTACTTTCGACTTCCGGTTGAGGATCTTTGCTGTTTCTGCCATAAATCTGACTCCGGCCATGACGATTATCCGGGCATCTGTTTTTGCTGCCTCCTGAGCTAACTGCAGAGAGTCTCCGGTGATATCGGCTACGGTGTGTATTTCTAAGGGTTGATAATTGTGCACAAGGATCAGAGCATTTTTTTCCTTTTTCAAATGATTGATCCGGCAGACTATTTCGGTGAAAGACTTATGAACTTCTGACATTGCTTCTCCTATTGATGTACCATTCTGTTTGATATTTCATCTCTCTGCCTTAGCAAATGAGATTTACGAACCTTAAGCTTTGTACCGGAAAACGTTATACTGTCGACTATTAGTAACAGGGACAGCTTGTTAAGTCTGTCTATTTTTCCGTATGTCCGAATCCTCCCTCTCCCCGTTCTGTTTCATCAAGTTCCCGGCAGAGAATGAATTCGGTTTCATAACAGCGGGAGATAACCATCTGGGCTATTCGGGTCTCTTTATCAAGACGAAACTCTTTATCTCCGGCATTGAAAAGTATTACCTTTATCTCTCCCCGGTAATCCGAATCTATCGTTCCGGGTGAATTAAGGACACCGATGCCCTCTTTGGCTGCCAATCCGCTTCTTGGTCTGATCTGACCCTCATAGCCGTCAGGTATGCTGACGGCAATACCTGTCGGGATAAGAGCGATCTCCCGCGGACGAATGACGACAGGAGTCTCATTTGCCGAAAAAAGATCATAACCGGCAGCATTTCGGGTCATCTGCTTCGGTAGTTTAGCATGAGGAACGATTTTTCTGATCTTGACTGTAATCATCTTTAGGGATTGAAAAAAACTGCTTCGGTTTATAATTCCCGGGAGAGAATAAATTTATTAAGTAATCTGAGATGGTGTGCCTTATCTCCGTAATGAGAAAGGATTTCATCTGCTTCTTCGATCATCTGCTGAGCCGTAGCTTTCGATTTCTCTAAACCATAGATTGCAGGATAGGTCAGTTTCTGACTCTTCTCATCCTTTCCGGTTGTCTTCCCCAGACTCTTTTCATCTCCCTCGATGTCCAGGATATCATCAACGATCTGGAAAACCATACCGAAAAGGTAGCCGTATCTCTCCATTCTTTCCCAATTCTCTTTCGCAGGATTCGTGACAATGCAGGGTATTTTTGTACAGAGCTGAAAAAGCTTTACTGTTTTGTTGAGATGGATGAATTCCAGTATCTCAGGAGACCCCTTCTTTCCCTCATTCATGATGTCAGCCATCTGTCCGGCGATGAGACCCCGGTCACCACATGTGCTAACAAACTCTTTAATGATCTTGATCTTAAGGGTGTCATCCATCTCTATCATATTCATCAATTCGACCGAGTTTACCAAAAGAGCGTCTCCCGCTAAGAGTGCCAGATCGGGACCATATACCACATGACAGCTCGGCTTTCCCCGGCGGATATCATCATTGTCGATCTCAGGCAGGTCATCATGAACAAGGGTGTAAGTATGCATCAATTCCAGGGCAGCAGCTATTTCCGTGATCAGCTCGTTTTTTTCTGAGAAGAGGTTATGAGTCCGGATCATCAAATATGGCCTGATCCTCTTGCCGCCGGCAAAAAGAGTGTGGCGCATCGCCTTGTGTATCTGTTTCGGATACTCGTCCTTCCGGGGAAGAAACCGGTCTAAGACAATATTGACTAACTCATTCTTCTCTTTCAGGTCCTTTTTGAATATCATTCTATCCTTCATCTTCACCCCTGTTTTTTTTCTGACTACGCTCGGTAAGTTTCCGGGTAATAACTTCGATCTTGGTCTCGACCTCCTGAAGCTTTGTGTCACATAAGCGGACTAAATCGGAACCTTCCTCGAAAAGCTTCACCAATTCATCGAGATCATCAACCTCATCGTCTAATTTTTCTATTATCTCTTCCAGACGCTGGAGGGCTTCCTTGAATTTTAACTCTTCCATCATAATATCTCCTCAAAACTACTCTCCATGACCCCCAATAATTCCCCGAACTCATAACAGATTTCGATTTCCCCGTCAACAAAAACATTGCTGAGACCCCGGGTTGCATAACGAAAAAGTTCATCTTTATCCAAAGGATATTCTAAACCCGAAGTACTGATATGCTTGACAGAATCACTCAAAGGGATAAGCGATATTCTTCTTCTCGGTCTTCCCCGGCAAGACCATCTCCTGCAGGAAGCGGCTCCGTTGCTCTGGTAGATCTGAGGGATCAGGAAAACTAACTCCCGCATAGTGAAAATAGCTGCCCTGATACCTCGCTCCCGGGCCTTGAAGAGCAGCATTACTACACCGAGAGAATGAGCAAACTCTCCCTGCAGATCATTTACTATCAGAATATCTCTGAAATCATTATCACTGCACCAATCCAAAGCCAGTTCCGTATCGGTAGCCTCTTTCTTTTCCGGGTAGAGAATAATCCTGGTCAGTTCCCGGAAATGATCGTGTACTTCAGGGTTAATGGAATCCATGTCCCCGATAATTAGATCAGGGATGATCTGATGACGGTAGAGATCATTGGCTCCCCTGTCAACTGCGAGCAGGAAGATACTATTATCCTCATGGGATTGAATTCGCTTATCTTTGTCTGAAAGGAAAAGAGTATCTCTCTCTTGATCGGCGGCTCTTAAGCAGGATAGATTGTCCCAAAACTCCTTGTGGCGTTCATCATGCTCGGTAGCTTGATCGTTTATGTTGTCGCTGCAATAAATAATCGCCTTGATAGACAATCCTTAAAATGTTTCGTTTATTGTTGAGTTATGACTATATCTTCTTCCAGTTTATTCAGATAATGATAAGGATTCAGCGTCCTGCTATATCTCCGGACTTCGTAATGGAGATGGGATCCGGTCGATCTGCCGGTGCTTCCCATTGTAGCTATGATCTGACCCTTCTCGACAACGTCACCCTTCCTTATCTCTGTTTTATGGAGATGGGCATACATTGTTTCGTAACCGAACTTGTGGGTGATGATAAGATAACGCCCATAATAACGATTATATCCTATCTCTTTGATGACTCCGTCTGCCGTCGCATAGATCGGAGAGCCGATACGATTTGCGATATCCAAACCGGAATGAAAATCACGCTTGTGGGTTATGGGATGAGTTCGCCAGCCATAAGGGGTCGAAATTCTACCAAAAGTCGGATATATCGAAGGTGTATAGCTATACATCTCTTCCTGAAGCAGCAGGTTATCGAATAGATCTTTCCTGATTTGGTAGGCAAAACTGCTGACATTCTTCAGGTCATCTACATGGTACCAGAGTTCATTCAACCTGAGGCTCAAATCCCGGTCGAGAGAAGGATCCTCAACTTTGATCCGCGGTAAACCTCCGGTACCCATCTGTCTTAAACCCCGGTCTATCATACCGATATTCCGCTCTGTCCGGAGATGGTCTTCCCATTCCTCCATCTGCTTCATGCGAAACATGATCGAGTCTATCTCGGTAACTAACCGGTCAAGCTCATTACGTAAAGATTGGTTCTCAGCTTGTAACTGCTCTATCTGGGGAAAATGCACCCGGTAGCGTACTAAAAAGGCGGTTGAAGCCAGCATTCCTATGAATAACAGTCCGAGCAGACAAAAGAGAAAAATCCCGAGTGGTTTACTTAAACTGACATTCAAAAGATTCTCACCGTTCGTGTGAGTCATCAAAATATGCCATTTCTTTTTTAAAGCCATGTTCTTTACCGGTTTAGTCTTTATCTAAGCCAATTTCTCCATTTTCTTTCATTCAATACATACTTGAGATTTCTTTACTATTTGTCAAGGTTTTTGTGCTGTTTGCGGTATCCATCCTCTTTTTCAGAACAATGTCAACTACAAGGGTTTGATTATTTTTTGCACTGTCTTACAAAGCATAAAATGATTCCCTTTTACCGATCAGATCAATACTTAGAGCGCTTGGGTCAGAACCGATTTAATATCGTAAATAATAACGGTTTATGCAAAGAGGTTACTTTCTTGAACAGCAGAACAACACGATTCAATACAAATCATTGATTAGTTTGCCTTCTATATAAGCTCTTCGGTGGTTGTGACATGTTTATACTTAATGTCGCTCAACTGCTCGAAATGAGCCTTACCGCACTTGATTTTGAGTTTTTCATCAGGTCTTATCTTGGTTAAATCTTTTGTAGATTTTGTTTCGGTGACAAAATATATCTTCTTTTCGTTTTTAAAAACGAGAGCCCAATCCGGATTATACTTCCCTATTGGAGTATTTATAATGAACCACGAAGGAAGCTTGAAAAAGAACTCGATATCTTCTCTTTGTTCACACTCTTTGGCAAAATTTATCTCGATATCTGAATCTAAGGGAATATATTCATCATAGATCGTTTTTTCATTGTCTTTAACTTTAAATGTGAGCCTCTCATCCAAATATCTTTCTAAGTCATTCTCTTCAAAGAGGAGCATTTCATATTCCTGATTTCCAATTCTTTCATATTTAATACCGTCTATCATCAGTTCATAAAGTACCCTTTTGATTGCCGTTACGGCTTTATCCATGAAGAGTTGCGGATTAACAAGAATATCTTTCAATCTTCCCGATTTTTTAAGTATTTCAAGAATTGTTTCTCTCGTAAGTTCCGTCTTATTCTGTATGTACCCTAAGACATCGGGAATAATAAACTCTTTATCGGGAGTCAGAACCTTACTTGATATTATATTATAATCAATACCCGGTTCTTGTATGTCTATTCCCACTTTAACCGATTTTATTCTTGGTTTTGTGATCTCTTCAATCTCTTTGACAGCCTTAGCAGCAGCTCTGATTAACTCAATGGTCTCATAAGCGACCCTATATGTTGTTCTTGATTTAATCCTGTTCCATAACTCAAGGAATCTTTCATCGACCTGAAAACCTTTTCTGTACTCAATCTTGATGCGGTCTCTTTTTCTCTTTATGCGACCGGTAAACTTAACACCACAATCTTCTTCTATTTCGCTTTGCAGCTTTTTGGCAAAATCTTCATAACTTTCATTTGCTATGACCGTAAGACGATTTACATTCCTGTCTTTAACACGAAGTCCGGACTGATCTACCGACAGCCTTAGACCTCTTCCTATCTCCTGCCTCTTTTTCATCTCCGACTTTGTTTCATTCAGGGTACAGATTTGAAAAACATTCGGGCTGTCCCAGCCTTCTCTGAGAGCAGAATGGCTGAAGATAAAGCGTAAAGGCTCATTGATATCCAACAGCTTCTCTTTGTCTTTCATGATCAAATGATAAGCATCAACAGCATCTGCTGAGTTCTGCGACCTCTCGGTTTCTTTGATATCCTTGAATTTCCCCTTCTTATCCTGAGCAAAATACCCGTTATGGACTTTTTTAACCTCAAATGGGATTAAGTCCTTAAAGTCAGCTCTCTCGGATAATTGATGATATATCTCTTCAAACCATTGGGCAAACATACCGGGCAGAGGATTACCGGAATCGTCATATTGTCTGTAATTGGCTACCCTATCTATAAAAAAGAGAGATAAGGTTTTTATTCCTTTTTGCTTGTTTTTCAACTCTTTTTTTAAATGTTCCTCGATCGTCTTATGTATCTGGAACTTCATTATTTCTTCGCTGAACTCTCCTTTTGTTTCACCTTTATGAAGCACTATTCCGTTTGTGAATGAGATACTTCCGTTATAAACATCGATCTCTTCAATGATGAATCCTTCTTTGTATGAATCTCTTCCGTTAGATAAAGTGAACAGATCCTCTCCCACCTTAGCGGTAATCTTTTTTTTAGAAACACCTGTTTCAAGATTAACATCCATTCTCAGTTCGGCATAAGTTCGGGTTTTAGTTGCTTTAACTCCTTCGAGAGAGATATAAGCATCGTTAAAAGCATCTTCGGCAAAGACCGAATCAACTTCTATCTGCTTAACTAAGCCGAGATCGTAAGCTTTTACCGGATCCAAACTATAAACCAAATTATAAAGATTCAGATGCGTAGCCGAATATCGTAAAGTACAGCAAGGATTCAGATTCTCAACAGCCCTTTTTCGGTTTTCTGTTTCCATGTTTTGAGGTTCATCAACGATGACTATTGGTTGAGTATATTGGATAAACTCGATCGGTTTTTTCCCGGTTAATTTATCGTTAGGCTTGTTAATAACATTCTCGTCTTTAGCGAAAGCATCTATATTCATAACCAGTATTTGAACCGTATTACTTGAAGCAAAACTTCTTAGCTGAGATACTTTGCCCGAATCATAGACACCGTAATCTACCGGAATCTTGTCATACAGATTCTGGAAATGCTCATGAGTTATGTCCAGATTCTTTAAGACTCCTTCACGAATAGCAATATTCGGTACCACGATAACGAATTTTTTGAAGCCGTATATTTTGTTCAATTCATAAACGGTTCTTAAATATACATAAGTCTTACCGGTTCCCGTCTCCATCTCAACCGAAAAGTTCAATCCGTCTAATTCCGAGATAGGCTCAATTCCGTTTAATTTTTGTACACTCTGCACATTCGTCAGAATCTGTTCTTCAGTGAGCAGAATATTGTTTCCCACCCCATAAACAGAGTAGTTAATTGCAGTATCGACAAAATCGAACTCTAAATCACCGGCTTTCAGAGGCTGTCCTTCGAAGATGTCCGTAATAGCCTTTACGGCATCCAACTGATACTCTTGATTAGGATCGAACTGTAGCTTCATTTTTCTATACTTAATTTCCAATAACCGGACTTCGTAGGACCAATGTGAGAGATCAACCCAGAAGTCTTTAGTTTACTAACTCTCTTCTCAACGGTACTCTCACTAACATTGATCTTATCTGCTATTTCTTTCATTGTTATTTCAGGTTTATGATACATATATGCTAAAACTTCTTCCGTAATTCTTCCGTATTTCTTCCGTATTTCTTCCGTACTTCTTCCGTACTTCTTTCTGAATTCCGACAGCTATATACCTATTGATTCTATCGGGTCGGTTTATTATCCATGCATAATACTCCGAACCAAGTCATTCAAGGTGCTTTCCGTATTTTCCCTGTTTCTTATTTCACATTGCCAGACGGTCAGTACTCTCCAACCAAGGACTTTTAATTGCTTTTCTTTTTCTCTGTCCCTAAGGATAGTCTTAGATATCTTTTCTTTCCAGAACTCTTTATTTCTTTCCGGTAAATCGGCTCTTCTGCAGTTAGGATGTCCGTGCCAAAAACAGCCGTGTACAAAAATCACACATCTATGCTTCGGTAATACTATATCCGGTTTTCCGGGTAGTTCTTTGACATTCTTTCTATATCTGAAGCCTAAAGAATGAAGATGCCTTCTAACCTTTATCTCGGGCTTAGTATCTATTCCCGAAATTCGGGACATTATTAAGCTTCTCTTCGTTTTACTGAATTTGTCGGTCAAGATATTCTTCCAGATGCCTTTTTATAGTTTTTGCCATATAGTAACTGAATCTCGGAGGGAGAGCATTACCTATCATTAGAGCTATTGAATCCTTTGAACAATTCGTCGGGAACTTGTAATTTTTAGGGAAAGACTGTAACAAAGCAGCTTCTCTTGCCGTAATACAACGATCTTGCTCGGGATGTAAAAACCTACCTTTCGAAGGATTTAAGCACCCCCCTGTTATTGTAGATGAATAATCCCATCTTAACCTTCCGTAGACATCGTGAAAACCTCTATTTTCGACCGTATGGCATTTTAATTGACGATCTGGACCTAAATCTATTCTACTTCCTCCATTATGTGGGATATCTCTTATCATAGCTTGAATTCTTTCGGTGTGTTTCGGGTACATCTTATGAAGAGGATCGGATGATTCTTCGGGTAACGGCAAATTGCCTATTGCCTCTTTGACGGTGAACGATCTTTTTTTCTCGCGGTCAATATTTATTGGTCCCAAACAAGAACCCAACATAACCAGACGCTTTCTGTTTTGAGGTACACCATAATTCTTTACGTTGATTATATCGTAATCAAGATAGTATTTCAGTTCATTCTTCATAAAATCGACAGATTCTTTAAAAGATTCCGACAGTATAAGTCCCGGAACATTCTCCATCATAAAAGTATGTGGCTTCAACTCTTTTACAAAACGAACAAACTCCCGAATCAAGTCATTTCTCTTATCATCAACCGGCTTCAATCTGTTGAGCCTTCGAATTGAACTGAATCCTTGACAAGGAGGGCATCCTGCCAGCAAGTGAACTCGATTCTTGCCGGTAATACGTTCGATATCATCTTTGCTTATCAATCTGATATCTTCAACTAACATAGAAGTTTGGTGATGATTCATTTTGTAGGCGTCAGAAGCGGTCTTATCTATTTCCAGAGCCACTTTCACACCAAATCCGGCTTTTTTTAGACCTTCCGTCAAGCCGCCTATGCCGGAGAATAAGTCAATTGCATTAAAGGTCATGTATCGAAAATCCTCTTAGATTGCACTTTTATGACATCCTTTGCACCATCAGAATAATCAGGAACACCAAAACCTCTAAGGCTATTATATATGTGTTCAACAACTTGGGTAAGAAATGGTTCAGATAAACAACATATTCGATTACAGTCTTTAATGTAATCATAGTTTAGCGGATGCTCTTTTATCTTTTTCTTAGGATTAATATTCGGAGGATCAACGAAAAGTGATTGAATCTCTTTCGGTGACACAAAGAAATACTGAAAAACGACGTTATCATTAGTTGATATCTTAACAAACGGAAGAAAAAAATGTCCCATAGTAAGTCCTTCCTTTATGATTGCTAACATTGAGATTTGGCTCAAGCCTTGATTCTTCATGCTCTGTAAGCTCTCCTTGGTTAAAGAAAACTTTTCGGATATTTTTTTTCTGTCCTCATAGAAGCGATACAAGGGAACACAAGAAAAGAACCCATAATTTGAAGCCCATACCTTTGCCAAATCGCAATTAGCCGATATGATTAAGAAGTATTTGTCTTCTTTCCGAATGATATCACCTTTTCTAACCAGTTTATCGTTATCATTCGGATAATAATACAATCTATACGACCACAATTTTTCAATGATAGTTTGATCAGAAGCATTATTTGAGCTTTGTTGTTCATCGGCTTGAATTGGTTCATCCATTGCGTTGACTAGATACGATTTAAATCTTTCTCCGATGAAATCTATGAGATCACATTTAGAATCTTTGGTTGCAGAAAAATAATTATGAATATCATGGCAGGTTACGTTCCCTAATTCTATAAGTATTTTTTCGATAGTTTCAAGTGAACATCTTCTTAAATCCTTCCCGAATTTCAGTGAGAAGTTAGTTTCACGACATTGATTCATCTTAGTTATTAGAGAGTTAACAGAATCTTCATCTTCTTTATGTATCAACGAAATTCTGTTCATAGATCCCAAGAATTTACTTTCAAGAATACCATTTATTTCATCTTCCTTGTCGTGCCTGGTATAGATGAAGATGAAAGAGAAGCACTGCTTCAAGATTCTTTCTAATATTTTCTCAGTATTCACTCCCTGAAAATGCCAGTCGAGAATGAAAACTTCCGGTATGAAAGACTCATTCTCAATATAGTTAAAGTAAAAATCCGGATTGGTAAACACCACTAACATTAAGTCCTGGCAATTCAATAACTTATCAATAAGCTTTCTCTCTTCACTATCATTCCATTCAACTTCATCAACTCTTTCAATAATGTTTTTAAGGTCGTTAGGATTTAATCTGAATCTTTCATCGACCAGATCTTTGACTGCCTCATTTGTACACGGTATTCCATCTTCAATATAGCAAACATTAAATTTCATTATACCAACTCCTTAGAGATAGGAACTTTTTCAAACTCGAGAGTAAATTGTGCTCCCCGAAAATCTTTAATCCTTTCTCTATTGTTTGTTTCGTGAATATCACCTTTCATTGAGTGCATATATGATTTACAGATATACAATCCTAAACCACTCGGAGGAATTCTTGTACTGTATCCCGGTTGAAATAAGTAGGGCTGTATAGAAAGAGCTATACCTGGTCCGGTATCGGCAAAAATAAGAGTCCTGTTTTCTTTGCTTAATTGTACTCGGATTCGTTTATTCAATGTATCAAAATTTCCTAACCAATATAAACTGTTGTCAAACAGGTTTGCAATAATCTGGTTTAATGCCGAATATCTGGCATAAAGGGGAAAGTCTTCTTCACTATTAACTTCAAAAGATATTTTCTCTTTTTCAAGTTTCGAGCGAAAAATTTCATAAGCATAGTTGATAGATCTTACAATGGTAAACTCTCGCCTGACTTCATTTCGTATTGATCTAAGCGGACCTAACCTCTTTAGTTCTGATTTTAAAGAATCAGAGGCCTCCTTTAAGTGTTCCAATTTTAGTTCATCAAATTTACCTGACTTAATGATATTCGAGATGCCGTTATAAAAATGAGATGCGATTTTGTTTAGTTCGTGAAGAGAAACTGCTACTGCAATTCCAAAACCCGCTTGTTCTGTAAACTTTTCTTGAATAACTTCAAAAACCTTTATACTTTTCTTTAGAGTTTTAATGGAATTCTCGAGATTGATTAATCCCTCTTGTCTCTCACTAGCATTTCTGCCTAATCGTTCAAGAATATGCCAAGGGTCATGTTCCAACTCATAATTCTCCCTAACACCTTGAAAAATCAATGAACTCTGTTTAGCAATGTCAGCGAGTTTTTTGGGGTCTCTTACTAATCCGGTAGTAAGATTAGTTAACTCATCTCTTTTTCCCTTAAACCTTATCTCAACAATGTTTTGTATTATGGTTCCAACGAGTGTTGCAAGATCCTTGAAGGGGAGAGTTTCCAACATTCCTTCTCGTCCCGTTTTATCTATCAATTCCAAGTTCTCTGCCTGTTCAATTTCCAAATTGCCTATCATGTTGTAATAGGAAACTCTACTCCCTTGTTTTATATGCCTACCTGTTAGGTTCAACCAATCATGTTTCTTTCCTGTTTCAGAAGGGGAAATTATCACATTATCTCGATAGATCGATATTCCACCGTAATCATCAAGATAATCTTTCATTTCCTTGGCATCCGGTCCATCTATCCATGGTGTTTTTCTGTACCAAACGTCTAAATGGACGAAAAAAGGTCCACAAACTGGTTTCCTAATTGTGCCGTCAGATTGTTTCCAGTAAGTATCTACTTTTAGATCGACGTTTTTTTCTCTCCACACTTCCGGAACTAATGGTACTTGCGTCGGAGGGTTGAATTTAAGTGAATATTCATCAATAAAACCATCTTTATCGATTAATGCATCGAAACTGAAGTTTGGTTCAAATGTTTCGTAAACCTGAGACTGCTCTAAATCATCAATCTGAGGACACTCTAAATATGCCTTAAAATCCGATTTTATATTTTTGGGATTTGGATTTGGCGAATTAAGTCTTAAGATTGATTTATTGATGTCTTTAATCGTTCTTTTATTCCAGGTAAATCCCTTTCTTCCGCCGGATATAATAATTCTGGTTCCTGAATTCTTTTCACCGTAATCTCTTGATGGATTTTGACGAGTTAGAATGACACCAATAGATTCCAGATCTTTCTTTTGTCCAATGTGTTTATCGAAATCATGCCAATCAATTTTTAAAAGTAACTCATAGGGCATCTCTTTTGTTTTTGTTGTAATGGTCAATAACCGACCTAATCTGTGGGTAGCAAATCTTCCTACCCCTTTTTCTCCTAAAGGGATTCGACCACCATGCTCTTTTTTTATTAATGCGATAAGTGCATCATATGTTCCGAGTTTCCCTTCTTTTTCAGCTTTTTCTCTTTCCAATCTCATTTTTTCTTTTATCAGTGTTTTGATAGTAGAAGCCGGTCTTAACCAGCCATCTTCAAGAATTCTTTTATTCATACCAATACCGTCATCTTCAATAACAATGACGGGTCCGGTTAGTTCATTGTATTCATAGCAAGAATCATCAATCGGTTCTAATTCAGGAACTCTTTCGATCCGAACTCTACAATAACCGGCATTCGCATCAATTGAGTTTTTTATTAACTCAAGAATACCTACTTTTTCAGAACCTATTAATTGTTCTCCCAAAATTCTTATTAAATGAGCATCTGTTTTGAAATACATAGTGATGCCGCCGTCTAAGCAAATGTTTTCAATAAATTCAGGAACTGTCTTTCTAACGGCATTTTGGGGATTATATAGATCAAGGGCATATATTTGCTCTAGTATTTTTCCTTTGGTATCTTTATAGCTAATCGGTATGGAAAATGGCCTATATTCTTCTATTTCAACAAAACAGTAGCTATTATCTCTTTTATCTCTGAATGGTGGTTTGACAATTGTACCGTATCCATAAAACTCTCCTTTCCCCTTTTTTTCAGGTTCATAATACACAAACTCTATCGGTAAGTCCTTAAAAAAGTTGGAGTAGTTTTTTTCGGTTGTCGCAGGGAAGTGATAATACTTTCCAATGAAGTCGTTATATTTATCTCCTTTTCTGTATTGGGCTAGAACAAGGCAATTTCTGCTATTCATCTATCATACCGTCCTGAATTCGATTTTTGCGTCCTTCATTTGGAGGACTGTGTTGGTCTTTAATTGGTCATTGCCTTGGAATAGCCTGTCGAGGGCGAGACATTTTTGTGGCTTGAGAGCGACGATTTCGTTAATTATCGGTTCGTCGATTTTGGAAAGGGCTAAGACCATTTCATCTTTGTTGACGATGAAAATGCTGTTTTTGAATTCGATCTTACTATTCAAGTCAAAACCGGATTTCAATAATAGCTCGAAGAGGATATTCTCTTCTTGTGATCCTTGTTTTACCGGATCGGTAAAAGCATCGAGTTGTTCCAATAAATCTTCGTCGTTCTCGAACTTTGAGCCGTGCCAGATCTTAAAGTTTGACGGTTGAAGCTTGAAAACTTTGAAACCTAAATCGAGAGGCTTTTTGTCTTCCAGTTCGGTAATCAGGTCTTTTTTATCCTCTTGTTCTTTATTGATCTTGTCTATAACTCTTCTTATTCTTTCTTTGGCAATATCTGATATAGTTTTGTATCCCGCTTTATATGCTTCGCTTCCTTCTTCCGTTTTTTCAGGCATTTGAACGCAGATGAACTTTCTGTTTCCATCGTCCTCTTTGTTCAAATCAAGAACGGCATGAGCTGTAGTTCCTGAGCCGGCAAAGAAATCCATTACAATAGCATTTCGATCATTTACTATTGCCAGAAAGTGCTTAACAAAAGAACTTGGTTTGGGGAAAGAAAATATCTTACCGCCAAACAATTCAACCATCTCTTTATTTCCATCCTCATTCATTCCAATATCTTTTAATAATGATGTTGAAATTGTTTTAATGGGGGTGTTTGAAGCAAATTTTTCACGTGCTTTAGCCATATCTTCGTCCTCAAATACACGGAAAGCAGGTACAGAAATATTTATAAAATCATAATCGTCCGGGAAAACAATTTTACCTTTATCATAGTACTTCTGAAATGTATCTTTCGTTACAGCCCATACTCTCTTTGGATTATAAGGATATCTCTTACCTGTTTTAGGATCTATTAAGTCATATGCTGAGTTCGGTCTTTCAACAGCTGTGGTTTGCTTAGTTAAATCAGCCAATCTCCACCTGTTATTAGGAAAATCAGCAGATTGATGATACTTCCTTTCAGAAGGTAATCCAGCGATAAAATTTTGTTTACAATAACAAATTAACCATTCATAATCCTGTGAAACTCCAAAGGGAACATCACTTTTCGTTGTTCTTTTTTTCCAAGGGAATAATGCAACAAAACTCTCCTCTCCAAAAATCTCATTCATAATCAATCTAAGATTATGAACCTCATTGTCGTCAATAGAGACAAAGATCACTCCGTCATCTCGCAGCAAATTCCGGGCAAGGAAGAGCCTGGGGTACATCATGTTCAGCCAGTTGGAATGATAATGTCCGCTCTCTTTATTGTTTTTTCTGAATAATCCTTCACGGGTCATATATCCCTGCTCGTCTTTATCACCAACTCTTTTCAGGTAATCATCTTTCTTTTCGGAAAAGCGGTCGGGGTAGATAAAGCTGTCGTTTCCTGTATTATAGGGAGGGTCAATATAGATCATCTTCACTTTCCCGTAATAGCTCTTTTGCAGAACCTTTAGAACCTCCAGATTCTCCCCTTCGATGAAGATGTGATCGGTATCGTCAAAGTTTACCGACTCTTTCTTTGAAGGTACTAAAGTAGCGGTTGTCGGTTCCTGCAATACCCTGAAAGCATCGCTTTTACCCGCCCAATTCAGGAGATACCGTTCGTTTTCAAAAACGATATCTTCGCCGAGTGTCGCTTTAAGCTTTTCCCAATCTACCTTCTCTTCGGTAAAAACTTCAGGAAATATCTCTTTTAATCTGCTGAGCCGGTCATTTTTAATATCTAACGATTGTCCTTTCATCTTTTTAATAAAACTCCATAACTATTGTTCTTGTTCCGAAATTCTTTCAGCTATGATAGATAGGATTGTGATATCGAATGCTCACTGTCCCATAGAGTGATAATAGTCATTAGTGATCCCCCTTTCTTTCCTGATATTGACGATAACAACAAAACCGATAAATAATCGTTCCAAAATTATTCTTACAAAAACCGATGTCAAGTTATTACGTGTTCCTTTATTCTCTATATATCTTGAAACCGAGATTATAGTTCAGGCTGTGAATTCCATAGCGAGAGTAAATGGATTTTTAGTGAAAAAACAAAGTTACTTTTCTCTCTCACCGATTTCATAGCCGTTTCCGGCTGTTACTTATTCCTTGATCGAACACTGAAGCCTAAGTAACTAAAGAAGTGTACTAATAGGATATCATAGAGGAAGCCTATAGTCGGCCCGGGCCGACTGTAGAGATCCTCTATGATACCCTAATGATAGAAAGGGGATAAAAGCTTTTGTTTATGGGATCGGATGCTGTTATGGGAGGTGTGGGAATTAGTTTTCGGAAGTGTGAGGTTAAATAGCTCTTTGAAATCAGCAATCTGATCTGTTGAGCAGTTGGATTTTTCTGAAACAGAAGAGCTGCTAAGATCAGGTTTAACAGTCTGTTTGGGTCGGTATGAGAAAGGAACAGACCTTTATAGGAGAGAGATTTTGACCGGAGCGGGGTTCCTTGTGGGGAGAAAATATGGTATTAAGGAAGCAAGAACAGCAGTTTGTAATTTATTGCAGGTGATGTTATTGTCTTTGATCAAAGAAGCCATCCTCATTGGTAAACGATATTTTGATTGACAGGAACTAATTCCGTAACCTTAGGATACTGCTGAAAAGCTTCACTTTAGTGTAGGAGACCAGCGAATTTGAAGGTAAGGTTCAGCAGCAGCTTTTTTCGAGAAACAGGATAGAGGTTGGTTAGACGGGATAGCTCACTGTTGCCTTATCTGTCCGTTTAAGCCGGAAGGATTAGTTTAGCGGCTTTACTGCAGAGTCTCCGGGTGAGCAGCTTTTCGGCTGCCGGTTTGCTTTGGTGAGAGGTTTTCCGGTGTAGTTAGTTGAAGGTAATGACGGAGAATATTATGAAGAAGAAGAAAATCGGATTGCACATTGTAACGGCGATCCTGTTGCTGATCCTGTCTTGCAGTGTATCCACAGAACCGGAATATGCTGTTGAGAGACCTACGTTTCAGCCCTCGGGCGGCATTTATACCACCGGACAGACAGTCAGTATAAGCAGTGAAACAGCAGATGCAATCATCAAATACACAATGGACGGGAGTGAACCATCCGCTTCATCTGAGATCTACGTCTCTCCACTGAGCGTGATCTCAACGGCAACTCTTACCGCCAAAGCCTATAGGAAGGGCTGGAAAGAGAGTCCGGCTGTTACGGCAGAATATATAATCACCGGTGTTCTTCCTCTTCCCGAATTTGTCCCTCCCGGGGGGCTTTATACGGAACCCCAGTCTGTCAGTATAATCTTACCTGTTAAGGAGTTATCGGGCAGGGACGAAGAGAGGGGAAGAGAGGAAGAGGAGTTTTTACCGGAAGATACGGTTATCAGATATACTCTTGATGAAAGTGAGCCGGACAGTTTATCGGCGATATACACCGAGCCATTGATCATCTTTGAGAATAAAACCATCAAAGCGAAAACCTTCAGGGAGAATTGGACTTCAAGTGCAACAGCTGAAGCAAAGTATGTGATCTACGAACCTCCGACATTTGTCGGTCTTATTGATGCTCCGGATCAGGTAAAGGTGCTTGAGTTGTTTACGGCTTCGGTGCGGGTTAATGAGAGTAATGATCTGCCGGTACAGGTAAAATTCGACTGGGGAGACGGGAGTATTTCGGAATACACGGATTATGCTCCGGGCGGGTCACTCTTTTCCCAGAAGCATACCTACAGTGAGCCGGGTGACTACCAGATCAGGGCAATAGCCCGCAGCAGTGCCGGCTTGATTTCGGAAAGTGATGAGCTGATCCATAACATAACCGCTGTTGAGGAAGAAGTTATTGGTTTGATAGCGGAAGTGTATATTCTTAACAACAGGCTTCATCTGACGGCAACAGAACCGGTCAGCATTGAGTTCAGTTATTTCCCGAATTTTACAAGGGGGTTTCTGTATGAATCATACCGCAGCAATACGGAAAAGAGCTCTATCACCGTACCGTTACCGGTAGAAGCGGAAGGTATCGATTATTGGTTCGACTTGCAGGTGTTTTCCGGAGAGGCAGTTCAGGATACGGTCCTGATATTTACAGCAAAGGAACAGGAATATCCTCTTTTGAGGGTAGATTTTGTTGATGTCCGGCAGGGAGACGGGGCGTTGATCAGAACACCCGAGGGGGAGGCAATAGCAGTTGATGGTGGTTATGGAACCAGGGTTCCGGGTTTCGCTGATCCGGCTTACTGGAACGGAGCGGGAGAACCCTTGATGCTGAATTATGTTATCGGTGAGAATGTCCAGAGTTTCAACTATCTCCTTGAAACTCATAATCACATGGATCATTGGGGCGGTTTAGCCGATATAAGGGATCATTACGGTATTCCGTTAAGCGATCAGCTTTCTCCCGACAACACTTTAGGATACCAGACAGGTGATTTTCTGAATATAAATTCGGAAGTATCATTTGAAATACTTAACATCGGTTTTCCTCCCGGAGTTAACCCTAACAACGAAAATAACCGCTCAATTGTTTTGAGAGTCGTTTACGGTGAAATTGCCTATCTTCTGACCGGTGATATCGAATATCAGGTAGAGGACTATCTTGTCGGCAACAATTTCAACTTATCGGCTGATGTCCTGAAAGTGGCTCATCACGGAAGTAATTCTTCCTCTACTCCCGGTTTTTTGGCTGCCACTCTTAATCGTAATACTAAAATAGCCATTCTTAGTTTCGGTACCGGAAATCCTTATAATCATCCCCGTAATCTGCACAGGTTCTCGGAGTTCGATGTTTATGGAACTAATCTTCCCTCCCATTCCTGGGATGGTGATAATTACCGCTTTGATGCCGGCAGCATCAGAACATATACCGATGGTTATATTTTGATTGTCGGCTATGAGCAGTGAAGGATCTGTTTTTCGTGCCGGCTGCCCATGCTTAACCGCCTGGTTTGTATCTGATTTCGCAACTTAGAGCTGTTAAGCCGGTTGAGCCACATCTCAGCAGAAGAGCTTAACCCTTGAAAAGGAATCGACAGAGAAAAGCCCCTTATCCGTTATTTTCAGTTCCGGTATAACAGGAAGTGCCATAAAAGAGAGGGTCAGTAACGGCTTTTCGAGACGGCATCCCGATTCTTTGCCCAGTTCTGCTAATTTCCGATACTTGCTGTCAAGGGAAACGGCATTGTCAGGCATTCCCCCATTTTTTTTCAGAACCTCAATCTCAGTTGTAGTGGTTCGATTTTATCTCTTCTATACGGAGAGGTATTATAGTGATACGTTCTATCGAAACATTTCTTAAGTGCCTGGCAAAT